>Ga0182024_10000509_pt1 | contig 100298 bp, 88 predicted proteins | sample P32metaG_FD_120480 | JGI IMG/M metagenome (GOLD analysis project Ga0182024, IMG submission 120480) | Permafrost microbial communities from Stordalen Mire, Sweden - P3-2 metaG (Illumina Assembly) | ecosystem: Environmental > Terrestrial > Soil > Wetlands > Permafrost | place: Sweden: Stordalen... | reverse complement strand
GCCCGCGGACCGGCTGGATTGCAGGCCCGGTCATTTTTGATGATGGCATACAGAAGCACGATCTGCGCGAAACGATTTGGACCGGTCCCTCAACTGATTCGCAACCTAGCTGCACACTCATCCGACACGATGCTCACTTCATCCTGCTGACGGAGAAGCATACGATTTTCGATTATCTAATGCAGAACGAGTTCCATTTTCGTCATTCATGCGTCGTAGCGACAGGCGGCGGATATCCAGGCCATCGATTCTGGGCGTTCCTTCACAGCCTGCATGCCCAAATGCAGATTCCATTCTATGTTCTGGCGGATAATGATCCTGCCGGCTATGGGTTGTTCTTCCTCATTACGCGTGGAAAATTGAGAAGCCGAGGGGGCATCCGCGATACCATGCGGATTCCAGACGCACGATACTTGGGTGTATGCGCTGGTGACGTGGAGCGCTACGATGTAGACGAACGTGCCCACATCGATCTTTCAGAGGTTGAACTTAACGAAGCCAAGCGATTGCGCGATTGCGATTGGCTCCGAGGCACTTCGGTTTGGCAGAACGAGCTTACACAACTACTAGACCACGGTTTCAAAATCGAAGTCGAGTCTTGGTCTATCAAAGGATCTGAATTTCTGGCAAACGAGTATTTGCCCGAACAACTCGCGGACAAGCGATACCTCACTTGGCCGTGACGTATTGAATCTCTCTCGCGCGCTGGGCGCAAGTCCGCGATCCGCGCCCTCGTTCAGCAACCGGCTGATCGCTTCGCGCCCGCGCGGGCCGCAGGCGAGCGTTGAGACGTAACCGCCAACACAAGATTTATCATCACGCGGCGGCCAACGACGGCGGCTGCACGCTGCAGGCTTGAAAGCGTAATGTCGTTCCTGGCATCGAGGAGTCGGTCGACCTGGGTACGGCTCGTTCCCAGAAAGGCAGCCATTCTGTTCTTCGACATTTTCCGTTTCTTCATTGCGCTCGCGAGCTGCCAGGCGACGACTTCCTTGATCGCCTGTGACTGGGCCTCTTCGAAAATTCCTTCCTCCTTCAGGAAATCGTCAATATTGGATCCAAGGTGTTTTTTACTCACCATGTCGGAAATGCTTTCGTGCGTGACGTTAAAGTCTGCGCAATAAAACGATGAAAGCTGCGGAAGTGGCTACTTCTACTCCAACGAGTTTTATCCACTCAAAGACGTGACGGAGTCGGCTGCTCGAACTCGAAGTTCGCAAAGGAATGCTTCAATTCCGCGGGAGCAATCGTCAGCACAAGGGACACGTCGGCTAGCGTGTCTTCCGGCACGCGGGTGGCAAGAAAATCCCAAACATCGGCATGTCGGCGGGATTTGGTCATGCCTTCGAAGCGACGGTCGATTACGCGAAGCCGGATCGATGCGCTGTTCTGCCGATAGAGGGCAGCATCGGCGCCCGGGTGTGCGGCTTCGTAAGCATCCAGCGCGTCTTTGAGCGCCTGAACTTCAGGATCGATGCTACCTTGAGTGATCGTGGCCATAGTTCACATCTTTCCGTTCGCCCAGGCGAGAATCGATTGTGCGGCAGTAAGGAAAGCTTCGGCGTCCTCAGGATCGCCCGGGCCTGGCTCGTAACGTAAATCCGTCGACCAACTGCTCACCAGGGAGACATAGCGATTTTCGCCGACGGGCAGGCGGCCAATGCGCTGGATCAAGCGTTCTCGGAGCCAGTCAATATTATGCGCAACTGCGCCGTGAAACGTCGCAAGCACATCGGCCCGCCCACCACTTGGCGTAGACGTCAAGAGCAACGCTTTCAAGATGCACTCGACGGCGTACCCAGTGAGATAGATCGCTGCGCGTGGACGACTAATCTCTAAAAGCGCCGCCCCGTCCTCAAATCGTTGGTACGCAACACGATAATAACGACGAGCGTGAATATCGAGCGGCATTGCCATGGCACGACCCGCGATTCTACCCGTTTCTCCAACGAATCACAGGCCAGCAAACACGATCTTCGGTGTCTTGACACTCCTTGTTTTTGCTTCCAAGCCGAACAACGGCGGCGGCGGAGCCATTTGACGTAGTTCGTCCGTCATTGCTTGGTCTACGGCACCTCGGCTTCCACCAATTTCGCCAGGAGGATCAGCGACTCCTGCCAGCCGAGGTAGCACATGTCGGTGGGTATCATTCCGCCCCTCAGGTTAGGGTCGTCGAAGACGCCGGTGTAGCGGAGAAGCTCGCAGAGAACCAGGGCCTACACAAGATTTATCATCACGCGGCGGCCAACGACGGCGGCGGCGCGCTGCAGGCTTGAAAGAGTAATGTCGTTCCTGGCATCGAGAAGTCGGTCGACTTGGGTGCGGCTCGTTCCCAGGAGAGTAGCCATTCTGTTCTTCGACATTTTTCGTTTCTTCATTGCGTTCGCGAGCTGCCAGGCAACGACTTCCTTGATCGCCTGCGACTGGGCTTCCTCGAAAATCCCTTCCTCCTTCAGGAAGTCGTCAATGCCGGATCCAATGTATTTCTTACTCACGATTCCAACTCCTTTTTGCGGCTTCGCGCCAACATTAGTTCGTCCGCTGGTGTCGCCCGCGTTTTCTTGATGTAACGCGACAAGCCTCTCTCGATAAAAGCAAATCAACACACGCGCGATTCGCTTTGTCGGCAACGCTATTCGAATTTCCCAAAGACCGTTTCCCATAGGACGACAAAGCGGCATTCCGATCGGCCAACGCCACTGGGCACGGAGTAAGTCTTTGCCGATGGCGTGACGCTCCTGCTCCGCGAGGTGCTTGAGCCATTCTCGCACTGGCTCACTTCCCGCCGAAGTGCGGAAAAAGACGAGCGGAATCTTGGTTGGCCCTTGCGCTTCAGCCATCATGGACCATCAATTGGCCATGCACCTTATAATGTGCATGCAGGCGAGAGTTGTCAAATGAAGCCGATACCGACTACGGCACCTCGGCTTCCACCAGCTTCGCGAGCAGGATCAGCGATTCCTGCCAGCCGAGATAGCACATGTCGGCGGGGATCATCTCGGGGATGCCTTCCTGGGTGATGTTGATGTCTGTGCCGGCGATGGATTTTTTCAGGGTCACGGTGGTGGTCATTTCCCCTTTGAGGTTCGGGTCGTCGAAGACGCCGGTGTAGCGGAGAAGCCCACCCGGCGTCAGTTCCAGGTAGCGGCCGCCGAATGAGTGACTTTGCTTTGTGTTGAAGTTCGTGAAGGACATTTTGTACGTCCCACCGACCTTGGCATCCAACTGGTGGACCTTGCCGGTGAACCCATTGGGCGGCAGCCACTTGGCCATCGCGTCGGCCTCGATGAAGCCGCGGTACACCCGATCGGGCGGGGCGCGAAGCACGCGATGCAGACGAACGGTTCCGGTAGCCATCGTTGGATTCTCCTGTCGATAATCTATCGCAACAGGGCTGCCGCCGTCACCCGACGGCGCATCAACTGTTGACTGCGGGTGCAGTCCGGGGTTAGCGGCTATCAGCGCAGCTGTGCGCGCCAGTGCGCTGCGATGAGGTTATTGATGATCGTCGATTTCAGTGAATGCTGCATGGAAACGTCCATCATCTTGGATCCGCGCAATCTTGATGAGCGTTCCCTCCAAGCACGTAACTGTGCTCGCAGCGGAAACAACGCGCACACCTTCGGTGGTAGCGGCTAACCCGGCTGCGCCGTGACGTATTGAATCTCCCCTGTGCTCGGCACCAATCCGCGATCGGCACCTTCTTTCAGCAGTCGGCTGATCGCTTCCCTTCCGCGCGGGCCATAGTCGAGGGTCCAGTCGTTGACGTACATGCCGACGAATCGATCGGCTAAGTCGCGATCCAGATCGCGCCCGAATTGCAGCGCGTAATCGACTGCTTCCTTCCGATGATCGAGGCTGTACTGAATCGACGCGCGAATGATGTCGGTCACTTCCTGACAAACTTTCGGCCCAAGATCCTTGCGGATGCAATTCCCGCCAAGCGGAAGCGGCAGCGACGTCTTCTTCATCCACCATTCGGCAACATCAATGATTTTGTGCAACCCCGATTGCGCGTAGGTGAGCTGCCCCTCGTGAATGATCAGGCCGGCATCGACGTCGCCGCGACGGACGGCGGCGGGAATCTCATCGAACATCACGACCTGATAATCAAACGCCAGGCCCGCCTTGCCGAGCACCAGCTGGAGCGCCAAAAACGCGGTCGTCAGCTCGCCGGGGATCGCGATGCGCTTGTTCTTCAGCTTCGCGATCGAATCCCCTGAATACATCTGGGCATCTTCCTGCCGGCAGACCACCATCGGCCCATACCCGTCGCCCATGCTGCTGCCGCAACTGGTCAGCGCATATTTATCGGCGACATACGGATACGCGTGGATCGAAATCGCCGTGATCTCCAGCTCGCCCTTGCGGGCGCGGACGTTCAGGGTCTGAATGTCCTGCAGGATGTGCTCAAATCGGTATGCATGCGTCGGGATCTTGTCCTTGGCCAGCGCATAAAACATGAACGCGTCGTCCGGGTCCGGCGAATGTCCAAGGCGAAGCAGCATAAGAAAAATGAACCTTCCTGGAGAAGTTAAACCGCTCAAAACATCTGACAAGAAAAGCGAATGCAAGGCAAGCCGCGACGATCGCGGCCTTGATCGGGTAAAATGCTTTCGGAGTTTTCAAAAGTGGATTGGGACCGAATTGAAAATGCCCTGCTGCGCCCGTTTGACCCCGTCAAAGGCGACGGATTTCTGCGCACTCAAATCGAACGGCTGAAACCGTTCCTGCGCCTCGGCCTGCGCGAGTATGTGCGCACCGACTTGCGAGCGTCGTATATGCTGATTGGCGGCATGGTGCTTGTGGGCATTATCGTGAATTTTTTCATGCCGCACGGCTGGACGGTCTGGCCGGTTGTGTTGGCGGCGAGCCTGATGCTTCTGCTGCATGAAGCCGCCGACCGCAACGGCGTCGGCGTTCCGCCGCTGCTGGTCTACGCGTTCTTCGCCGGCGCAATTCTGTTCTGGATCGTGTGCGTCGCGATCCTCAGCGTGCTGAATCCCATCGTACTGCTGATCGGCGTGCTTGCGCTGATCTACTACTGCCTCAAAGGCTATCTTCAGAAACTTGAGCAGAAGCGCATCATCGCCAAGCGCCGGCTGGATGGGTGCTGCATCTTCTGCGGTCATCCCGCCGACTATGAGCTGGCCTGCTGCATGCACTGTGGCCGCGAACCCGATCCCGACTTTGCCCTACTTCAGCGCGTCGGGTTTGCTCCGCGAGCAGCCAATGTAAAGCAGAATGCCCGCGCCGCCCTCAAGCAGCCCTCCAATGTCGAAGTGGCCAAGCAAAAGGAACAAGCCCTGCTCGCCCGCCGCCTGCATCGCAAAGGCCGAGCCAAATAACCCTTTCAGCGCCGATCGCTCAAAGCGTGTAATACAGATTGCGCGGCCGTCGACTGAGAAGTTGGCCGGGTCGTTGGGCGATGCGACTTTTGCGAACGTGGTAGCGAGCTGCATCGCGCTGTTGTTTAGCCGGTCCGCTTGCGGGCCGCTTTACTGAGTCTTCGGCGCATGGTCGATTGGGACAGCATTGTCAGCCGAGAAGGGCCGGGCGTATGGCGCACGCTGTACCGCTTGTTGGGAAACCGCGCCGACGCCGAAGACTGTTTTCAGGAGACGTTCCTGGGCGCCGTCCAACTTTGGCGGCGTGAGAAAATCGAGTATCCGCACGCGATGTTGCAGCGTCTCGCGACGATGCGCGCTCTGGATCGCTTGCGCCGGCGATATCGCCGCGCCAAACGGGAAACGCTGTTTGAGGAAGACTTTGATTTCGCGACCAATCAACCGTTGCCGCATCAGTCGGCCGAAGCCGCCGAGCTGTCGGATCGCATGCGGGCGGCGTTGTTGCATCTGCCCGAGAAGCAAGCGACGGCGTTCTGCCTGTTTCACCTCGACGGCTGGGACTATCAGCAGATCGCCGGCCATTTGAAGGCGACGCCCAACGTGGTTGGCGTGCTGCTGCACCGCGCCCGGCGCCGTCTGCAGGAACTATTGGTATCCCATACACCCGCCGCGGCACGGCCGGGCAATAACTGATGAACAACGACCGATCCAATCACGGCATCGAGCTGGTCGACCAGGCCGCGGATGCGTTGCGCTCGGCGGAGGGTCCGGGGGGGCCTTCGTCGATGCTGACGCAGCGCACCCTCGCGGCGGTCTGGGCCGCCGAGGCCAGGGCCGAGCGGTCGGCCGGCGTCAGAATGCGCATCGCGGCGGCGCTGCTACTCGGCGCCGCGGGGGTTGCGATCGTCATCGCCCTGCTCCATCCGCGCAAGTTCACCGATCCCGTGCATCCGATTGCGATTATCCCTCCGGCAACCCAGCCGACGAAAATCGCCCCAGCGCCGTCAACGACGGAGCCGGCTACTTCCGCTCCCATTCTCGCGTCGGCCGAATCCGTCGCTCCATCGCCGCCGCCGGGCGAAGTCGCGATCACTGGCCACATTCTTTTTGAGGGCCCGACGCCGGCGCCGCACGTCATCGATGTCAGCGGCTATCCGAGCGTCGGCGGCTTCGTGCCCGGCCCAATCCTCGACGACTCGCTCGCCATCAACGCCGACCACACGCTTGCGAATGTCATCGTCTACATCGCCGGTCCCGTCCCGGCGGGGCATTCGGACGACACGCCGCCGCCGCCGATTCTGATTCGCGAGAAATACTGCATGTTCGAGCCGCACGTCGTGGCGGCCATGGTCGGCCAGCAACTGATTCTCGAAGACGACGACGCGCTCCCGCACGCGGTTCATTCGATCAACTGCGCCACGACGCCGACGTTCAACTCACCCATCCTGACGCGCGCCCGGCGTACGATCGACCCCTTCGCCGCCGTCGACACATTTCAGATCGGCTGCGACATGCACCCCTGGATGCGCGCCTGGATTCGCGTGTTCGATCACCCCTACTTCGACGTCACGCGCAGCGACGGCACATTTCTCATCAAGGATCTGCCGCCGGGAACCTATCACCTCCACGCCTGGCATGAATCGCTGGGCGATCAGGAAAAAACCATCGCCGTCAACGGCGGCGAGCCGCTCTCCGTCGATTTCACGTTCTCCTCGCCAGCCAACCCGTAACAGCCCGTGGCAAAAGTCTCGCGCGGTGACAAGCCGCGGATTTCGCTAGGGTCGTGAAAGGGGTCGTTCTTAAGAACGACTCCCGGCTCTCGACCCTTTTAAATTCTCCGCTGAAACGAATGAAGCCCTCGGCCTGTTCACTCAGGCCGGGGGCTATATTGTCCACCTCTTCCGATCCCAGACCTATCGAGTCTCATTGCTTGAGGCGAATTGACCTTCAGACCAATGGGCCGGGGTCCACGAAACTCTAAGGTCCCGCACCTTCGAGCCAACTTTAGCAATGTCATCCCACACCATCGTTCCCGGCGGGAACTGAATCGCAAACGTGTCATCTTTGAAAGTTTGGCCGACACGGACATCGGCAATGTCGTAATCGTATATCTGGATTTGCCCCGGTATCGTCATGGGATTCTTTACCCAGCCCTGTGCATGCCGGATTACCCATGTCCCATTGACGTTAGCCGTCTGCACATCATCCAATCCCTCCTGAAACACCTTCTGCTGAAGTGTTGCCGTCACGAGAAACCGAACGGGCACAAAGTCTTCCGAGGCGTCTACCCAAACATCCAGAGTTGGATGTAATCTGTTGCCTACCGCGCTACCCTGAATATGCCACGAATTGCGTCCGGCTATGACTTCGGTTCCAACCAACCTCCACTTTCCAGCGTTTGTGAGTTCGCTGAGCGGCTGATCATAGTCAAATATCCACTCCTCCAACGGCGTAAGAAACTCGCACGCCTGAAATGAGCCTCGGTGAGGCTTCGACTGGATTGTTCCAGAGAACCGTTGCGCTTCGGGTAGGTTGTTGTCCGTCAGTAGTGTCGTTAATCTAGCGCCATTCCACGCAAAATCGTACGATCGCTTCTCCCCCATATCCCTTGCGACGCGTACCCGATGTCCGCTGCGTTTCACTTGCCACCGTAGCGGAGTCGGAACCATGGGAGCCTGCCATCGTCCATTGATCTGGCGATGATAATTCTTAATCCAAAGCGTGGCACTGTATCCGTCTAGCCTTGCCCGGCGAGTGCGAATCCCTTCAAGGATATCTCCCAAGGTGAGCGGCTTTTCCTTCGGCGGATTCGCCGCGTGCCCATTAGGAATCACGACCATGAGCATCACGACCCCGGCGTACACGATTCGATGCCAATAATGTCGAAGAGCCATATCGCCATCCTTATCAACGATCTGTGCGCAGATAAAGGCGGCGCCAGAACATGCACTCATCCTACCCGAATTTTGGGCCGCAACGGCAATGTTGAACACTCACTTTCCCGTCACGTGATAGCCTCCGGCTTGCTCGGAACAGGCGTGCCGCATTCGGGACAGGTGCCGCTGGTGTTGCCGGTGAGGTTATAGCCGCAGGCAATACAGAGATGCGTTGCGGATCGCAGTCGGCGGATGCCCCAACTCGCGATAATGGGGCCTACTGCGAATCCCGACAGCGTTATTACAAGCAACGGTAAGAGCAGCGCGCTTGATCGCGACCATCTCGCCGGGACATTGGACGGCGGCGCTGCCATGAGGTCTGGACTCTCTGGACCTTGGACGGTCGCCATCACGCTTAGGTCCTGATCTCGTTTGGCGAGTTCGATCACCACATGTGGATCATTGTCGATGCCAACATGGCCACCCCTAATCCACGCTCGGCACGGCTCGCGGTTGTGCGAAAAATACAGGATCGCCGGATGCGACCAACTTCGCGCCCAGACGAGCAGCGTCGCAACGCACAGGACCGCCGACACGGCAGACGTAATGGGCAATAAGCCGCGGCGGATCACACAAACATCATATCCATTGGCCGAGCTTGCGCGCTACTTGCAGCCCGCGATTGGCGGCCAGCCGATGAATCCGCCGCGCGAAGTAAAGGGTTGGGCGTCGGGAGTGGATTCGTAAAACGACTCCCGACCTCCGGACCCGTTTGATTTCCTTGAGGGATTCGAGGGGCAGCTCGAATGGGCACTACTGCTTGGCGAGACTGAATGGCCCGGTTCCACCCATGCTGTCATCAAACGTGCCCGAAAGGGTCGTTCCAGAGACTGTTCCGGCCAACGATCCGCCGCCCGATGGAACCGTCACGGTGAACGAGCCGTTCGCCATTACCGAGCCGGTGATGGGTTGCGTTTGGGTTTGTGTGTTGCCGTCGTAGGTTGTAGTGAGTGTTCCGCTGAATGAGCCGTCCGCGCCCTCGGTCGTAATGTCCAATGTCCAATTGCTGGGTAAGCCCTCATTGTGCGTGCCGTCCGTGACCTCACCCTTGTAGGCGCCCACCAAATTCGCAATCGTCGATCCGCTGGTGACGGAACTGAGCTCGGTGTTGAGTGCGCTGATGTTGACGGTAAAGGTCCCGGCCGCTGTCACCGCGTTTCCAATCGCAGCCGCCGCGGCCCCACCACTCTGAAACTTATTCGCGTCGCTGACCAGCGCGGTGTTGGATGGATTGGCGTTCACGAGGTTGGTCAGAGCGGAGCCAATCTGATTGCTCTGTGCGGCGGCCTGGAATGTTGCCAATCGAGCCGCCGGAATCGTTGTCAGCGCGGTGATGTCCGCTGCCACCCGCGCCTGGGTCGTGGCATTGGTGGGATGCAACAGAAGTGCCTTGGCGTCGGCAGCCGCGTGCGCCGACAAGCTGGCGCCGACGACAAGCAGCGCCGTCTGGTCGGCCCGAAGTGTCGCAAACGTGCTGAGCTCGCCGGTTTTCAATGTTCTGAGCAGGGCGGCGTTGCTGGCGCGGTTTGCGCTGGTTGTGGAGGCCTTGACGTCCGCCATGACCCTGTTCAAGCCGGTCGTGGCCACTGATACAGCAGACTTCAGCTCCGCGCGCGCCGTCACGGCGGTCGCCGTCACGTGCTTGACGTCGCCAAGAAGGGCTGCTTCCGTTGCGGAAGCGGCGGAAAACAGTGTTCGAGATTCCAATGTTTGAACGAAGTGCGACATGATTCCACCTGAAATGAGCCCAGTACCGCCTGACGCATGAATCCATTTGAGGTATCGGTCGCATGGATCGTTGCAATTACCAGAAATGCGCTTCTCGGTAATCTAGAGCGGTCTTCAGGCCGCTGCACTCACCGCTTGCAACGTTGCTTTGACTTGAGGGGCGACGAAGCGTCCGTGACATGGGCTTCCAGCCCATGCTGACGACTTTCAAAATGAAAAAGTCGTTCCAACTCGGGAATCCAAGCTCGCCGCTGGCGGTGTTTGGGTACGCGTGAATTCGACGGGAAGGCAAATGCGCGCTGCGCTTCGAGCTGGGATTCTTGAGTTGGTGCGACAGCTGCGGCGTCAGCTTCGTCGGCATGGGCTGGAAGCCCATGTCACAGACGCCTTCCACATGCGCTTCGCTTCCGAACTGTGCCGCGAGTCAGTGCATGGTCATGAAATCCGCTCTAACTCAGGAGATTCACACCGGCAGGGATCAACAAGGTTCGTTGCGCGATGTGTGGGCGGGATCATTCGATTCCATTGAATACGCAGTCCGGCAATGTCTCCAACCAACCACAGGAGGGCAGTCGCCGCACACAGCGGCACGCCAACTGCGAAGTTGAACATCCACCGGCGAATCACGCGATAGCCTCCGGCTTACTCGGAACGGGCGCGCCGCATTCTGGACAGGTGCCGCTGGTGTTGGCGGTGAGGTTGTAGCCGCAGGCGGGGCAGCGATCCTTGCGAGCGCGTCGTCTCCAAAGCCGAATTCCAAACAGAATTGGAAGAATGGCCGTCAGCCCGGCTAGCAGCCAGTGCGGCAAGAGCACTCCCAGCAAACTCCAATCACCGCGAATCTTCAAAACATAAAAGTTGTGCCTCATCCAGAAATTCGGCAGTTCGTGCATTCTGCTAGGCGGCCTACTGAAGTGGGAGAATCCCGATTTAAAATAGGGGTTATCGAGTTCTGCGATATAGACGGCGGACACACCGCCGCCATCCGACGACAAATCGAGCTTTATGCCTCCATGACTCAGACGGACGCTGACTGCCATTTCGTCGAAGTGCCAATAACTTCGCACCCACAACATAACCGTCGCTGCGCATAGGAGCAGTGACACGGCAGATGCGACGGTCAATAAGCGGCGGTGAATCACGCGATCATCATACCCGTACGCCGAGCTTGCGCGCTGCTTGCATCAGGCGGTTGGCGGCAAGCGAAGGGGATCGAACAACTACGGCCAATGTCCCAAAATGTCCCATCTGTGAAGGTGGGACTGGGACATTTGTCATCTTATTGCCAGGCCGAGCAGGTTGGGCAGGCGAAACTGTTTACCGTTCGCCGGGCATGGAGGCGAAAGAGCGCTCGGAGAATCCGCAGCGGCGCGATTACGCTGTGCTGCGGCGTGGGGAGTTTTCGCTCCGGCCGCGCCGGTCGTCCCTGGGACGTCTCGTTCCAAACGTTCACCAAAGTCAGTCACACATTTCGATCGCGCCTCGACACCATACGTCCCACACGCCGCTTCACAGCGTACTCGCGCCGCTGCGGATTCTCCGCGCGCTCATGAGTGTGCCAACGATTATTCGCCAAGTGATATCTTCAGATAAACCCTAATCCTGATCGATCCGCTCCGGCTCGGCGTTGCTCTTGGACGCAACGCTCGAGTACGCAACCACCGAGCTTTCCATTGCCGGCACGGTGGCCCGCGCCGCTCCGGCTGCCAGCAATCGATTCGCAAACGCCTCGGCTTGCGGCACCTCGCCGTGCACAACGTACGCTTCCGTTTGCGGCCCAATCGCGGGTTTCAAAAACTTGATCAGTTCGTCGGCGTCGGCGTGGGCGCTCAATCCATGAATCGTGCGCACCTCGCATCGCAGGTCATACCAGCGATCGTAGATGCGAACGCGTTTCTCACCGTTCTGAATTCGCCGGCCGAGCGTGTTCGGCGGGATGTAGCCGCAGAAGACGACCAGATCATTCGGATTCTCCACGCTGCGCTCCAGGTGATGCAGGATGCGTCCGAACTCGCACGTCGGGCTCGATGCGATGATCACACACGGCCCGGTTACACGATTGATCGCCTTGCTGTCATCGGTGGAAACCGCGAGCGTCACGCCGGATTGGCTGAAGAGTTTTCCACTGCCAATGAGCTCCGATGTTTCCTGGTCGTAACTGTCCGGAAATTGGCTGTACACATTCGTCGCCTCGACGCCCATCGGGCTGTCGATAAAGATGGGAAGCCTTGGAATCGATCCTTCCTTCTCGAATTTTTGCAGATACCAGAGAATCGTCTGCGTTCGGCCGATCGCAAACGAAGGAACCAGCAGCCGGCTCTTCCTGCCGATGACTTGCTTGACCGCGTCGAGCAGTTGCGGCCCCACCGCCGCGATCGGCCCATGCGATACGTTGCCGTACGTGCTCTCGGTGATGATCTGATCCATCACACCCGGCGGCGGGGTCGGATCTTTCAGAATCGGTGTGTCGTAGCGACCTACATCGGCCGTGAAAAGTAGATTCCGCGGCTTGTTGTTCTCGCTCCACTCAAGCACGACATAAGCCGACCCAAGAATGTGCCCGGCGTCGTAGAACGTGAAGCTGACGCCATGCCCGAGGTCTGTCTTTGTTGCGTATGGCACGCGCTTGAAGCGTTTGAGCACTGAAGGAATATCGTTGACGCCGTACAGCGGCTCCGGCAGCGGATCATCCGGCGCATGCGTGCGCTGATTCAGGTGCTGCACATCTTCTTCCTGAATCTTAGCCGAATCGTTCAAGACGATTCGCGCCACCTCCGCCGATGCCGGGGTCACATAGATCGGCCCGTTGAAACCCGCGCGAATGGCCACCGGCAGTTTCCCGCAGTGATCCAGATGCCCATGGCTCAAGATGATTGCGTCGGCGTTTTTGACATCCGCCGGAAGATAAGAATTGATTCGGCGCTGTTCGTCGCGCGATCCCTGGTACATCCCCATGTCAAGGAAAAGTCGAAGCCCGTTGACCTCAATCAGATGGCTTGACCCCGTCACCGTGCGATCGGCTCCGCAGAATTGGATTCGCATCCGCGAAGATTAGTGAGCGTCGCCGGCAAATGCCAAGTCGCAAACTACGCGGCTTCAACGGCCGGCGTGCCAGGAGCGTCGGCCAGGCGCATCGCTGGAATTCCGACGCGGCTTGCAGAGAGGTTGGATAGATGGGAAGGCAACCGGTACTCCGGAACGCACACCGCCAGCGCCGTCACCGCGTTTCGGCTGTTGCCGCTGTAGGCCGCGTTGGCCAGTGCTTCCAGATGCGTGCGAAGCTGCTGTCGCGACGCCGTCGGAAGCTGCCAGACGCGAATCTTCGGATGACTCGTCGGCCGCGTTTGCTCATCGTCGCACGCGAGTTCTTCGTAGAGCTTTTCGCCGGGGCGGATTCCCGAGAATCGAATTTCGATATCCTCACCCGGCCGCAGTCCATTGCGACGAATCAGCTCGCGCGCCAAGTCGAGAATCAGCATCTGCGAGCCCATGTCGAGCACGAAAATTTCCCCGCCCTGCCCGATCGCCCCCGCCTGCATCACCAGCTGGCTCGCCTCGGGGATCGTCATGAAATAGCGCTTCATCTCCGGATGCGTGACGGTGACCGGGCCGCCGGCTTCGATCTGCCGCTGGAAGATCGGCACGACGCTGCCGCTGCTGCCCAGGACATTGCCGAACCGCACCGCGACGAATCGCGGGCCGCTCGATTGAGCATCGCGCGTCGAATTGAGCGACTGTACGTAGAGCTCGGCGACGCGCTTGGTCGCGCCCATCACGCTGGTTGGGTTGACGGCTTTGTCAGTGCTCACCATGACAAATGCCGCGACGTTCGCCGCCAACGCGGCGTCGGCCAGGATCTGCGTGCCGAAAATATTGTTCTTGATGGCCTCGCACGGATTGGCTTCCATCATTGGCACGTGTTTGTGAGCGGCGCAATGAAAGACCACCTGGGGGCGCTCGGCTTCGAAAAGTTGCCGTACCCGCCGGAGGTCACACACGTCGCCAATGCAAGGGCGAATGTCCGCGCCGACCCAGCTATGCCGTAGCTCTCGATCAATCTCAAACAGGGCCGGCTCCGCGCGATCGAGCATGATCAGCCGCGACGGGCAGAATCGCATTGCCTGCCGGCAAATCTCCGACCCGATGCTCCCGCCGGCCCCGCTGACGAGCACGCGTTTCCCCGCGAGGAATCGCTGTAACTCGGGCGTATCCAGGTCCACCGGCGCGCGCCCGAGCACATCCGTCAGCGCAAGCAACTTCCGGTCCGTTCGACTGTCAGTCGAAACAACGTTCGTACGTTTGAAAAACGAAAAGATGCGGCGCACCAGCTTCTCTATCGGCCGGCAGGGACTGGAAAGTTAAGGTTCTCGGACCTGGTTGTCGCAGCGGCGCGCGACCAGGCTGAGTTTTCCACGCGGGAGGATCGTGCCGCTCATTTCGTCTTGGCGCGCCAAATGCCACCAATTGGTAGTTCCGGCGTTGCGCAAGCGAAGAATTCTTTGGCTGGACTGTTCGCCGCCTGCTAGAATCGCCCAGTGGCAGTTGGCGATGCGCGCCTTGAGACAGCGCGCGACAAGCGCCAGGCGGACTCATGCGAGGAAGTTGATGCAAACGCTGCACACTCCTCGTATCGCTCAACCTACACAACCTGGATTTTCAACGAAGGGCGTTGCGTGAAGACGTGCACGATTGAGACGCTGGAGTCCCGCTGCCTGCTGAGCGCGGCATTTGTGGCGCACATCAACTTTCAAACGCCGTCGTTCGCGGTGCCGGCCGGTTACGTGCCCGATACCGGGGGGGTGTACGGGCTTCATCCTACGAGCCTGCTGACCTACGGCTGGAACGCTCCCAAGCCGGCCCAGGTCATCAGCCGCAAGGTGAAGAAACAGCCGATCAACACCGATTCCCGTTACGACTCATTGGCGGTAATGCACGCCAAGGGCAGAGGCAGCCTGTGGGAGATCAACGTGCCGTCTCCCGGCACATATGACGTCACAGTTACGGCTGGAGACTATCTTCAGGCTGGCGGACGACAGCGGATTCTCGTTGACGGCACCTATATCGTGAACGGCCGCGCAACTGCCAAGAGCAAATGGATCACCGGAACCCAGCAAGTGTTCGTGACCGACGGCTTGCTGAAGCTCACCGTGCCGAAGGGCGCCACGAGCAAGATTGATTTCATCGACGTTCAACAAGTTCTGCCCGTCGGCGGGTCCGTTCCCGTTCCGCCCGGGGCGCTCGTGATTCCGCAGACACAGAGCCAGAACGTTTACATCACCAGGAACTTGGCCGGCGGCGTTGAGACAATCATCAATGGCGCGCAGACCGACTACGCCGAGGGTCAATGGTCCGCCGTTGCGTACACCGGCACGGCTAACGTTTCATCGATCAACATCGACGCGACAGTGGTGCCGACGATCATCAGCGCCGCCAGTTCGGCCTCGATCACGATCGGCGACGTTGCCATGTCTGCCGGTCTCCAGCAGATCTCGTCGCCGCTCAGCATCACGATGACCACGCCCGGCTTAACAACCATCGATGACGCTGGTGATACGACTGGTCATACCATCAATCTGACTGGTTCATCCACCGCCGGCCAAGCGATTCTAAGCGGAATCGCTCCGGCCAACATCACTTTCAGCGCCGGTCAGACCACTGTCGACACCGGCGGCGGTTCCGATACCGTCAACATCGCCGTCAGTGGTGTGAACTTCACCAACACCGGCGGCAACGACGCCTACACCTTCACTAACTCCGCCGGCTCGATCATTGATGCGACGGCGGGTTCTAACACTATTGTCGTAGATACAACCAGTGAAGCCGCCGGAGAAACCCTGGCAATGGCGACCAGCGCCGCTCCAGGCGCATCGATTGCCCCGTTCCAATCGATCACCCAGCAGCTTCGCGATTCGTATCCGACGCTGACCGCAGCGCCGACGATTCAATACAACCGCGCGTTGACAACCTCGGTGACAATCAAGACCGATACCGCTGCCAAGTTCGGCAACAGCCTTTCCATTGACAATGCGTCGCCGGTCCTGACGCCGCTGAGCATCACGTATCAGGGTGGCGGCAATGACTCGGTTGAGATCGACGGCACCGAAGCCGGCACACCCATCAATGTCACAGCCAATTCGCTGAACGTGACCGCGCCCATGACGCTGGGCGTAGACGGAGCGATTCAATTTCACGGCGTGGCCTCCAGCGCGTTCAATCCCACGCTTTCGCTCACGACCAATACCCTCACGCAGCTGACGATGTCGAAGGGCAAGTTCGTTCAGGGAACTTCGTCGCTGACCTACAGCAACACGCCGACCGTTATTCTGAGCTCCGTCGGCGTTCTCGGCGGCCAGCCGACCATGCTCGACTACAGCTCGGGCGATCCGCTGCCGACCATCCTCGACCTCGCAGGCTCCTTTACTCTCTACAACTTCCCGATCAGCGGCGACCCGCTGGCCGGTCATCGGATCGACGTTGGCACGGCGATACTGGCGTTTGCATTCAATCCCAGTCAGGACAAAACGCTTCAAAATCTGATTCGCCATTACATCGCAAACGCCTATGTCGGCGGCGTGTGGAATCTCACCGGGTTCGACATGATCACCAGCAGCTACACCGCGGTGAATACCGATCGCGGTCTGGCATACGTTGACTCGGCGGACGGCGTCGATCCCAGCCAGCAGGGCAGCACGATTTTGGTGAAGGTCGCCAAATGGGGTGACTACAACCTCGACGACGTGGTCGATTCGACCGACCTGGCGGTTCTCGAGTCAAACCTCAACAAACCCGGCGATTACACGTGGGACCAGGGCGATTTCAACTACGACGGGACGGTCAATTCCGCCGATCAGGCTTTGCTCGATGAGAATCTGACGTAGTCCGTCAGATAATTCGTGTCAGCAGAATCATGCCGTCGTCGGAAGCGGCTGCGCTCCAACCCCGCGGCACGAAGGTGGTGGCTTGCGCGTCGATCAGCAGCAACGGCCCGGCAAGACTGCCGCGCCCGATCATCGCCGCCCGGCCCATCGCGCGAGTGGCGATGGAAGTTCCGTCATCGCCGATTAGGGTCGTCTCACCTAAATCAGCTGACTCATCGAACTTCAGGTTTGGCAGCGCCATTTCGTATTGCTTGCCGATGCGCCGCACGCGCAGCGTGACGATCTCCACTTGCCGAGCGGTAGGGAGCTGCCCGTAGCGTTGCTCATAAAGCCGCTTGAATTCGTCTTCGATGTGATCTCGGGACGGTCGGCCGAGCGGAACTGTTAATTCGTGCGATTGACCCTCGAATCGCACGTCGGCCAGTGGCTGGACGCTGGCCGTCCGCTCATATGGGATCACATCCATCGTCTGCCCCGACAACATGCCGAATTCTGCCGCCAGCCGATCGTTATCCAAAGCCGACCCCATGTGCACGACCGTTCGTGCGGCATCCGCCACCGGCGGCGCGACGACCATCCCCAGCGCGCTAAGCACGCCGCAGAATGGGGGCACCAGCACGCGACGAATATCCAGGCTCTCGGCCACCGCGCACGCATGAAGCCCGCCCGCGCCGCCGAAGCTGAGCAGCGCGAACCGACGCGGATCAACGCCGCGTCGGCTCGTGATCGCGCGCACGGCATGACCCATATTGTTCTCGGCGACGCGTGCGATGCCGAGCGCCGTCTCGATCACGGACCGCTTCAGCTTCGCCGCCAATGGCTCAATTGCGTCGCGCGCCAGACGCGTATCGATCCGCATCGATCCACCGGCAAAATGGTCGGGCAGAATTCGACCCAGCACGACGTTCGCATCGGTCACCGTCGGTTCGGTTCCGCCGCGTCCGTAGCAAGCCGGCCCGGGAATCGCGCCGGCCGACGCCGGTCCAACCCGCAACGCCCCACCCGCGTCTAAATGGGCAATCGATCCCCCGCCCGCGCCGACAGTCTGAATATCCAGCGTCGCCAGCCCGAGTGGCAGCCCATCGACGCTGCTTGACGTCGTCCACTGAGGCCGGCCATCGATGATCGTGGCGACGTCGGTGCTCGTGCCGCCCATGTCGTAGGTGATCACGTCGCTGACACCGGCGACTTTTGCCATCATGGCCGCGCCGATGACACCGCCAGCGGGACCAGAAAGCACCAACCGGGCGGCCGAAGTCGCGGCTTCGTCCACGGTCAGCGTGCCGCCGCCCGAGTGCATGATGCGAAGATCGTCGGCCGTCTCCGAAATCGCGGGAGCCAGCTTGCGAAGATACGCCTCGACCGGCGGACGTAACGCGGCATTGATGGCCGTTGTGCTCGCGCGCTCATACTCGCGAAATTCCGGCAGGACGTTGCTGCTTAAACTGACCGCAAGCCCCGCGGCTTCGCAGCGCCGGCCGATCATCTGCTCGTGCGCCGGGTTCGCGAAGCTGAACAGCAGGCACACCGCGACATCTTTCAGCCCGCGTGATTTGATCTGCTCGATCAGTTGATCGATTTCAGCATCGTGAAGCGCCTCGACAACCTCGCCGCGCGCATCAATTCGCTCGCGGACCGAAAACCAATTCTCCTCCGGCGTGATCGGAGCTGGCCGCACGACGCGGAACGCATAAAGCTCCGGCCGATTCTGTCGGCCGATCAGCAGCATGTCCTCAAAACCCGCGGTGGTGACGAACGCGCACGGCCGACCCGACCGCGTCAGCAGCGCGTTGGTCGCGACGGTCGATCCATGCACAACCTGGCCAATTTTTCCTTGCTCGGCGAAGCGCCGCACCGCTTCAATCACCGCCAGGTGAAAATCCGGCGGCGTCGAGGGAAGCTTGTGCACGCTTATCTGGCCCGACGTCCCATCAAAACAGACGGCATCGGTGAACGTGCCGCCGACATCAATTCCCACACGGAGTGCAGTTGGTTGTGGCATTGCGCCTTGCATAGAATGAGCCGCCCATGCGGAGATCGCTGAGATTGAAATCAACCGTAGTCCTGAGCTTAGTAGCGGCGCTGGCCGCGAGCAATGCGTGGGCTGAGCGTCCGACCACCGAGCCGGCGTTTCATGTTGACGTGCGGCAGACGGTCGAGTTTCTCGCCTCGGATTCACTCGAAGGCCGTATGATCGGCACGCCGGGCATCGACCAGGCATCCGATCGCATCGCCGATGATTTTGCCAGGCTCGGCTTGCAGCCGGTCCCGAAGCTCGACGGCTATTTTCAGCCGTTCACGATGATCACGCGCGTCGATCCCGACCCCGCACAAACTCGTCTGACGCTTGCAGGCCATTCACTGAAACTTGGCGAGGACTTCGTTCCGCTTCGATCCTCAGCCCAGCAATCCGCCGGCGGCTTGGTTGTTTTCGTCGGCTACGGCATCGTCGATCCAGCGCACAAACTCGATGAATACGCCGGCATCAATGTCAAAGGGAAAATCGTGCTGGCGATGCGATTTGAGCCGCACGATTCCAAAGGCCGCAGCCGATTTGCCGGCGAGGATTGGTCGGCCGACGCCGTGATTGCCGAGAAAGTGCGGACCGCTGTCGAGCATGGAGCCGCCGGCGTATTGCTGGTGAATCCGCCGACGTATCACAATGATGATGGACTGATTTCGTTTACCCGCCACGACACCTTCTCAGCGACGGTTCCCGTCATGCAGGTTTCCGTCGCCGCCGCTGACGATCTGCTCAAACGCAGTGGCGGCGCTGATCTGAAGTCGCGCCAGGCTTCGATTGACGAATCGTTGAAACCCGCCAGCGCCGTCCTGACGAGTTCTGAAGCATCCCTCGCCGTGAAATTTGCCGACACGGTGAAGCAGGTTCGCAACGTAGCCGCGATGCTTCCTGGCGCGGGCGATCATGCCGACGAATATGTCGTTGTCGGCGCGCACTACGATCACCTTGGCCACGGCGGGCCGGGCAGTCTGGCGCCGTGGTCACATGGAATTCACCATGGCGCCGATGACAACGCCTCGGGGACGACGGCGATGCTTGCGCTGGCCGATCGATTTGCTCACGCCGGGCCGCAGAAGCGATCGATTATCTTCATCGCATTCACCGGCGAAGAGGAAGGTCTCATCGGCTCGCAGCATTTTGTAAGCAACTGCCCGGTTCCGACGCGCAAGATCGTCGCGATGTTGAATCTCGATATGGTTGGCCGGGTGTCGGGAGAGAAGCTGCTGATTGGCGGCGAGGGAACTGCCGCCGCGTTTCCGAAAATGGTCGAAGACGCCGATCGCGGCCTGCCGCTCAAGCTCGGCGAATTTGGCAAAGGCGGCATCGGGCCCAGCGATCACACTTCGTTCGCGCTCAAGCGGATACCGGTTCTCTTTTTCTTCAGCGGCCTGCATCTTGATTATCACCGGCCAACCGACACCGCCGACAAGATCAATTATGTCGGCATGAATGAGGTGATCGATCTCGGCCAGCGCGTGCTCACGGCGATGACCGCGATGCCGCGTGCCGAATACAACGGCAGCTACGATGCGGGCGGCTTGATGCAGATGCTCGGCTCATCCACGCAGCCGGCAGGCTCGTCGCACGGCGGCCGCGCGTCGCTTGGGGCGATTCCGGATTATGCTCAAGGTGAAGACGCCAAAGACGGAATGCGCATCGGCGGCATCATGCCCGGCTCCCCCGCCGATAAATCGGGACTTCGCCAGGGTGATGTTGTCACTCGCTTCGATGATCGCGCAATCGGCAATATGATGGATTACACGGAAGCGCTTGGCAAAGCCAAACCCGGCCAAGCGGTGAAATTGCAAATCCTACGCGGCAAATCACCTCTGACCGTCGAAGTGACTCCCGCGGCCCGCAAGGATTGATCGCGCTTGCTATAATGTAGTGACAAATGATTCTGCAGCTAGGCATCATTATCGTCGATCACGGCTCGCGGCGCGAAGAGAGCAACGCGATGCTTGAACAAATTGCGGCGCTGTTCGCCGAGCGGTTCCAAGCCGATTGCCCTATCGTCGAACCGGCGCACATGGAAATCGCCGAGCCATCGATCGCGACCGCCTATGCGGCGTGCGTGCAGCGCGGCGCCCAGCGCATCGTTGTCTGCCCGTTCTTCCTCGGCCCCGGCAAACACTGGACGCAGGACATCCCGCGACTAACCGCTGAAGCCGCGGCGGCATTTCCGCAGACGACGTATCACGTCGCCCCAACGCTCGGCATCGATGACTTGATCCTGAATCTGCTTCACAAGCGCGCGACGGGATGTGTCGAGAATCAGTTCGACTGTGACTTGTGCCACGGAACGTTGCGCAGCGGGCAGAAAGGTGTCGCCGCCGAGACGCGATGAGCATGGGTAACTGTTTACCGTCCTACGGTCCCCCCGAGCGCGCGGAGAATCCGCAGCGACGTGAGTACACTTTGCAGCGGCGTGCGGGACGCGCGGCGTCAAGACGCGATCGAAATGATTAACTGACTTCGGTGAATGTTTGGAACGGGACGTCTCTCAGGCGACCAGCGCGGCCGGAGCGAAAACCCCACACGCCGCTGCGGAGCGTACCCGCGCCGCTGCGGATTCTCCGGGCGCTCTGTCGGCACAAACACGGGATCAGGCAGCATCGCTGTCGGGCGGCGCAATCGGCGAAAGCTGCCGGGGCCGCGATTCGATCTGCTTCGGATCGAACAACTCCTTATCCGACCGCGCCCCTAACTCGCTCAGCCGACGGCCAGTCACCATCAGGCGTGACTCAAGCGATGTGACCGACGAATTGAATGCGTCGACTGCCGATTCCAGGGTCGATCCGACTTTTTGAAAGTGCGTCGTGAACACGACGATCCGATCGTAAAGTGCTTTGCCGATCGTAAAGTGCTTTGCCGATGTTGCGGATCTCTTCGATGTTGTCGGCCGCTTCCTGCTGCCGCCAGCCAAACTCGATCGCCTTCAGCAGCGCGATGAGCGTCGTCGGGGTGGCGATGATGACCCCGTTCCGACGCGAAACAGAGTTGTCTGCCGGGGAGCAAATGATCTGAGGTGATTTGACCGGAAATTGATTGAAAGGCGTCGCCGAACTCAGCGAATGCGCGTGCCGGAGCGGATGGTCACGGATTCATCGGTGTGAAAATCACCCAACTCCGTCGAGATCGTGTCGCTGGCCGTGATATAGGTCTCAATCGTCGGCAGGTCGTAACCAAGAAAGGCGGCGTTGCCCCGATTGGCTCGCGCCAGCTCGGGATGAGCCATGCCGCGATCCATCGGCAGGTCGAAAACCAACGCCGACGCGGGTCGCTCCTCGAACCCGGCGACGCGCGCTTCCGGCGTCGGCTGTTCATGCGATGCACAGCCAGCCGCCAAGCCACACAACGAGATGAAAACAATGCCCCTCACGCCCAGACCACTTTCAAATGCGATGCCGCGGCGGGTTATCCGTACTATCGCCCGGTAACACCAGTTCAGAACGGTCCGGTTATTCCGCATGATGCGCCGACGCATCATCCGCGCGTCGATCAAACGCCACGCGTTATATCTGGAAGTCCAGCACGTAATCCTGTTTGCGGCGTCCGGGGCGTCGGTCGCGATATTTAAGTGTCGGTGGATCACTGGTGACCTGATTCAACGGCGGCACGCTCATCGTAATGAATACGTTGCCGCCAATCAGCGCGCCCTTACCAATCACCGTATCTCCGCCCAGAATTGTCGCACCGGCGTAAATCGTCACGTCATCTTCGATCGTCGGATGCCGCTTCTGCCCGCGCAGCCGCTGGCCAAACGCCGGTGCCAGCGCGCCCAGCGTCACGCTCTGATAGATCTTCACGTTGTTGCCGATGGTGGTGGTCTCCCCGATGACGACGCCGGTGCCGTGGTCGATAAATAAACCGCGGCCAAGCTGCGCGCCGGGATGAATGTCAATGCCCGTCAAACTGTGGGCATATTCCGTCATGATGCGCGGCAGCAAGGGCACCTTTTTCTCATAAAACTCGTGAGCCACCCGCTGCACGAAAATCGCAAACAGGCCGGGATAGCAGAAGATCGTTTCATCGGTGCTTTGCGCCGCCGGGTCTCCGTCAAAGCTGGCGGCGAGATCGGTCGCCAGGATCTCGCGAATCGTTGGAATTCGATCGAGAAAATTCGCGACGATGGACGCCGCCTCGCGATCGCACTCTTCGCATAGCGTTCCCCGCGTGTCAGCTCCGGGAAGCTGCTCGCGATACCGCAGGCAGCATCGCACCTGCTCGTAAAGCATCTCCGAAAGCTCGACGATCAACTCGCCGATCCGAAACTTCACGTTCTCGGTGGTGAGGCCCTGCTTGCCGAAATAACCCGGGAAAATGACTTGCCGCAGCAGCTTGATCGACTCAATGATAATATCGCGGCTCGGCAGCAACACGCGATTCAGGTGCTGCATCCGCGGCTCGGCCAGCACGCTGGCCACAATGCCGTCCACCACATCAGAAAGACGATGGTTCAGTTCATTTCGATCCATAAGGCGCCAGATCGTAGTGCTACAGCTTGGAGAAGATAAAAATCGGGCAGGAAGAGCGATTCAACAGCGGACGCGGGGAGTTGAACGAGCAAGTAATCCCATCGCCGGCATTCTAAGTCTTGCGGCGGCATCGATCAAACCAATAATGCCCGCTTTCCACCGACTGCTTTCCTCCCTCTTCCGGCGTACCCGGGGATGGGAATGAAAGCACGTCGTATGAAATTTCACGCACGTCTGTGGAAATGCGGAAGCGCGGAATCGGATTTTGTTCGGAAGGCAATCTGGATTGTGAAAATCATGGAAGCACTAATGATCGGCGTTTCGGGAATGCGGGGTACGATTGGCGGAACTCTCACGCCCGAAGTCGTGGGGAGGATGGCCAGTGCGTTCGCCACCTGGCTGAAGTCGGGCGAGGCTCCGGTCAATGGAAAGTTTCACCGCGTCGTCTTCGGCCGTGATTCGCGCCCCAGCGGCCCGTGGGTGCGCGACGCCGCCGTCGGCGCTCTGACGGCAAGCGGGATCGAAGTGATCGATCTCGACATTGTGAGCACGCCCGGCGTGGCGATGATGGTCAAGCACCTGAATGCCGACGCCGCGATGATCGCCACCGCATCGCACAACCCGATCGAGTGGAACGGGCTGAAACTCCTGAATCGCCATGCGATCGCTCCGCCCCCGTCGGACGCCGCGGCAATTCGCGCGCTCTATGACGAGAATCGGACATCGCTTGTTCGCGTCGAGAAACTCATCCCACCGAGCCGTAGCGGGGATACGCATGCGCTCCATGTTCGTAAAGTGCTCGAGCATGTCGATGCACTCGGCATCTCCGCGAAGCGATTCAAGGTGGTCCTCGACAGCGTAAATGGCGCCGGCTGCGTCGCGACGGCCACGTTGCTGAATAAACTCGGCTGCCAGCTCATCCATCTCAATGGCGTGCCGAATGGTCAGTTCGCCCACGAGCCCGAACCGACCGAGACGAATCTGAAATCGCTCTGCGAAGAAGTTCGGCGGCAGAAAGCCGTCGTCGGGTTCGCGCAGGATCCGGACGCCGATCGACTCGCGCTCGTCGATGAAAATGGAACTTATATCGGCGAGGAATATTCGCTCGCCCTGGCTGCGCGATTGATCATGGCCAAGAAAAAGGGCGCGATCGCAGTAACGAATCTGTCGAGCAGCCGGATGCTTGACGACGTTGCCGCCAAATTCGGCGGGCGCGTCATCCGAACGCCCGTTGGCGAGGCCAACGTCGTGCAGGCGATGGTGGCCAACGATGCGACCATCGGCGGTGAAGGCAACGGCGGCGTGATTGATCTTCGCATCGTGCCCGGCCGCGATAGCCTGGTTGGCATCGCCTACACCTTGCAGCTTCTGACGGCCACCGGGCAAACGCTCAGCCAGATCGTGAACGATCTGCCGCGATATGCGATCGTGAAGACCAAGTTTGAATGCCGCCGAGAAGACGCCGAGCGTGCCGTGGCGGCGATCAAGCAGCAGTTCGCCAGTGAGAAATGCGATACGCAGGACGGAATTCGCATCGACTGGGCCGATTCATGGGTGCATGCCCGGCCGAGCAACACCGAGCCGATCATGCGCATCATCGCCGAAGCGCCGGATCGCGCCGCGGCTGAAAAACGCATCGCGGCGGTGCAGGCCGTTGTCGATAAGACGTTGCAATTGGCCCATTGATTCGATCAAATCCCGCCGGCGGTTTTCCCCTGTGACATGGGCTTCCAGCCCATGCTGAGCAATTCACGGAGGCGGTAGACGTACCAACTGCGCAACTAAACTCGCCGCTCGCGGTCTTCAAAAATGCGGAAGAGATTGCGCGGGTTGGAACGGAAAGAACGCTGCGCTCGGGTTGGGTCAATGGAGTTGGTGAGTGCCAAAGCGCGAAGATCGTTCAGCATGGGCTGGAAGCCCATGTCACGGCGGAATCGCTGGCGCACACTTGCAGGGCGTGTCGCGCGGGAAGCCGATTGTGAAAATCGCGTCAATCTCGAATCAAAGGAGGCTCCTGGTGCGGCGAATTCTCTGCTGTTTGGCGCTGGCATTGCTCGCGCAAATCGGGTGCAAAAAAGATCAGTCGGCCAAAGCTCCCAACAGCAAACCCATCATCGCGGTGATTCCCAAGAGCACCGATCATCCTTACTGGAACGCTGTAAAGGCCGGCGCGATAAAAGCGGGCGCCGAGGGCAACGCTGAAATCCGTTGGCAAGGGCCGAACTCCGAAGCCGATCGGCAGATGCAGATCCGCATCGTTGGCGACATGGTTGAACAAGGCGCCGATGCCATCTGCATCGCGCCCAATGATCAGATCGCGCTGGCCGACATCATCTCGCAGACGAGCAAGAAGATTCCCGTCGTCGTCTTCGACTCCGGCGTCAATACCGAAGACTATGTGGCATATATCGCCACCGACAATCGCCACGGCGGAGAGCTGGCCGGACAAGAAATGCTGCGGCTGATCGGTGAAAGTGGCGGCAAGATCGCTGTCGTGCGCGGCATCGCGGGCTCCGAGAGCACCACGCTGCGCGAAGAGGGATTCATCGACGCCGTAAAGAAAAATCCCAAGGTCGTCCTCACCGAGCTTCGCGGCGACAACGCGGAACTGAAAAGCAAGCAGGTCACGGCCGACCTGCTTTCGCGCGACGCCGATATCGTCGGATTCTTCGGCCCCAGCGAGCCGGTATGCAAGGGAATCCTGGGGGCGCTGCAGGACGCGAACAAGGCCGGTAAGATTCATTTCGTCGGATTCGACGGCGGAGATGAACTGGCCAAGGGCCTGGATGCCGGGGCGATCGACGCACTGGTCGTGCAGCGCCCCGTGCGGATGGGCGAGCTGGCCGTGAAGGCGGCGCTTGCGGCAATTCACCACGAAACCGTCCAGAAAAAGCAGCCGATTGATCCGCTGCTGATCACCCAGGAGAACAAGGACCAGCCCGACGTGCGGGAGTTGCTGCAACCCCGGACCAACTGATTACCAAGAGCCTTACGGCACGGCTATTGACGGCGCGGTGGGTCATCGCTTTAATGCCGCCACTTTGCCCAGCGCGGGCCGGCAAATCGATCGACGCCCGATGTGCTGGAGCAGAGAGTTTTTGCGGGTGGCTCCGGCATGTGACCGGCCGACACCGACGACGGCTTTTACGGGATGACTTCTATGACGATCGACATTGAGTACGATGCCGAAGCAACGGCTTTTGACCTTCTGCCCGCCGCGCTGTCGGTGATGCCGCAGTTTTCCAGCGCCTTGAACCCCATCGATCTGCTCGCCCTTGAAGACAGCCTCGACCCACAGGCGGCCAAACGCGCTGCCGACGATGACGAGGACGAAGAGGAGGAGGAAGAAGCGGACGACGACAAGCCGGCTGAGGAAGAAGAGACCGAAGAGGATGAAGAGGCCGACGAGGACGACGACCTTGATGACGACGAAGACGAGGACGATGAAGAAGAGGACGACGAATTCGATAACCCCGACGAAGAGGATGAAGAGGACGACGAATTCGAAGACGATGATGACGATGACGACGATGATTTCGACGACGATGAATAATCCGCCCTTCGTCGTCGCGGCGTGACGCCCACGTGGCTGGCGTCTCGGATTGCCGGCTGACATCATTCGGTTGAAATCACTCGCCGTCGCTGCGTCGCTGAGCTTTTGTTTTTGAGCGGCGACGCTTCGATTCAAGTCGCCGCTCCCGGGCGCCCCGGCCGGGTTTGGTCTTCCGGCGCGCCTTGGGCCGAAACTGAGCCGCCACGATCAATTCCCGCAATCGCGCCAGCGCCTCGATTCGATTCCCCTCCTGCGATCGGCTGCTGTCGGCCGCGATGTGAATCTCCCCCGCCAGCGTGTGCCTGCGGCCCGCGAGTTTCACGAGCCGTTCTAGCGCATCCGGATACATCCCCACAATCGCCGCAACGGGAACCCACAGCTCCGCCTTTGTATTCACCTTGTTGACGTTCTGCCCGCCCGGCCCGCGACTCCGCGCATATTGCCACCGCATCGCCGATTCAGCGACGGTGACGCCGGGGGCGAGTTCGAATCCCGTGTTCTCGAAATTGGTCGACGAAACGTTATCCACGAAGCTCAAGATCTTAATTGCGGTCGCACTTTCGAAGGTTAGCCGCGAGGCGTCAGACGAGCGCGTCTTCGGTCGCGGACCCCGCGCTCGTCGGATGCCTCGCGGCTAACCATTTCGGGTCTAATCTTCTGTCAAAATCGTATCGTTCGAAAAATGCTCATCCTCCCCCGCTCCCCACCATATCCGCCTGCGGCGTCGTCATGCGCTTCGCATCCAGCGCCTTGTTCAGCTCCGCATCCGACATCAGCTTCCGCTCCTGCGCGATCTGACGAACCGTCTTCCCCGTCTTAAAACTTTCTTTCGCGATATCCGCGGCTTTGTCATAACCGATCAGCGGCGCCAGGCTCGTACACATCGCCAGGCTTTGCTCGACCAGGCTCTCGCACCGCTCACGATTGACTTCCAATCCTGCGACGCAGCGATCGGCAAACACCCGAGCGCCGGTCGAAAGCAACTCGATCGATTGCAGAATGTTGTACGCCATCACCGGCATCATCACGTTCAGTTCAAACGTCCCGCCGAGCGCCCCGGCCCACGCGACGGTCGCGTCGTTGCCGATAACCTGTGCCGCCGCCATCAGCAGCATTTCGCTCATCACCGGATTCACCTTGCCCGGCATGATCGAACTGCCCGGTTGCGTCGCGGGGATGCTGAATTCGCCGATGCCGCACCGCGGCCCGCTCGATAGCCAGCGAATATCGTTTGCCACCTTCGTCAAGCTCACCGCGATCGTCTTCAGCAAGCCGCTGGCTTCGACAATTCCATCCTTCGCGCCCTGCCCCTCGAAGTGATTGGCCGCCTCGACGAACGGAATCCCTGTCTTTTGCGCGATGATCGCAATCGCGGCTTTCGCATAATCCGGATGCGAGTTGATTCCCGTTCCAACCGCTGTGCCACCAAGCGGCAATTCCAGCAGCGCATTGATCGCCCGCTTCGCGCGCTCGGCCCCGAGCCGAGCCTGATGCGCATACCCGCTCAATTCCTGCCCCACCCGAATCGGTGTCGCATCCTGCAAATGCGTCCGGCCAATCTTCACGATCCCATCAAACGCATCGGCCTTGCTCTGCAAGGTCTTCGTAAGATGCTCCAGCGCGGGAATCAGCGTAGCCTTAATCGCGCTGGCGGCGGAAACGTGCATCGCCGTCGGAATCACGTCATTGGAACTCTGCTCCATGTTCACGTGATCGTTCGGATGCACCGGCTCCTTACCGCCCCGTTTGCCCGTCGCAATCTCATTGGCCCGGCTCGCGATCACCTCATTCGCGTTCATGTTCGTCGATGTGCCCGAGCCGGTCTGGAAGATATCGATGACAAACTGCGAATCGAGCTTGCCGTCGATGACCTCCTGGGCCGCCTGCTGAATGAGCGAAAGCCGCTTGTCGTCGAGCAGTTTAAGCTGTGAATTCGCCTGCGCGCACGACCATTTGATGAGCCCCATCGACGCGATGAATCGGCGGGAAAAGCGGAGATCCGAAATCGGAAAATTCTCCACCGCCCTTCCGGTCTGCGCCCCGTAATACGCGTCGGCCGGCACGCGCATCTCGCCCATGGAATCTTTTTCAGTGCGGAAGTTTTGTGAGCCTGAAGCTGCTGAGCCGGACATTGGGTCTAACCTCGTTGATCAAACATGAGTCGCAATCGCGCCTCGCATTATTCAGAGTCGCGGGATGGGGGCAAGATCGACTCAAAGCTCTGTGAGAGAAAAAGGGAGCTTACTGAGATGAGCGGGCGCTCGATTGGGAATTCGACCCCCTCCGGTCGGACGCACGCGCACACCTTCGGTGATAGCGGCTAACTAACCGCTGCGCCGTAAAAATGCGATGGGACTGGTGGCTTATCGCCAGATTCTGGTCGTCTCGGACGCGCGAACGAATGCGGCGTGACTTTATGACGGCGCAGCCGGTTTAGCCGCTATCACCGAAGGTGTGCGCGTGCGTCCGCGTCGAAACGGCACCCCTACTTCGGTTCCGCAAATGCGTCTTCAGGCACAGGATTCAGAATCTTGAACTCCGTGACATGATCATCCAGCAGCTTCTCGCCGTCGTGGGACATCGTGGCGTGCATGGCTTTCTTGATGCCGTTGGTTTCCTTGTAATCGTCGTAGGTCGTCTCCTGAGTCACCTCGTTGCCGGTGTAGCTCAGCACCTTCCCGACCGATTTCACCGGCAGCCCGCTCTCCTTGTCGAACGAGATCGTGAAATCCTTCTCATCCGGCCCAACGATCTTCACGCTCACGACCGGCTTATCCCCCACCTGCTCCTCGGCCGCCGACCCGATCTTGAACGCTTTGTCCTTCAGCAGCGCCGGATTGGTCGCGACAATCGCCAGATAGGCGGTGCGTCGCAGTCCATTCGCCTGGCCCTCTTCAAGTTGCTCGACTCCGTCGGCGTTCTTATGCCACGCCTTGTCGCCGGCGATCACCCGCAGATCCTTGATCTCGTTCCCGTCGATGGTCGCCTGAAACTCCTGGCGAATGTGATCCAGCCCCTGAAACGCCATCGCGATCGTGAAATCGCTGTCGGCGTTGTTGATCGTCAGCTTCCCCTTGACGGTGATCGACGCGGCTTTCATCGCCCCCAGCTTCTCCTGCCCACCCATGGCTTTGATCGCCTTATCGATCGTCGCCGTCGCGTCCGGGGCATCCGCCGCGAAAGCGCCGCGGGCGAAGCCGAGAAGAAGAGCGAGAACGATGGAAACACGGGTTATTGGTTTCATAAGATGTCCTGGTAAATCGAAAGTGAAAGTTCGACGCGGAGATCGCGTCGCGCTGCAGGATCATAACGCCCGACCATTGACGAGTTCAACGCGGACACCGCCAGTCGTCAATCTTTACGCCACCGCGAATCGCGCCTGAAGGGCCGTGTACGCTTCAGTTCGTCCACCTTCAGTTCGTCAATAGAATCCCTTCGACTCGTCCTCGCAATCGCTTGGGGTGTGGCCGTCTTTTTTGGCAATTGGCGGTTTCTGAACCGCCAACCCGCGTTTTCATTCAAAAAACGTGGGTCTGCCAACAAAGATGGCCACACCCATCGCTTGCAATCGCTTCACCGCGATTGACCCAAAGCGGGCGCGGCAGTAGACTAAATGTGAAGCAAATCTATAGGCGCGGCACGCTTCGCATCGTCCACCGGCACGGGAAAGTCAGGGTTCGTGGGATGCGTTGCACGCCGAACGGAGTTAGGCAGATGATTAGAAACCTTCTCTTAATGTTGGCCATTTGCTGGATTTCAGGTGGTTGCGCCGGATTAAATGGTGGCAAGAGGGTCGGCCAGCAATCGACTGTGCCAAATTCGGTCGGTATGAAGCTCGCTAACGTCCCTCCGGGCGGCTTCCTCATGGGTAGCCCAATTACTGAAGGGGACACGCAGTCGCTTCAGTTCTCTTTAGAAGCCAAGAAAACAGTTGCTAAACACTCGTGACCACCGTAAAGTGCAAGAAAATGCCAATTCTGTTGGTCGGCGAAGCTTTATCTGAGAAATCCTGGTTTGAAGAAAGGATAAAGGTTCATGGCCGTTTCGAATAAATAAACGAGGATATGCTCGCGGGATTCTGCCTTCATTCCCCATCCCAGTTTCATTCCCCTTTTAGCTGGACTGCTGCCCTCGGTATATGGAGGAACGATGTCTCGAAAACCATTGATTCTATTATTAATTACGTTATTGCATGGTCTTGGCTGCATCTGCCACGCCCAAATGGCACCGATTCCAACGCTATTTGATACGGGCGTAGCTAGCAACGACGCGAACGGCAATCCGCAGACAATGGTCGGCGACAACGGCCCAGACCCGCACTACAACATTATCTCGGCTCCGCCGCCGAATTCTGCTGGATCGGCTGTAGTGACCTTTAGTACAGGATATCCGGCAGGCGGGATTTGGGCAACCGATGACTCCACATCAAAGTGGATCTCTCCACACGGCAACGAAAGTATCATTGAACCACCGGGAACCTATATCTATCAGACGACGTTCGACCTCACCAATTTTAATCCAAGCACGGCGTCAATCTCCGGTAACCTATGGGTGGACAATCAAGTCAGCGACGTAATTCTAAACTCGACAAATACGGGGATAACAACAGGCACCTATGCGACTCCAACCACGTTCAAACTTACTAGTGGTTTTACTACTGGGATCAATACTTTGGAGTTTTACGTTCTGAACGGTCCGACAGGTGGGGCACAGAATCCATCGGGACTTCGAGTTGAAATGACCGGGACGGCTACTAATATTCTCAAAGGCTCGCTTACCACTCCGACGTTTCAAACGACTAACGGACGCATGTACATTGACTCAACTTTTTCGCCCCAAGGCGGCGTGACCCTCGCGGAGGCGGCGGCAGCTTGCGGTGTAGACCATTTCAATTTCTTGAGTGAGATTATTGCAGTACCGAGCGCCTGGACAGTGACTGATAACGGAACGATCGTGAAGCCTGGCGGCGGTTATATTCAGCCGAATTCACCGCTGATCGATCCGTTGCCCGGCGGTGGGACACGTACCTACTACGACCCAAGAAGTGGAATCAGAAGTAGCCCCGAATATGACTCATACTTCACAGATAATAATCCATCGTACTACGATGACAACGCCATTACGACGGGAACCCTGCCATCGGCATATCTTACTTCGAGCTCCTTGATGTTCGAGGACGGCCCAAGTGTGGCAAATGGCATGTTCGCAAATACAACGGGCGCAAACGGCGAGACAAGAGAGTTTTACACTCAATTAGTCGGCGTCGGCGCCAATGGAAATATTATTGACTACTATGGGAATACCATGGGTCTGGGCTTTACTTGGTATTCGAATCAGACCACAAACGGTGGAGCGGTATATGATTCAACGCTGTCTGATGAAGCTGGTGTCCTACCAGTCGTCAGCGGTAGCATTTATGGTGTCCAAATGGTTCCCGAGCCCGCATCATTTTCCCTTCTGGTGATCGGCTCGTTCGGACTATTGACCCGGCGGTACCGGAAGTAGGCGGATAACTGAAGTAGAAACTGTATACACTGAAAGGGACGTGATCGGTTATCTTGCAAGCTCATTACTGATCAGGGCTTTCTGGCCGATTCACCTTGTCGCGTCATTGTCTCTACCGGAAAAGACACGCGCACCTTCGGTGTAGCGGCTAACAGGCTGCGCCGCTATTGGTCTGGTAAGCAGGATGCGCGGAATAGTGTACCGAATCGCGCAGAGAGCACGCTCTCGAAAAGTTGGGGAAGGATATCGATCGTATTTGACGGCGCTGCCGGTTTGCCGATACGCCGCAGGTGGCGCGTCCGTCCACCGTAGAAACAGCTCACTTCACAAACGGCGTCTCCACCACTTTCCCCTCGCGGATGCTTCCTTCCGCCGGAATCCGCAGCACCGAGCCCGGCGTGACGAACTGCTTCTTCACGAAGCCGATCGCGATCGCGGCGTTGGAAAGAACTGGCGAAATGGTGCTGCTGGTGATGCCGCCGACTTGGTTGTCTTTGTCGTCGTAGATTGTCGCGCCGGCGATGGGCAAAGCGTCGTCCGTCATGCGGATGCCGACCAGTTGGCGAGCAAATGCGCCGCGGGCGTGCATTCTGGCGACGATTTCCTGGCCGAGGTAGCACCCTTTCGTGAAGCTGACGGCTCGTGTCGTCAAACCCGTTTCATGCGGGAGAACCGAGTCGTCGAAATCGATGCCGAAGAGCGGGCGGCCATTCTCGATGCGGGTCGCGTTGAACGCGGCCCAACCCGCCGGACGAAGATCGCGGCGGCCGAGGGCCGCGGATTGGCCGTGCCGGGCGAGCAGTTCTTCCCAGACTTTTTTCGCGTCGGATGCGCTGAGCACCAGGTGATATCCCGGCACGCCGGGAATGTCGTCGCGCCAGACGGTGGCGCTGACGCCCAGCAGTTCGATCTTGGTTGAGCCGAGTTGCGTCAGCTCGGGAAGATCGGCGGCGATCACCTCGCGCGCTTTCGGGCCGTAGATCGCGAGCTGATGGAGCGCGTCGGTGCGATCGGCGATCTGCACTTTTTCGGAGAAGATATATTTGTCGAGCGCCGCCTTGAGCGATGCGGACAATCGCGCGTCGATTTCCAGCAGCGTGCGATCGCCGCCCTCGATCACATTGGCGTCGGCGAGGATTCGTCCGTTGCGCTGAAGGACGAAGCCGTACGCGCCCTCACCGGCGGCGAGTCCTGATTTCTTGGCTTTGTCGTAGACCTGCTGCGTGAAAAAGTTGTTGAGGAACGAGAGCCGGTCGGCCCCGGTCAGTTCGAGGAAGCCGCGCTGCGGCTGATCGATCATCGCGGCGGATTTGCGGATCGCCGCGTACTCGGCTTCGGGTTCGCCGAAGGTGCTGACGATTTGGATTTGATCGTAAGCTTGGAATTCAGCGCCGGTCTGTTCGAAGAGATTTAATAATGGATTGGTGCTCATCGATCCAACTCATGTGGCGCTGGAGGATATCCTTCGCAAAACGAAACTACACTGACCAGTTTAGCGATGCCCTACCCGCCACTGACGGGACTTTGGTGTGCCAGTCAACTTCGCAAAGGGTCATAAAGTGGATTCCTTGCACAAAAGAGCGGTCAAGCTTCCTGTAATGGGATCGTGCAGCCTGGACAAACGGCCGATCGCGCGTCGATCTCATCTTCACAAATCGGGCAACTCCTTCTCGGCATCGGTTCAACTTCCCTGCTATTCGTCGTACCGCATTGCTCACAGGCTGTCTTCTCATTGCCCCGGAAGTAATACCCGCACGCAAGACATCTCCGCGACATGGGTGTCGGATACGGGAAGTGGATGCGCCACATGGAAAAGTCTGAGTAAACCTCAAACGCAGATTTCCGTCCACATGCCTCGCATCTGAGAAGGAGTACTGCCATACATCGCTTTCCTCCCAACGATTCGATCGGTGGTCGAAGCTGTCGGTCCCAGTGTAGGGAAGCAGAAGAACACCAAGGGCAGGGCATTGTTCCAACCGCCGAAATAACCTTCGGCGGAGCGTTTTTTCGAAATCGCCATTTGGTAAAGAGAATTTCGAGAGTCAAACCCGCGAAAGGGAGAACAATCACCGCTATGGTCAACAAAAAATATTGCATCGTTGGCCACCACCGAATGACATCATATCGTGACCGAGCCGTCGGTCGGCTGGAATCCAGTGGGGCTTATTGGAAATGGTGGCGCGGTCGAATTCTTCCCCTTCATGTGGACCTGGAGAGGAAGTATGCGATCACTGAAAGTCATAAATCTGCACGCGCTGCCAGTGATCCTTGTGACGCGCGATGAACTCTTTGTGTAGCGGATGCTCCTGATAAACATCGTGGCCGGGCATGTCGTCGAGGATGACCGTCAGCCCGACATCATAGCTGGCGTCGATGATGTCGCGCTTGGGCGTCGCGGCGGGAGCGCCGGCCCAAAGTTGTCGCACTGTTGGCACTTTGCCGAGCAATTCGACACAGCTCCTAGCGAGTTTTTCGCGCTCGCCGGCGGGAGCGGTGGGTTTGAGCCAGAAGTAAACGGTGTGAACCAGCATCGTGAGAATCTCCTTGACGAGCGATCGTAGGAGAAAACCGCGCACGGCTCAAAGTCACGCCGGCGAAGGAGTAATGGCTTGCGCTCGCCCGCACGCGCGTCCACGTCGAGATGGGGTTACTGGCAAAGCGCCCAGCCAACTGAGAAGCACCGGCGATTGCTTCAGATATTTTTATTCCGCGTGGCACATATTTTGCGAACTTAGCCCTAACGTTGGTGTGGGAACAGAAGCGTCGTCTACCGCCTGACTTAATTTCAGTAGATGCACCATGTCCCGATGAGAGTGGAAGATGAGTTTCATAAGTCTATTTTTTACAACATTTTATGAGATGCACCCAGTGTGCTGTTTTTGAGGGGATGGTGCATTTCTCTAGAGAACAAAATCCACAATCTGTATGGAATAAGGAGGGTAAAAGCCCAACCCGTATGGTTGAGCTCATATACCAAAATGCACCATCTGCGACGAAAATCCGGAAATCATGATCCGTCCCCGGAATGACATCAGGTCGACCGGCTACCAATCTCAGCACGGCTAAAAGAGAAATTGAAACGATTCGGCCGCGCTCGCGTCCTAATCTCTAAAGACAGCCGTGCAAACGCTTTCGCAGTCGATGGGCACATGCGTACAATGCGTTGCCGGTGGGCCCGGTTCCAGGGAGGCACTATGAACCGCTTAGATCAACATATCAGCAATGTGCGATCTCGCATGATCGCGACCCGTGCGCTCTGGGCGCTGGCGTGGGCGGGAATCGTCTACACGATCGTCGTGTGGGCGGCGATTCTCATCTACAAGCTTGTGCGCGTGACGCTGCCGCACCAGTTTGTGCTGTTTGAGATCGCGCTGGGCGTCGCGTGCATCGCGGCGGTGGTCTATGCGATCGTCACGCGACCGTCGGCCAAAACCGCCGCGGTGGAAATCGACGCGCGATTGGCGCTGAAGGAGAAATTCAGCACCGCCCTCTTCGTTCGTGAAAGCGCTGATCCGTTTGCGCGGGCCGCGGTTCGAGACGCGGAAAACACCGCCGAGAACGTGAGTCTGCACAAGCGGTTTCCAATCCAGTTTCCCCGCGCTTTCGGCGGCACCGCCGCGATGATTTTGCTGGCGCTGCTGACGGCTTACTTGCTGCCTGAGTTCGACCTATTCGGCGTGCAATCGCGGCGCGTCGCCAGGGCCGCGATCATCGATCAATCGCAAGCGCAGGCGCGCGAAACGGTTCGCAAGGCGATCGCTGAAATTGCCGCGGCGCCGAAGGTCATCACCGACAAGCAGGACATCAAGCTGGCCGTCGCTGATTTGCAGGCGATGCAGAACAAGCCCGATATCGATCCGACGCATGCTAAGAACACCGCCGAGAAGGCAATGCAGGAACTTCAGCAGGCGATGAAGGATCGCGTGAAGAAGAATTCCGAATACGTGCAGGCGCAGCAGGAAGTGAAGGAGTTTTCGAAGCTATCTCCGCCGAGTGATGACACGGGACCGGTGGCCGACGCGCAGAAGGCGATCGCGCAGGGCAAATATGACGAAGCCGTGGCGGATCTTTCGAAAGCGGTCAACAACTTCGACAAAATGACCCAGAAGGACCAACAGAAGACTGCTCAGCAGACCAAGCAACTGGCCAACGCGCTTCAGCAGCTGGCGAACGATCCAAAGGTTCAGCAGCAGATGCAGAAGCAGATGCAGCAGATGGGCGCCAACCAGCAGCAGGCGCAGCAGATGATGAATCAGATGCAGGCTGCCGCCGCTGGAGACAAGGGCGCGCAGCAGGCAGTGCAGCGAGCCGCCACGCAACTTGCCCAGCAGATGAACCAGCAAGGCGGGCAGTCTGCTCAGCAGCAACGCCAAAATGCTCAGCAGGTGCAGCAGGCAATTCAGCAGATGCAGCAGCAGGCCAATTCGCAGGCGTCGGCGCAGCAGCTTTCACAAGCGGCGCAGGCTTTGGCTCAGGCGATGCAGCAAGTCGCGGCGGCGGCCCCGCAGGGTCAGCAGGCAAGCAACCAGCAACAGGGCCAGCAGCCAAACAAACAGGGCCAGCCCATGAGCGGCAAGCAACAGGCCAACGCCGGGCAGAAACAGAATCAGGGGCAACAGCAAGGCCAGCAGCAGGGTCAGAATCAACAGCCCGGGCAAGGCCAGCAGCCCGGCCAGCAGGGCGCGGGCAAGGATCAGCGCATGGCCGACGCCGCCAATCAGATGCAGCAGCAGTTGCAACAGATGCAGGCGGTGGCGAACGACGCCCAACAGGTTGCAGCCGGCCAGAAGGGGGAGAACGGCAAAGATCCCGGCCAGCAACCGGGAGACAACGACGGCCAGCAAGGCGGCAAGGGCCAGCAGGGCAATGGCCACGGCAACCCTGGCGGCCAACAGCAATGGGCCCAGAACAAGGGCCAGAATCAGCCCGGAGCCGGCGGTGGCGTTGGCAAGGGCGGCGCGGAAATGCCACGACCCGAGGTTGCGCCTTTTCAGGTTAAGGATGAAACCGACCTGTCAGAGAAAAACGGCAAGGGAAAAGTCCTCGCCAGCACGTTGGTGAGAGCCGGCTCGATTAAAGGCGAAGCGAAGATGGAGCTTCAGAAGACGGTTGCCATTGTCAATAAGGAAACGCCCGACGAAGTTGACGAACAGCGCATCCCGCGACAGGATCAGGATGCGGTTCGCGGCTACTTCAACAACCTGGATAAACAGACAGATAAATAAACAACTGGCAGAATGCCGGTAATGGCCTTTGAAATTTCAGATTTCAAATTTCGGATGTCATATTTAAGCCTCGCAAGGAATCTCGATGACCACGACGCCTGCCCCTGGAGTCGACCCGCAAATTCAAGCTGCCTGCGACTCGTTTCGGCGCGACTACCGCGCCGTCCGCACGGAAATCGGTAAAGCGATTGTCGGACATGGTGAAATTGTCGACGGCGTGCTGACGTGCCTGTTCGTTGGCGGCCACGCCTTGCTCGAAGGCGTGCCGGGCCTGGGCAAAACGGCATTGATTCGCGCGTTGGCTTCGGCGCTGAATCTGAAGTTCAGCCGAATCCAGTTCACGCCCGACCTGATGCCGGCTGACGTGATTGGCACCAACGTGATCATGGAAAATGATCATGGCCAGCGCCAGTTCACCTTCATGCACGGTCCGATCTTTGCCCAGATCGTCCTCGCTGACGAAATCAATCGAGCAACACCTAAGACACAAAGCGCCCTCCTCGAAGCGATGCAGGAGCATCAGGTGACCGCCGGCGGCGAACAGCGCAAGCTCGAAGAGCCGTTCTTCGTGATGGCCACGCAGAATCCGCTGGAGCAGGAAGGCACTTATCCGCTTCCCGAAGCCCAGCTCGATCGCTTCTTCTTCAAGCTGCAGGTGAACTATTCCAATCGCCAGGAGCTTCGCGAGATCCTCGACCGCACCACGACCGGCCACAAATCCGAGGTGAAACCGGTCATCGACGCCCAGCGAATCCTGCAGCATCAGCAGCTCGTGCAGCGCGTCGTCATCGCCCCGCACGTGCAGGACTACGCCATCCGCTGCGTGCTCGCCACGCACCCGCAGGGTGAGTTTGCGATCCCGATGGTCAACCAGTTTCTTCGCGTCGGAGCCAGCCCGCGTGCGGCCCAGGCGATCACGCTTGGCGCGAAGGTCCGGGCGCTGCTCGACAACCGGTTCCACGTCAGCTTCAAGGATGTGAAAGACGTGCTGCTTCCCGCGATGCGGCATCGCGTGATTCTGAATTTCGAAGGTGAAGCCGAGGGCATCACCACCGACATGGTGCTGGAGAAAGTCTCCAACGACACGTCGACGGCTATGGAAACCGAAGTCGCCGGCCGAAAGTAATTGTCACGCAAACTTGACGCCCAACGCATGCCTGCCATCACCGAAAAGAGAGCCGGCCTTCTTTTAGATCCAAGCTTCATGGCTCGGCTCGATCAGCTGGACATCATCTCGCGCAAGATCCTTGCCGGGAAGATGAAAGGTGAACGCCGCAGCAAGCAGCGCGGGCAGTCGGTGGAATTTGCCGACTATCGCAATTACGTCGTCGGCGACGATCTGCGCTTCATCGATTGGAATATCTACGCGCGCTTGGATCGCCTGTTTCTCAAGCTGTTTCTCGAAGAGGAAGATCTCGCGCTTTACGTGCTGATTGATGTGAGCAAAAGCTGCGACTTCGGCGAGCCGAATAAGGCGCAATACATCAAGCAAGTGGCGGCGGCGCTCGCGTACATCGGATTGGTTAATTACAACCGCGTTCATGTCGTCGCGATGGCTGACGGCGTCGTCGCGGAGACCGGCGCGCTGCGCGGCCGGCGGCGCGTGCCGCAGATGCTGGAGTTCCTGAACAAGCTCGAACCGGCCGGCACCAGTCAGTTCACCCAGGCCTGCCGACGCTTCGCGCTGCAGCATCGTCAGAAAGGTGTCTGCCTGGTGCTCAGCGACTTCTTTATCAAGGAAGGCTTTGAGGCCGGCCTGCGTTATATCGCCAGCGGCCGCTACGACTTGTTCTGCGTGCAGGTGCTGTCGCCACAGGAGATCGATCCAGATTTGCAAGGTGATCTGAAGCTGCGGGACATTGAGGATGACGACACCGCGGAGGTGTCGATCACGCAGCCGCTGATCAAACAATACAAGGCGAACCTCAACGCCTACTGCCTGGCGCTGAAGGAATTCGTCACGCGTCGCGGCGGCATGTACCTGTTTAGCAGCACGGCCGTGCCGTTCGATTCGCTGATTCTCAATTACCTGCGCGAGCGAGGGCTCCTGGGCTAACGCATGAACAGCCTGCCGCATTTTTTGAATTGGCCGACCGCGCTGGGTGCTGCTGCGCTGGCTATCCCAGCCCTGCTGATCCTCTATTTCCTGAAGCTCAAACGTCGGGAATATGCCGTCGCATCGACGCTGCTGTGGAAGAAAGCGATACAGGATTTGCAGGTCAACTCGCCGTTCCAGAAACTTCGGCGGAATCTGCTGCTTCTGCTGCAGATGCTCGTCCTGCTTTCGCTGTTGCTGGCGTTTTCACGACCCGTGACCAGCTATCGCCCGCCGCCCGGTGCCAAGAGCGTGATCCTTATCGATCGCTCGGCTTCGATGTCCGCGACCGACATGGACGGCAAGTCTCGTCTTGAAGAAGCGAAAAGGCGCGCTCGAGAGCTCGTCGACTCGATGGGCAAAGATTCGGCGGCGATGGTCGTAGCATTTGACGACACCGCCGAGACCGTGCAGTCGTACACATCCGAGCAGGCCGCTCTGAAGCGGGCGATCGATTCGATTCAGCCAACCGATCGCAAGACGCGGCTCAAGCTTGCCTATGAATTGGCTGACGCTTCGTCCGCGTTTAACCCGGATCAAGTTTCGACGCAGGGCAATGGCGCGGATGTCTACCTCTATTCGGATGGACGCGCGCCCGATACGGCCGATTTGTCACTTCATGGCAAGCTTCACTTTGAACGGCTTGGCGCGGACGACTCACAGAACATCGCCATCGTCGCCCTGTCGGCTCGCCGGAATTACGAGCGCCCGACGCACGTGCAGGTCTTCGCGCGATTAGCCAACTTCGGCCCAGAGCCTGTCGATGCGCCCGTCCAGCTCAGCGTGGACGGTGAGGTTGTCGAGACCGGCAGTTCGCGGCGTGAGAGCGTCATGCTGCTTCCCGACCGCTGGTCACGCGAGCAACGCGAACAATGGGCGACGAGCAGCGGCCGCCAAGCGGGAGACAGCGTTACGTTCGATCTGGAGATCACATCGGCTGCTACGATCAAAGTCGAGCAGATGCATAAGGACCACGACGTGCTGGCTGCCGATGATGTGGCGCAGGTTATCGTCCCGCCGCCGCGGCAGCTTTCGGTGACCCTGGTGACCGAAGGCAACGCGTTTCTGGAAAACGCGATCACTAACATGGGCCTGAAAGCGCCGCAAGTGATGGCGCCGACGTCGTACGAAGAGACGAAACCGGCTGGTTCCGACGTGGTGATCTTCGACCGGTACACGCCGACGTTTCTGCCCCCCGCCGGCAACTTTGTTTATATCGACGCCGTCCCACCGCACGACGACGGCCCCGCGCCGAAGATCTCCGCTGAACTCGATCCCACTGGCAGCTACGCCCATGTTGAAGATGAATACGTGCTCGATTGGATGCGAGACCATCCAATTCTTAAGGATCTGGCGATGGGCCAGCTCTACATCGCCGCCGCGATGAAGCTAAAACCTGCCGCGGACGCTCAGGTTCTGGTCGACGGCCTCAAAGGCCCGCTCATCGTGATGTCGCACGACGGCAAGCGCACGAATCTCGTCATTGGCTTCGACGTGATCTTCAGCAACTGGCCGCTGAAGCCCAGCTTTCCGATGTTCTGGCGGCGGTCGATGGAGTTCCTGGCGCTGGGCAGCGATATGAACCTGCGCGAATCCTTTGAGCCGGGCATGTCCGTTGTCATCCCGCGCGCGAACCTGCAACGAGCCGGCGACGGGTTGAAGGAGCTCACGCTCATTGGCCCGGATGGAACGAAAAAATATCCAATCCCCGCGAACGGCGACTTTGCTCTGCCGCCGTTCAGCAGAGTGGGAGTCTACAAGACCGAACCGCCGGTGCCGCAGTACGAGAAACTCGCGGTCAATCTGCTCGACGCTGACGAAAGCAACACGCTTCCCGTCGAGGGCGCGCCCGGCGGCGTCGCCGGCGCGGAAGTGCAGAACGTGAAGGATCAGCTCACCCGCCGCGAATGGTGGTGGTATCTGGTGGCTTTCGTCGGCCTGCCGCTGCTTTTTGTTGAATGGTGGGTCTACACCCGACGGATGCATCTATGACCGATCAGGCCACGACGCGCGTCGGAGGGGTCTTTGGCTCACACAACACGACGCGATTGCGTCCGGCCTGCTTGGCGGCGTAGAGCGCCGCGTCGGCGGATTCCAGAATGGCGCTCATGGATGACTGCTGCAAGTCCGCCACGCCCAGGCTGCTCGTGACCTGCACCAGGTTTCCATGATGTGTCCACGAGCAAGCGGCGACCGCGGTGCGCATTCGCTCGGCCAATTCAACCGCGGCCGCGGCCGGCGTATTCGGCGCGAGCACGACGAATTCCTCGCCGCCGTACCGGCTCAGCAGGTCTTCGGTGCGACACGCGTCGCTCATCACCTGCGCTACATTGCGGAGAACGTCATCGCCGAACGGATGGCCATACCGATCGTTGATCTGCTTGAAGTGATCGAGATCGATCATGATGCACGCCAGCGGCTGCACCGTTCGGCGCGCCAGGGATGTCTCGGCCGCGAGGCGCGACTCAAAATAGGTTCGATTCCACAGACCCGTCAGGCCGTCGATCATCGCCTTTCGGGCAAGCAGGTCGAGCAGATACTTGGTTCGAAGCGACACGCGAATTCGTGCCCGCAGCTCGGCAGCGTCAAACGGTTTGGTGATGTAGTCGGCCGCTCCCATTTCGAGGCCGGCGATCTTCCGCTCGGTATCTGTTGTGCCGGATATGAACACCACCGGAATCGACTGCGTTCGCGGATTCGCTTTCAGCCGGCGGCAGACTTCCAGCCCGTCGAGATCCGGAAGCCCCAGGTCGAGGAGGATCAAATCCGGCAGCAATTCGCCGGCCAACCGCAGGCCGGATGTTCCGGAGTCGGCGCAGTGCAGCTCAACCGGCTCAGTGCTGAGCCGGGCCCGCAGCAAAAGGCGAATCGCCTCCGAATCATCAACGATCAGAACTTTCTGCACGTGGAGTCTCCCCGGTCTGATCGTAACCCTCGACCGATCGAATAATGCGAATCAATTCGTACATGTCCTTGGTGGCGGCCTCGATCCTGTCGGTTTCAGACAGCGAATGTTCCGCCGCTGCCGCGGCTTGCGTCATCTCGGCAAACCCATAACCGCCGCCCGCTCCTTTGATCTGATGCAGCGCGCGACAAAGGGGCTGAATGTTTCCTTGATCGATCAGATCAGTCAGCTCGCGCACCTGTTTCGGAAGCTTCGCGATGAACTCAGCCAGAATCTCCCGCAACTCACGATCGCTCGAAAACGCGCTGCGAATCTTCGTTGGATCCGGCGGCGCTGCCGAAGCCGGCGACAGATATTCGGCAACCGCCGACAGCAATGCCTCGCGCTCCACCGGCTTGGACAGATACGCGGCGCATCCGGCTTCAAGGCAACGCTGCCGTTCACCGCTTTGCGAGAAGGCCGTCACGGCCATGATCGGCGCCGTCGAGCTCTCCGCGCGGAGCGCGGCAGCGACGGCATATCCATCCATCCGCGGCAGATGAATATCGAGAATCACGAGGTTGAACGGCCGTTTGGTTTTGGCGGCGGCCTGGAATGCCTCGATGCCGCCCGTGCCATCCTCCGCGACGATCACTTCCAAACCGGCACGCCGAAGATGCATGCAAACCAATCGCTGGTTGTCCTCTCCATCTTCGATCAGCAGAACGCGGCCTTGCAGATTCCAGTCCTGGGCCGGCTTGATCTCCACCAGCGCGGGGGTGAACTGCGGCAGGTCGCCAAGCGTGTGAACTTTTCCCGACCCGGCCGAAATCTCGACGGGAATTCGCAGCGTAAACGTGCTTCCTCGATCGGGCTGCGATCTCAGCGTCAATTCTCCCCCCAACATGTCGGCCAGTCGCCGGCTTATTGCCAGCCCGAGCCCGGTGCCGCCGTACTGGCGAGCGATCGAGCCGTCCACTTGCGAGAATGGCTGAAACAGCAGCGACTGCTGCTCCGGCGTCATGCCGACGCCGGTATCGGACACCGAGAAGCTGATCTCGCCGCGCCGCTCATCGATTTCATGAAATGTCGCGGTGAGTTTCACTTCGCCGGTCTCGGTGAACTTGACGGCGTTGCTCACCAGGTTCAACAGAATCTGGCGCAGACGCATCGGATCGGTCTCTATCTTCTTTGGAATCAACCCATCAGCCGCGGCGAAAAGCCAAAGTCCTTTTTCCGCCGCCCGTTGTCGAATCAGCGCCATCACATCCGCAAGAAGTTCTGGCACGTCGGTGGGAATTTTCTCCAACGTCATCTTGTTGGCCTCGATCTTGGATATATCCAATATGTCGTTGATCAACTCCAACAGGTGCGCCGCATTTCGACGAATGATGTTGATCGACTCGGCGCGATCGGCCTGAGTTTGATTTGCCTCCATCAATGTGTCGGCGTAGCCGAGAATCGCGGTCATCGGCGTGCGAATCTCGTGACTCATATTCGCCAGAAACGCGGTTTTCGTTTCCGACGAGTCGAGGGCCGCCGATTTCTCATGCGTCAACCGCTCATTGGCTTCCGTCAACTCCGCAATGCGTGCCTGAAGCGCCCAGCTATGCTGCATTTCCAAACTTTGCTCATCCCGCGCAGGGCGCACGCGCGCAAACAGCAGCGTCAATCCCGCACCACATCCAATCAGAATAATCGTCAGAAGAAACTGTCCGAGCGGCTGATCGAGATGGTGGGCATCAATTGCAATCAGCGTCGCCGACGCGACGCCGAACATGGCCCAACCGAGCCGCAGCCCTGGCGCCATTCGACGGGCATTGGCATGACTGGTTGACATCGCCGGCAAAATTGCTCTCCCCATGGTTCCACACATAACGCCGCCGATGGGCGCGCGGCGTTCTTACTTGGGTGGAATCGGCCGGTAACATATCCCGCTTAATCGGCGCTATGGGGATTCCGGTGCAAATCCCGATAATTGAAGTGATTTTCGACCTGTTAGAACATGGTGAGCTGGTCGCGCTCAAAGCTGAACTTACTCTGCGGCCGATCGATGGGAATCTTGTAGTCGCCGCTCCAGCAGGCGGTGCAGTAATCTTCTTTGCGATGTTTTTGACACGAAAGCATCCCCTCCAGCGACAGATAGGCGAGGCTGTCCACTTCAAGGAACGCCCGCACTTGCTCAACCGTGCGATTGTGCGCAATGAGCTCTTCGCTGGTTGGAAAGTCGATCCCGTAGAAACAAGGATGCCGGATCGGCGGGCACGAAACGCGCAGGTGTATTTCTTGAGCCCCCGCCCGGCGAATCGCCCGCATCTTCGATCGCGTCGTTGTGCCACGAACAACGGAGTCCTCGACAATGATGATTCGCTTTCCGGCAATGACATCAGGAATGATGTTCAGCTTGACCGATACCGCGCGATCGCGCTCGGCCTGTCCGGGAAGAATAAACGTGCGGCCGACGAAACGATTCGGGACGATTCCTTCCTCGAACTGAATCTTCGATTCCTTCGAATATCCCAGCGCGGCGCTGCGACCCGAGTCGGGCATCGGCATCACGTAGTCGGCGTCGACTGGAGACTCCTGGGCCAATGCCCGGCCATAGCTTTCGCGCACCAAATGCACGTTTTGACCGAAGATGCGGCTTGCCGGGTTCGCAAAGTAAACGTGCTCAAAAACGCACATCGCCCGCTCCGGCGCGGGCTCCGTGAATCGGCGAGAATGTATGCCGTTGTTGTCGATGCGAACGATCTCGCCGGGTTCAATTTCGCGAACGAGCGTTGCGCCAATGGCATCGAACGCGCAGGTTTCGCTGGCGACCACCCAATGCCCCTCAGCGGTCTTGCCGAGCACCAATGGGCGAATTCCCCACGGGTCGCGCACCGCTTCCATGCGATCGGGAAACAAGATCAGCAAGCTAAATGCGCCCTGCAGGTGCCGCATCACGTGCAGGAGCGGGTCGTGCTTGTCGACGTGGGTCGGTTTGGCCAACAAATGCACGATGATTTCGGTATCGGTCGTGCTTTGAAAAATATGGCCGTGTTCTTCGTATTGCCGGCGAAGAAGCTGAGCGTTGATCAGATTCCCGTTATGTGCAACCGCAATCGGGCCGAGCAGATATTGCCGGAGCAGCGGCTGGGCATTGCAGAGTTTGCTGGAGCCGGTGGTGGAATAGCGCACATGACCGATGCCGGCGAACCCCGCCAGGTCTTCGCGCAACATGCGCGGGTTAAAGACGTGGCTGACCAGCCCCATCCCTTGATGGCCATGCAGTTGCGTGCCGTCGGTAACCACGATGCCGGCGGATTCCTGCCCGCGATGTTGCTGGGCAAAGAGGCCCTGGTAGCAGATATGCGACGATTCTTTGGACCCCCAGATCCCAAACAGGCCGCACTTTTCTTTCTTTTCGTATTCTTCGAACAACTCGAGCTCAGCTGCAGAAGTTGCGGCGGCGCTGGAGCTGGATCGATTTTCGCGGGGAAACAACGGAAGCGGAAGAGACACTCGCGTTCTCCGTCGGAGCAAAACCGTGTACGATTGCCGCCGGCCGAGACAAGGACCGGCCCACCGGGAATGCTGCGGACGCCCGCTGCACCGCATCAACCTGAAGCTTAGTTCTCTGTCCAAGCCCGGTCAATTCCGGGTAAGCGCCCGAAACACGGATCGCATGGCACGACGCCAAAAAGCCCGCGAAAATAACTTGACGGAGCGATTTCTCTCCGGCGAGCTGGAGCAGGATGAAAGCGAGACGTCGCAAGAGCGCTTCGGCTCGCGCTCCCGCGACGCCGAGGCCGGCAAGATTGCGCGAACCACGCAACTTCGCGCCGATGAAGAGTCGGATCTTGATGTTGAAAGCCTGCCGATCGGCCAGGTTTTGCAGGTCTACAGCCTCTTTTGCGAAGTGGAAATCGACGGCCGGCGTTTCTTTTGCGTGACTCGCAAGACGCTTTCCAAGCGAAGCGACTCCGCGATCATCGTCGGCGATCGCGTTCGCGTTCGCGACCTGGCTCAGCTCGACGAACGCGGCAATCCGAAAGGCGTCATCGAGCAGGTGATGCCAAGAACAACCGTGCTCACGCGCGCCGACAGCTTCAAAGGCATCGAGCAGCATCCGATTGTGGCCAACGCGCAGCAGATGCTGATCGTCGCAAGCCTGACGCAGCCGCGAGTGAAATGGGGCTTGATTGATCGTATGTTGGTCGCCGCACAAAGCGGCAAACTGCCGGTGGTGCTGTGCCTGAACAAAGTTGATCTGCCTGCGAGCGACGACGCCGTGAGGGAGGCTGAGGCTGTTGTTTCGCATTACGCGACCATTGGCATCCGCACCATTCGAACCAGCGTGCCGAACGACGTTGGTATTGCAGAGCTCGCGGCATTCCTGAAAGAAAAAGTGACGGTGCTTGCCGGTCACAGCGGCGTCGGCAAGAGCACGCTTCTTAACGCCATCGATCCGACGCTTAATCTTCGCACAGGCATTATCAGCGGTTACACGGGCAAAGGGCGTCACACGACGACGTCCGCCCGCCACTACCCGCTGGCCATAGGCGGAGCCGTCATCGATACCCCCGGTGTTAAAATGTTCGGTCTGTGGGGCGTAACGCGGGAGAATCTGCAAGAGTTTTTTCCTGACATTGAAGCCGGCAACGCGCCTGAGTGGCGTCGCGAAAGCTACGACCGAATCGCCAGTTCCCTCACATCATAACGCTTTACTTGGACGTGCCGGTGGGCAAATCGTATATCCCAGTGTGACAGAGGAATCGCAAAGAGGACGCGGATGGAACTGCATAGCCGAGCGGTCGATTTCGATGAGGAGCCGGCGCCTGAAACGCGGCCGCGTACGTCCAGCGTGTTGGCGCTGCTCCTCGTGGTAGCAGGGTTGTTCGCTTACATCGGCGCTTACCCGATGACGACCGCCCTGGCTGGCGCGAACCTGATTTCACCGATCACGCCCGCCCGCGACCCACGTCTCGTTTGGGCCGGCATCGCGTTTGTGGCGATTCTGGCCGGGGTCGGACTCGTGGCGCTGGTTCTTCGGTTCGTCAGCCGGCGACAGTTGAAGCGCATTGACATCATGGACGAGGCATAGCCTGATAGTCATGGCCGCTAGCAACAACTCGGTCGACAGCTCAACTCAATTGGTATTTTGCAAATTACCCTTGAATTTGTTCTGCGGAGCAGACCCTTCGCCGTGATAACCTGTCAGTGAATCATTGAAGTGAAGTCGATCAACAACATCGTTGGCATATAAGATAATGACGGAGTGTCCGTCTACCGCGGCCCATGATCCTTCCGAGAAGCCGTCCGTACGGCTGATCGTTCCATCGCGATTAAATGTCATCGTTTGAGAGCTACCTTCGAACACCCAGGTAGTGCCAGCGAGACTTGCAGAAAGCGCACGACTTTGGCTAGCCGGGGCAGACGCAGCTAGCGGCGATGAGTCCTTCGTCACCTCTTGCTCAAGTCGCTTTAGCAGGTTGTCTATCGCCGTTGCGTCGGCAAGATTCCCGGTCTTCATCGCGCCGGCTCGCGCAGGCTTGAGGTGATCTATCAAAACATCAGTTGCGCGACGAACTGCCTGCCGATGAATCTCATCCGCATCCTTGACGGCCTTTTCATACCGGTCCAGTGCCAGTCCTGCTGCCGCCGATTTCGGACGTTCCAAGGGACCGGACGAATCGCCACCAATTGCCAAATACGCAGAACCACAAGTGACAATTACTCCGATTACTACTTTTGCCAGATGCTGCATAGCGGTCCTCCAATATCAACTCCTGATGCCAGGATCCTCGTGATGCACCACGATTCTCAACCTAAAGGATAAACACTAGCAATCAGAAATGTTCAAGTGCGTGCGATTGCAATAACCTCCGCAGCTTTAGCGCGATAGCGCGATGGAGAGCTGTTGCAGGACCAGTGCCGTGTTCACGTTCGCATCGAGATACAGCTCGGCTCGCGCTACGAAATCGATCGCCGTGCAAACCCGTTCGAGCGCATCGGCATCAACATCCGATTGCAACGCCGTCCGCATGCGGTTGGCGGCGAGCGTGAGGTACAAGTTCAACCCTTCACGCATTGCCTGGTCTTTGCTTGCCAGCGGATCTCGCTCAAGCTGCTTGTCGGCGTAAGCGTCAGCGGCTTTCTTCATCCAGCCGGGTAACTCATCCGGCGGCGTGCCAGCAAGGGCCGCGTCGATTTGAGAGATCAGTTCCTCGGCCGCGGTAACGACACCATCGTCAATCCATTTGAACGCCAGGCCCAGCGATCCTTCGGTCAACTGAGCCGCCCGCGCCGCCAGTTTTGGCTCGATTTTACGATGCTCAAGTCCTTTTCGAACCACGTCGTCCGACAGCGCGCCAAACCGCACGACTTGGCAACGACTATTGATCGTCGGCAGCAGCGCGCCGGGCTGGTCCGTCAGAAGAATGATCGCGGTCCGCCCCGCCGGCTCTTCAAGCGTCTTCAGCAGCGCGTTCTGCGCCTGCGGATTCATCGACTCCGCCTGCTCGATGACAAACACCTTCGCCCGCCCCATCACCGATTTTCGACTGGCGGGTTCGAGTAGCTCCGGCCGCAGCACGTGAATCGACAGATCGATCCCCTTCGACTTGCCGGTCTTGTCGTGGTAACGAATCAGTTCTTTGGTGACGACGTGATAATCGGGATGATTGCCCGCCTCGAATGCGACACACGCGGAACACTTGCCGCACGCTTTCACGCCGCTCGGCTTCTCGCACAGCATCAATGCCGCCAGCGCGCGAGCGGTCGTCGCTTTACCGACGCCGATCGGACCGGCGAAGATCAGCCCGTGCGGCAGCCGATCCGCTTGATAAGCCCGTGTCAGCCAGTCGACGGCACCGGCCTGCCCGAGAATGTCATCAAAGCTGATCATTGCAGCAGCCACATCGTGATGAGAACCAATGCCGCGAACGAAACGAATATGGAGCTGACGACGATGCCGAATCCGATGTACCCGAACCAGAGTACCGAATCCTTGGATGGAGTATCCTCGGGCAAGTAATCCAGTTGCTCAACCTTCACTTCTTGTCGTTCCGGCTCGCTCATCGACGTTCCTCCAGCAGCGGCGTTACAACGCCCCAGACCTCCGCCGCCACTTCATCCGGCGTGCGATCGGCGCGAAGCACACGATATCCGCCCGGATTATCTTGCGCCTGCTGCAAATAGTTTCGCCGAACCTGCTCGTGATATGCCATTGGCCGCTGCTCGATTCGATCCTTCGCCCGCTTCACGCGGGCCAGACTTTGCTCAACAGGCAGATCAAACAGGATCGTCAGATCGGGCCAGCGCCGATCGATAGCGATGTCCGCGACGTTTCGAATCTGCTGAGCGGTCAGGCCATCGCCGCCGAGCTGATATGCAAGCGTGCTGGAGACGAAGCGATCGCAGATCACAATCGCTTTACGATCCAGCGCTGGCGTGATGATTTCCGCCATCATCTGCGCGCGGGCGGACATATAGAGCAGCATCTCGGTGCGCATCGCCATTTCGGTGTTGGCCGGGTCGAGCAGGAGGGTGCGGATTTGCTCGCCGATGCGTGTCGTTCCCGGGTCGCGGACGTGCACGACATCGCGGCCGAGCTCGGCGAGCCGCGCCGCAAGCAGTCGCGATTGCGTGCTCTTTCCGCACCCTTCGGTGCCGTCCATCACGATGAAGATTCCGCCGCCGCTCATGCCCGCACTATACCGATCGACCGCGGCTGATGCCTCGCTTGTGACGTTTTCGCGGCGCGGCTATAGTCACCCGCCGCATCGAGGAGCTGAATGACGCCGCTGGCTGTCGAGAATGTAGTCAAGCAATTTCGCCAGGGCGATCGCCAGGTGGCCGCACTTTCGCGCGTCTCGCTGGAAGTCCCGCAGGGCCGATTTCTGGCGATTATGGGCGCCAGCGGCTCCGGCAAAAGCACCCTGCTGCATCTGATGGCCGGGCTCACCAAACCCGACGAGGGGCGCATCGTCATCAACGGCACCAGCCTCGGCGAGCTCGATGATCGTGCTCTGACCCTCTTCCGCCGCCGGAATATCGGCTTGGTTTTCCAATCGTTCAACCTGATTCCAACGTTGAGCGCTGAAGAAAACATTCTGCTGCCGCTGATGCTGGATAATCGGAATGGAGAAGCCGGCCACGCGAAAGTGAACGATCTGCTGAACGTCCTTGGTTTGGCTTCGCGTCGGAGCCATCGTCCCGACGCCATGAGCGGCGGCGAACAGCAGCGCGTCGCGATCGGGCGCGCCCTCATCTCCGACCCGGCGGTGATTCTCGCTGACGAACCAACGGGCAATCTCGATTCAGGAAACAGTCGATCCGTCTGCGAACTGCTACGGAACCTTTCACAGACGCAGAACAAAACGATCGTGATGGTCACGCACGAGCCGACGGTTGCCGCATATGCGCAGGAGGTGGCCGTGCTGAAGGACGGCACGCTCGTCTCCCGTTTCGACACCACCGGTCCTGATCACGGCAATGATCTGGCGATGCGCTACCAGGAATGTCTGAAGTGACTGCACACTTCGCGCTCTCGCGACGTACCACACTTCGGCGAGCTTTCGAATGACAGTCCTTCGCAAACTTGTCGTCTCCAATCTCCTTGCCCACCGCATGCGCACGTTGCTGACTGCCGCGGCCATCGCATTGTCGGTGAGTTTAGTGGTGGCCGTTACGAGCGGATATGCGTCGCTTGAGGGAGCGGCTTACCAATATTTCACCAAGTTCATCGGCACGACGGATGTTTCAGTTTCACCCGCGAATATGGGCGTGCTGATTCCAGAATCGCTCGTCGATCAGTTTCGCGCTGATAAGCGAGTGAAGAACGCGATCGGGCGTTTCGAAACAGAAAACACGATGCCCGGCGAGCACGTTCGCTCCATCGAAGCCATCGGCATCAAACTACCCGGCGACGCGCTCATCAATGACCTCGTGCTTGAAAAGGGCCGATGGTTCAATTCATCCGATAGCAACGATGTCGTCATCGATCAGCAGATGGTCAAGCAGCTTAAGCTGAAGCTCGGCGATGAGCTGGTGCTGCCCGGATTAAAAGAGGATGGTTTACACCTGCACATCGTCGGCATCGTGCACAAGCCGGATGTGATGGCACAGTTCCGCTCGACGGCTTACATCCCACTGCACACCCTGCAGGATTTCAAAAACTACGGCCGCAACGTGACGCGTATCCGCATCGAGCTGCGCAATAGTTCCGAGGCCGATCAATTCGCGAAGGACTGGACAGCGAAGATCGCGATGATCGCGCCGGGCTTGCGCGTTCGATCCGTCGGCGAGATTCGCCAGATGCTCGGCACCAACCTCCAGATTCTTCACATGGCCAGCTACATGGGCGGACTGGTGTCGATGGTGGCGGCGATGTTCATCATCTTCTCCGCGCTCAGCATGGGCGTGACCGAACGCCAGCGAACGCTCGCAATGCTGCGCGCCATCGGCGCCTACCGCTCGCAGGTCGGCTGGATGGTCGTCATTGAAGGTTTGTTGATTGCGATCGGTGGGTCTGTTGCCGGTGTCGGCCTTGGCTGGATATGGATCAAGATTCTCGCCTGGAAGTTTGATTACCTTTTCTCCGCCGGCGGAATCCTGAGTTGGGGCGGCGTGGCGTTTGGCATCGGTGGATCAGTCCTGTCGGCGCTTGCCGCCAGTCTGCTCCCGGCCTTCCAGGCGGCGCGAGTGACTCCTCTTGAAGCGATGAATCCGATGGCCGGCGGCGTCTCCAATCGCGTGCCGTGGGGGTGCGTCATCGCGGGGCTGCTTCTGATCAGCATCGATCCGCTCATGCTCAAAGGGCCGCTGCCCAGGGTGCTTCAGATGTTCGGAGCCAGCTCGCCCAACGACTTGGCGCGCACGGTTCGATTTTACTCGCATTTCGTCATCGGCCTTGAAGGAAGCATGGTCGGATTCTTCCTGCTCTCTCCGCTGTTTGTGCGCGTCTTTGAAACGCTGCTGGCGCCGATCGTCGCCCCGCTGCTCGGCGTGAAATTCTCACTGCTTCGCCAGCAACTGAGCAGCGGCCTGTGGCGCGCCGCCGGAACGTGCACGGGGTTGATGGTCGGCTTGGCGGTGCTGATCGTCCTCCAGACGGAAGGCAAGACCGCTCTCTCCGGCTGGAAGCTGCCGGACAAATTCCCCGACATATTCATCTACGACCGCACCGGAATCGATCTGGCCGACGCGGCCAAGCTGGAGGACGTGAAGGAGATCCGAAAAGGCGAGGTCATGCCGATCGCAATCACCTCGCCGGGATTGCCCAACAACTTTCTCGGCATGGCCGGCGTCATGCTGATGCCCGATCGGACAATGTTCATCGGCATCGATCCGAATCGCGCATTTAAGTTGATGGAACTGGAGTTCCGCGAGGGCAACGCGACCGACGCCGAGCGACTGCTGAAGCTCGGCCATCACGTCATCGTCACGACTGAGTTCAAGCAGCTCAAAGGCCTGGGCCTGGGAGACAAACTTCCCCTGCAAACCACACACGGCTTCGTCGATTACACAATCTGCGGCGTCGTCTGGTCGCCGGGCATCGACGTGATGGCCACGATCGCCGATATGGGGCAGCAGCTTGATAAGCGAACCGCCGCCAGCGTCTACGGCACGATTGAGGACGCCCAGCGCGACTTTGCCGTCAGCAAGTTTTATCTTTTCGCGGCAAATCTCAATTACTTCGTCGAGAAGGAACAGGCGATCAAGCAGGTGCAGAAGACGCTCAAGAGCGAAGGCATGGTCGCCGGCGATGTGCGGCAGCTTAAAGCCCGCATCGTGGACGGCTTCAACAACATGCTGCTGATGATCAGCACGGTTGCCTTCGCGGCGATGGGCGTCGCGGCGCTGGGTGTCACCAACACCGTGATGGCCAGCATCCGTACCCGCCGATGGCAATTCGGCATTTTACGAAGCATCGGTGTGACCCGGTCGCAACTGCTCCGTCTCGTGCTCGGCGAATCCGTGCTGCTTGGCCTGGTCGCCTGCGTGCTCGGCGCGGTGGCCGGCATCGTCATGAGCTACAACGCCGAGGCGATGGTCGTAAACATCACCGGATACAACCCGCCCATGGTGATTCCATGGAATTACGTCTTCCTCGGCGGTGGAATAGTTGTCGTTGTTTCGATTCTTGCAAGCCTCTGGCCGGCAATCTGGGTTGCCCGCGCGCAGCCGCTTGAACTTCTACAAGCGGGTCGCTCGGCCAGTTAGCTTCGCGTTCTAAATTGACGCTCGTTCCGCGCCGGCTATCATGGCGGCCCGTCGCAATTTCAGTTCGGTCGGGAGCGGATTCGAGTCGTTTCATGCAGGCAGGTGGATCACCGATACAGAGCGGAACCGCCGTAGGCCGTCAGACCGGCAAGCGCGAAAGCTTCACTTCCGAGGAACTTGCCGTTGTCCTTTCCAACTTCGACATCGGCGTCATCGAAGCCATCACCGAATATCCCCGCGGCTCTCGCAAAGCGCCGAAGCTGATGGTCGTCAGCGAGCAGGGAAAATTCCTGCTCAAGCGGCGTGCCCGCGGCAAGGACGATCCCTATAAGGTTGCCTTCAGTCACGCGATTCAGCTTTACATCGCCGAGAAGCAGTTCCCCCTGCCGCACCTGGTGGGAACGCGCAAAGACAACAACTCGATGCTTCAGTGGCGCAACAGCGTTTACGAGCTTTTCGAATACATTCCCGGCCAGGGTTACCCGCACACGCTCGAAGCAACGTTCGACAGCGGCCGTGTGCTTTCACTGTTTCACAAGCTGTTGCACGATTTCAAAACGGAATGGCAACCCGCCACCGGCAGTTACCACGCCGCCCCATCGGTCGAGGCCGGATTGAAGCTGATTCCGAACGCGCTGCAGGGGGCGGACACCAGCGAGCTGCTGGCGTTCCTTACCGAGAGCTATCGCGTCGCCGCACAGCGCGTGGAAAAGGAGGGTGTGGAACGGTGGCCCAAGCAGATCGTTCACGCCGACTGGCATCCGGGAAACATGCTCTTTCGCGACAATCGCGTGGTCGCGGTCATCGATTACGACTCGGCCCGATCGCTGCCGCGCATTATCGACGCCGCCAACGGCGCGCTCCAATTCTCGATCATCGGCGGCGACGAAGATGTCTCCAAATGGCCCGAGTATCTCGATGAAACCCGCTTCCGCCGATTCCTTCGCGGCTACGATGAGGTGATGCTGCTGTCGGAAGCAGAGATTCGCGTCATGCCCTGGCTGATGGTTGAAGCGCTGATCGCCGAGTCCGTCTTCCCCATCGCCGCGACCGGCACGTTCGGCCGGCTCGAGGGCCTATCATTCCTGCATATGGTTCAGCGCAAGGTGTATTGGATGCAGCGGTCGGTCGAGAAGCTGATGGAAATTGCCCGCGGCTAGAACCGTATTGACTATCCAGTCGTTTGATGAAATGCCTATGTCGTTCGGTTCATGCAGGATATGGCTGGTCGTTATCGCGATGACGGTCGCCGCGGGGCCCGTATCGGCATCGGAAGCACCCGCTTTGCGTCCGCCAACAACCGCACCCGCTTCGGAAACATGGCCGAAGCTGTTTGCCGAACTCGCCAGCGCTGATCTTCAGACCCGTGACACCGCCCGAATAACACTGATGCGGCTGACGCGAGCTGATCTCCCTGCCGTTCGCGATATGGTCGTTAAATCTCGGCCGATTCTCCCGGCCCAGGCCGCGGCCCTGCATGAGATTGTTCAAGAGATTTATCTGGCCGGCGAAAAGTACGAGACCACGCCGCAACAAGGCTTCCTCGGCATCATGATGGATGAGCTGCCGCGCGCGGATCTGGTCCCTGAAAACGATCTGCACCGTCCGATTGGCGTCATTGTGGCAGATCGAATTCCAGGATTCTGTGCCGCTCGCAATCTCATCAGCGGCGACATTATTCTGGGCATTGCGTCGCCGTTCACGCCCTTCCGAAGCATGGAGGACCTGAAAAACGCCGTCGGTGGCTCGCCGCCGGGTACGGTTGTCGGTTTGCTTATTCTGCGTCGCGGCCAGGTCATGCGCGTCATGCTCACGCTCGACGCCAAACCGATCGATGCGCTGCTTCTCGACGCCGGCGTCAACTTTCGCGCGGAGCGGCAGAAAAAGTTTGATGCTTACTGGCAATCCACGTTCAAGCCGCTGCTGGTGCAGCAATTGGGTTGATCCCGCTGGTTTTCAATCGTTTTGTTTGGCCCTACAATCAGGCTTCATGAACTCATCGGAAGCCGCGCCCATTCTCGACGTGCCACGCCTGGTTGAAAGCAGCCGGCCCGCGCGTTCGATCCGGGTGGGGTATTGGGTCATCGGCGGGTTTGTGATGGTGATGGTGATTTCACTGGCCGTCGGTAACGGTTCGGCCACCTCGCGCGCGCTGGTCAGCATCGTCTGGGGCTTTGGGATGCTCGCGGTACTGTCGACGTCGTTCATTTTCTCGGTCATCACCCTCAATCGATTTCGTTCAGAACAACGCCGAGTTGAGCAGATCGGCGAGATGGTCGCCCTGAAGCGCTGGCCCCAGGCGGTTGTCGCCCTCGACGCATATCTATCAAGTCCCGCGAGAACGCTGGCGATGCGGGCACAGGCGCTGCTGCATCTTTCAACCGTCGTGGCGCGCTATCACCGCTTTGAGGATGCGATCGCAATACAGACGCGGCTGCTTGACGAGGGGATGCTCGAAGAGAATTCGGCCGCTATGCTTCGAATCGCCCGCGCGATGGCGATGCTTCGCGAAGATCACTTGTTTGACGCGGACCGGGCGATCACCGAGCTTCGTCGAAGTGTTGCCGCCGGTTCGGCTGGGGTATCGCTGGTCGAAATCTATCGTGACGTGAAGACGGGCCATCCGGATGAGGCGATCGAGCTGTTCGAGCGCGAGCTCCCGAAGCTGCGGGATCAGCTTGGCCATCGGATAGCGGATGCTTGGGGCTTGATCGCTCGTGCTTACGATCTGCGCGGTCGCGATGCCGACGCAGCCAGAGCATTTCGGAACGCAACGTTGCTGACTCCGCAAGCGGAACTCTTTGCCCGATATCCCGAGGTAGCAAAATTAAGCGGCCGCTATCAACCTGCCGCTGCGCCACCCGAGGCGATTTAAAGAGATAGCATTGGACGCTGCATGATCACGGTAGACAGGGCCATTAATCGAGTTCGCCGAGACCTGACGCTTGCGACACTGCTGAAGTTCGCGCTCGGGCTGGCGCTGGCGGGGTGCTTCACGCTCGGGCCTGACAATATCCGCTTTCTTGGCATCATCACGATCGGCAGTCTCTGGTTCTGGCTCAGCCTGAATAGCGCGCGGGGCTCGCGCGTGGCGGCGGCGTCACCGGTGCTGATCGCGGCCGGAAATTATGAGGAAGCCGAGCGGAACATCGAACGCGTTGTCCAAACGTTCTCGCTCTTCCGAACCGTCAAACTGCAGGCTTTGCATCACTTGGCCGTCTTGCGTCACGCGCAGCATCGCTGGCAGGAGTCGGCGACTTTATCCAAAGCGCTGCTCGGACAGCGACTCGGCGCGCTGCAGCCGATCAGCGTCTCCACACAGCTGCTGCTGGCCGATTCATTGCTGGAGATGAACGATCTTCGCGGCGTCTTTGAAACGCTGACAAGTGTCCGTCGCGACCAGCTTTCACTCAGCGAGATGTTGAAGTTTCAATCGCTGGAAGTGGAGTATTGCACGAACATCTCCGCGTGGGACGTCGTGATGGATCACGTGATGAACCGCGTGCAGTTAGCGGAACTGATGCCTGCCGTGCCAAGTGGCCGTACGCAGGCAATGATCGCGCTGGCGGCTCTGAAGCGCGGGCGCAACGAACTGTCGAACTGGCTGAAATCGCGGGCCGAGTTGCTGATTGACGTTCCGAATCTGTTGACCGAACGGCCGGTGCTTCGCGAACTTTGGCCTTGACGTTTTGAGCGTACGTTTGCAGACATGGAGGTCTGATGACTCGCACGATATTGAGCATCCTGGGGGCGCTGGCCGCATGTGCGCTGGTGATTGCCGGATTATATTTCTGGCAACATGCCGACGACTGGGCGCTTGACTGGGGCGCGTCCCGTCCCGACCTGGTGGCGTGGGCCGCTCGCAGCGCGGGCATCGGGATGATCGCCGCCGCCCAGGCCATTTTCATCCCCGCCGTGCTGTGGAACGTCTATCGTCGCGGCCAGGTGGATTCGCTGATGGCGATCGGCGCCACCGCGATCTTCATTCTCACGTGTGCCGCGACGGTCGCATTCAACTTCGCCGGGCGATAGTCTGTCGAGCAGTTGGCGAGCTCAGCGAAGCACAAATATTTGACCCTTGTACATGATGGAGCGATTCATGGCTTTTCGCCCCAAGTCGGCGCTGCGGATCGGGTTGACGGCATTCCTGGCCTCGGCGGCGCTGCTGGTGAACCCATCGATGGGAGCCGCCACGACACCGGAAGCCGAGGCGCTGGCCTGGCGATTGGATGGAATCTCCGGCACGCTGTTGGGTCCCACGCAGCCCAACGCCGCCTGGCGGCGCAGCGATGCGCTCCTGCAGGCAGCCGCTCGGCTCAATCCGAACGAGCCCCGTTTTCCGCGCCTTCGCGTGCTGATCATGCAGCACCTGAGCGATACCGATGGCGCGATCGCCGCGCTTCGTTCGTATCGGACTCTCGTTCCGCAAGATCGCCTGGCGCAAGCGCAGCTTATCGATCTCTACGCCACCAAACTTGAAACGCTCGATGCGAAGCTCGCCTATCTGAAATCTCTGCTTGATAAGAAGGAGATCGCGCCAGAGGTTCGCGCTCATATTGGAGAGCGCTGTACGGAACTGCTGCTGCAGGTCTCGAAATCGGAAGCCGCCGAGATGGCCAAACGAGCGGTGGAACTCTATCCGCTTCCGGAAGCGACGCGGCAGAATTACGAGCTTTCCGGTCGCTCCAAGCCGCCGGCCGAGCAAGCAGTGATGCTGCTGCAGCTACTGAAGGCCAATCCAAATCAGCCGGCGTATCTGACGGAACTCGGCCGGCTTCTGGTCGGGTTCAATCTGATCGATTCGGGGTTGCAATGCTATGACCTGGCACTGGGAATCATCCTGAATAGCGGGCCATCGCGGCCGGCGGATTTTCACGATCTGCTCGTGGACTACGCATCGTTGCAAATCATCGCTGGCCACAGCGATGCCGCCAACGGCGTGCTCGGGCAGATGCTGCAACAACGCCCGCTGGATATTGACGCGTGGTTCCTGAAGCTTTCCATGAACAAACCGGGCGCCGCGCCCGATCCGGACGCGATTGCGTTTGCCCGCTCGGCTCTTACGCAACGATGGAATGCCGTACACGATGATGTGCTCGGAATCGCGCCGACGACCAAGCCGGCCGACAGCTCTGCCCCGCCGGCAACGGAACCGGCCCAGGTCGAACCAGACGAGGTGGCGCCAGTCGTCAAGAAGCTCACCGACTCGCCAGACCCCGCCAGGAAGCAGGCGGTGATTGGCGCGCTGGCGGATCTGGCGTGGTTCGAAATCTACTTCGCAAGCCAGCCGGATGCCGGCCAGAAATGGATCGATCAGCTTAAGACGGCGGCGCCGGACGATCCGACGATCGTCGCGCGACTGACCGGCTGGAAGCAACTTCGCGCCGGGCAATATGAACCAGCGCGCCAGACGCTGGCAAAGGTCGCCGATACCGATGCGCTCTCGAAGCTCGGCATGCTGGAAGCGGATATCGCCCAAAAGAAGTCGTCGGATGATGCCGCGGCTGCAAAACTTCTGGCCGACAATCGAATGGGAGTCGTTGGGGCGATCCTCTGGGAGTCGCTTCGCACGGACAAAACGATTCCCGCCACCCAACCCGCCGCCGACGGCGTCCGCGATGAGCTGCGGAAGTTCCCGCGATTCTGGTTGTCGATGGCCGATCCCCATGCCACATATCGCGTCTATAATCTTCGCCTCGATCCGGTGACGGTAACCGTTCCGTACGGCGATCCACTGCTGGTAAAGGTTACGCTCGAAAACCGATCCGATCAGGACATAACGATCGGCCCGGGCTCGCTCGTTCGGTCCGACCTGTGGTTTGATGGACAAACCCTTGGCCTCGATCGCACGATGTTTCGCGGCGTTGCTTACGACCAGATCACGGGCGAGATCGTGCTTCGCGGCGGCGCTTCCATTTCCCAAGTGGTTCGGATGGATCTGGGCGGTCTTCGGAAACTACTGGACGATTCACCCACAACGCTGATCCGCGTCGGCGGCGACTGCGTCACAAATCCCGTGCTCACCGCTGACGGAGCGATCGCCGCCCCAGGCGGGATAACCGCGACGCTCTCCCGTGGCATCAACTACATGGGCCTATATGTAGGTCAGGCCGCGGACAAAAAGAAGCTTGACGGGCTGGTATCGTCGCAGACGCCAGTCGATCGTATGCACGCCGCCGACGTGCTGGCGGGATACGTGAACGTCATTGCCCACTCGCAAACAGAAGATTCGACCAGGAAAATCGGCGCGGTTATGGCCAAGACCCTCGATTCCCTCAAGGCCGACTCGTCGCCGGCCGTCTCGGCGTGGGCCATGTACCTGACCGCCGAGCAGCAACCCGCCGTCGCCGGGGAGATGGCCAAAAGCGCGGATCCCACGACCCGGCTATTGTCGATTTTCGTCGGTACGCTGGCAAGCCAGCAAGCTACAGCTAAGACTCTCGCCGGCGACACAGATCCGCTGGTAAAGCAAGCCGCCACGTCAACGTTGGAGCTGTCGGATCAGCCCACGACGGCCCCAGCAGAGTCCACCGGGGGCAGCCCGTTCACGCGACCGGCGACGCAATGATCGATCGCAGCAGTTCCGCGATCTTTAAATGCGGTCTCGGCAAGGGCAGCTTGCCGATCTGTGAGAGCGGCAGCCATTGACGCGCTTCCGACTTCTTTAGCGACCCGACGGCGTCGGCCATCCAGACGTCAAAGACATATCGCCGATGCGTTAACGCGTGCCGGACTTTGCCGATGCGCTGCGCATATTTGATTGCCACCGGCAGCGACATTGGATCGTTGGTTTGCATCGTCGTGAACTGCCACATCCCGCCCCAGCGACCATCGCGCGGGCGTTGTTCGAAGAGCCATTGATCGCCGAAACGGATGCAGTAGACCCATCGGTGGACCAACGGCGAGGCCTTGGCCTTCGACGCGATTGGAAGCGTTGCTTGAACACCCGCAGCGGCAGCAGCGCAATGGTTTCGAACGGGACAAATCAAACAGTGCGGCATGCGCGGAATGCAAACGGTCGCGCCGAGTTCCATCAGGGCCGAGTTAAAGTCGCCGGCTCGTTTGGTCGGGATGATTTGCTCCGCTCGCGTCCAAAGGAGTTCACGGGTGGCCGATAGCTTGCAGTCTGATTCGATACGATCGAGGCGACAGAGCACCCGGACGACGTTGCCGTCCAGGATCGGCGCGCGAACATCAAAGGCGATCGACGCCATTGCCCCGGCGGTGTAGCGACCTACGCCGGGCAGCGCGAGCAGCTCATCGAGGTCGGTAGGCATCTGGCCGCCATGGTGCTGGTGAACCCGAGCGGCGGCGGCCAAAAGGTTACGAGCGCGGGAGTAGTAGCCGAGACCTTGCCAAAGCCTGAGGACTTCCTGCTCTTCGGCCTCGGCCAGGCTCTGAATCGTTGGAAATCGCTCGATAAATCGATGGAAATACGGAATGACGGTCGCCACCTGGGTCTGCTGCAGCATCGTTTCGCTGACCAGCACGTGATATGGATCGACGCGGCCAGGCGCCCCGCGCGGCGCCCGCCAGGGCAGTTCGCGCCGGGAGGCGTCATACCAGCGAAGGAGCCGACGCCCAAAAGTAGTTTCAGAACCCAGCATCCTGCCGTGATCGTAGCAGTCTCCGCCGAGCATGCGATGGCGCACTGAGCCACGCGTATATGCAAATTCTGCCGATTTTGGGAATTCCAGGCATTGATTGGCAAACAATGCAATATAGACTGAATGCATCCCCTTGGTTTTTGGGGGTCATTCCGAATTTTGGTTCGCGCATTCATGGAGGACCGCATGCGACGACCGCATATTGATGACTGTGTTCGATTGACTCAGGATATACCTGAGCTTGACTTGATTCGCGGTGAGCGAGGCGTCGTGCGAAGCACTTGGTTCGCGCCACAGACAGCATACGAAGTCGAGTTCAACCAGATCGGCAACGACTGCCAAACCCGCGCGCTCTTGCTCGAGCAACAGGTCGAAGTTGAAGACGATTTGTTGATGCAGAAAATCAGCTGACCCCAAAAGACCGCTTCCCGCCGACAACGCTGAATTATAACGTCGGCGGCGGGAAGATGGTTTCAAATCAAACCGTCGGGAGATCAGCCGACTTCTTCCAGGATCGCGTTGCGAACCTGCGTCGGCACCTGGGCATACTTCAGTGGCTCCATCACGCTGCTGGCTCGTCCCTGACTCATCGATCGCAGTTCGGTCGTATAGCCGAACATTTCGCTGAGCGGAACCTCCGCTTCCACAAAGCGCGTGTTACCGCGCTGGTCCGAGTTGACGATGACGCCGCGGCGGCGGTTTAAGTCGCCGGTCACGTTGCCGACAAATTCCTCCGGCGTCGTGACGACGACCTTCATGATCGGCTCCAGCAGCGTCAGCCCGGCCTTGGTTGCCGCCTCGCGGAAGGCAAGCTGCCCGGCCAGTTCGAACGCCACCTGTGAGCTGTCGACGTCATGGTAGCTGCCGTCAACCAAGGTCACCTTGACGTTGATCAGCGGATAGCTGGCAAGCACGCCGGTCTTGGCCGCCATACGAGCGCCATACTCGATCGAAGGAATGAATTCCTTCGGAATCGAGCCGCCGAACACCTTGTTCTCGAAGGCGAATGACTCTTTCCATGCAAGCTTCTTGAGCACGTCGGCTTCGTAGGGCGCGTTGGTCTTCGGATCGATGCCGTTGAACGGCTCGATGTTGATGACGCAGTCGCCGTACTGACCGCGACCACCCGACTGCTTCTGGTGCTTGCCGCGAATGTGCATCGCGGTGCCGGTGATCGTTTCCTTGTACGCAACCTTCGGCCGGCCCACGATCACGTCAACCTTATGGTCGCGCGTCAGGCGGTGGCGAAGGATCTCCAGGTGCAACTCGCCCATGCCGGCGATGATGGTCTGGCCGGTTTCCTCGTCGTAACTGGCCTGGAACGTCGGATCTTCGCGCTTCAGGGTTGTGAGCGCTTCGCCGAGCTTCTGCTTGTCGGCAGCCGTCTTTGGCTCGATCGACATGCTGATGACCGGCTCCGGGAACGTCGGACGTTCGAGGATGATCGGATGGTCCGGATCACACAGCGTGTCGCCCGTCAAAGCATCCTTGACGCCGATGCAGGCCACGATATCGCCGGCCTCGGCAACATCGATCGGATTGCGATCGGCCGCGTGCATCTGGAACATGCGGCTGATGTTCTCACGCTTGTTGCGGTTGCTGTTAAGCACGCGGCTGCCCTTTTCAAGCCGGCCGCTGTAAACGCGAACGTACGTGAGATCGCCGTGCTGGTCGCTGACAATCTTGAACGCCAGCCCGGCAAAGGGCTCGTCCGGATCGCTCTTTCGCTCGATCACCTTGTCCGGATCGCGAAGGTCGTGCCCCTTGATCGCGGGCATATCCAGCGGATTCGGGAGATAGTCGATGACGCCGTCGATCAGGCGCTGCACGCCGACGTATTTCAACGCCGAGCCCGTGAACACCGGGTGCAGCTTGAAGCTAATGGTTGCCGCACGGAGGGCGACGCGAATCTCATCCTGACTGATCTCCTGGCCGGTCAGAAACTTTTCCGTAAGCGCATCGTCTGTCTCAGCGACGCGCTCGATGAGCTGTTGACGCCACTTTTCATATCGCGGTTTTTCCTCTTCAGGAATCGGCTTTTCGATGATCGTCTTGCCCTTGTCCTTGTCGTCGTCGAGTTTGTAATAGATGGCAACGCCGCGAAGGACATCAATGATGCCTTTGAAGGTATCGCTCTGGCCGATCGGAATCTGCACGGCAACCGCTGGCGCGCCAAGACGCTCCAGGATGCTCTTGAAGCTGAAGTCAAAGTCAGCCCCCAGTTTGTCCATCTTGTTGATGAAGCAAATGCGCGGGACGTTGTACTTGGTGGCCTGACGCCAGACGGTTTCGGACTGGGCTTCGACCCCTTCCTTGCCATCGAATACGGCGACAGCGCCGTCGAGAACGCGCAACGATCGCTCCACCTCGGCGGTGAAATCCACGTGGCCCGGGGTGTCGATCAGGTTGATCGTGTAGATCTCGCCGTGATGAACCCACGGACAGGTGGTGGCGGCCGAGTTAATAGTAATGCCGCGCTTCTGCTCTTCTTCGTCGAAGTCCATGACGGCCGTGCCTTCATGAACCTCGCCCATCTTGTGAATCTTTCCAGTGTAATACAGGATTCGCTCGGAGACAGTGGTTTTGCCGGCATCAATGTGAGCGGCGATTCCGATATTGCGAATCTTGGTCAGGTCGCGTGACATGGCGTTCCCTTATAAATACGCGAAACCCGCGGAAGCCTCGGCCGAGCGGCGCTCAATTTTGAGCGGGTTTTGCTCGCCGATTCCGCGGCAATCGTCTAAGTCCTCTGGCGACTGCCGTGCCGACGGTGTCCGTCGGTTTCGGCCCCTGCGGGTTTGAATTTGTCCGCCGGTCAATAAGACCTGAAGCGGACCGAGCTTCGATTGTCGCTGCTTCGAAGCCCCTGAGCTGAAACCGGCGACGGCTTCACCTCTGCACGGTCAGGCTCACACTGACCCTTGCAGGCTTCGGTCAGCATGAGCCGGCTAATTCGGCTCGATCTTCACGGCTACTCCTGTGTGAACAGCCTAAATATCGTCTATACGCGATTGGCGCAACAGTTGTTTTGGGGAAACTGAGGGCGCGCAAAACACGCTGCGTAAGGACCGCCAGACTCTATCCGCCGGATTGTCCGCGTCAACTCGCGCCCATAAAACTACGCCGTTGGGTTCGGTGCAGGTAATATCGCCAATCCTATGACTGCCGCCCGCTTCTCAATCCGGCTTGCAGGGCCAGCCGATCTCGAACGCATCAACGAGATCTACAACCATTACGTGCTTCACTCGGAGTGCACTTATCAGGAAGAGCCATCGACATTCCAGGAGCGCGCGACGTGGTTTGCCGCTCACGGGCCGGCCTATCCGGTGACGGTGGCCGAGCAGGATGGCAAAATCATCGCCTGGGGCTCCCTTTCCCGATTCCACCCTCGCTCAGCTTATTCAAACACCGTTGAGAACTCGATTTATGTCCAGCCTGATCTACACCGGCAGGGGATCGGCTCGGCAATGCTGACAGACCTGCTCGATCGCGCCAAATCCGCCGGGCATCACACCGTTCTGGCGCTGATCGACACCCGACAAACTGGAAGCATCGCGCTTCACGAACGATTCGGCTTCGCGCAGGCAGCTCATCTCAAGGAAGTCGGCTTCAAGTTCGGCCGGTGGCTTGATGTCGTGTATTTGCAAAAGATGCTGACCTGATTATTTGGCGAGCCGATCGTGGACGATCGCGTACGCCGCGGGCGCCTTGTTGTTATCTGGCAGGAACAGCGAGCGATGGTCGGCAGGCAGCACGACGAAATCGCTCACATTTTTCAACTCGGCGCTTTTGATCGTCACCGGCCCATCGCTCTCGCCCGTACGCGCGCGATGATCATCCGCGAATTTCTGCATATCGCCATAGCAGCGGCTGACGCCCCACCAGCTTCGCGTCGGCTTCGGGATGCATGATGACACTGACGTTGCAACGTCTGCTTCAACGAGATCGACATCACTGACATTGCCGGCGATGATCGTGTACCGAATTCCATCGCGACGCGGCTGCGCGTTCAACTCGTGGAGCAGCGCCGAGTCCGGCGATAAATCAGCGCCGGCTTCGCCGAGCCCTTCGGTGATGAACCACGTCCAGTGCCAGTTCGGATCGAGCGCTCGCAGGTAGTAATGTTCCTGCATACTCAGCGCCATGCGGAGCGGCGCCCACGTCGAGCCATGGTTTGGCGTGCCAATCATGACGAACTTTTTCACACCGCCCGCATAATCGGGGCTTTCAAGATAGCAGCGCGCCACCAGGCCGCCCATGCTGTGAGCGACGATGTAGATGCGCATCGCCGGATACTCCGATCGCAGCGATTGCATCTGAATCCCAAAGCTGCTGCCGCTGTCGGCGATCGGCTGATCGCCGGGATATCCAAATAGCGCAACTTGCCCGCCGTCGCGTTGGATGAGCTGCGCCATCGGGACGCAGTCGCCGCGATCGGCGTCGAGTCCATGAAGCAGCACGACGAGCGGACGATTCGGATCAATCGGAACCGGCACATACAAGCCCCACCGCTTCGCCTGCGAAACCGTCGCTTCCGGGGCACGCTCGGCCGTGATGAGCCTGGCCATTCGCTGGAGCGATCGAACTTTTCCCTCATCACCCAATGGCTGAATTCGAAGCTCCGCCCGCCCCGGGGAGACCCGCAGCGTGCTGCCCCGCCAAAGACAGGCGTTGACCGCCCTGACAAAATCTCGCCCCGTCGGCGACGACAAATCCAAATTGGTCGTCGTCGGGACGGCCGGCACATGCAGTTCGTTCGTCAACACCGCATTCAAATCCGCGACATGCAGCCGACCATCTTCCAACTTCACGGTGTAGTCATGCGTAACCGCGCCCGCGCCGCTACTTGCGCACAGCAACAACGCCGCAATCCATTTCATCAACGTCACAGCCCACTCCAATACCAAAACTTCGGCTCCATCCGTCGATACGAGTGATAGAAGCTTATCCATGGCCGTTAGCCGAAAGCAGGTTGAAAATGCCGAACGCTTTATAAACGCTGCGTAAAGCCAATGCCGCGATGCGGTTGAAGTTCCGTCAGAAATGGTGCGACTCAATACGCCAGAACAGCCCTGAATGGAGAACCCGCAAAAAACGGCGCGGCGGATCCGAGAGGACTCTCGGTTCTAATCGTCGCCCAGGCCGTATTTAAGCATGGCATTCTGCATCATCATCGGCTCGGTTTGAAGATGCTCGAGCGCTTGGTGGACGGCTTTGCGGTATTCAGCTCGGTGCTGCTTTTCGATGCGGCCGGCAAGCCCTGTCAGCAGTTTAACGCCGAAGTCGGCGGCATCGCGCTGGGGCGCGTCGGGCATGGCGGCTTTGGACAAAATCGTGGCGAGCATGATCGAGCCCCACGCCGCAAAGAGTTCCGGCGACGGCGCTTCGCCGCGGGCCTTCAGCCAGGCGGCAGTCTCCGAAGCGAGCATGCGCGTTGTTGGAGCGTATCGCTGAAGTATCGCATCGATTTCCACTTCTGGAATGTCGGCTTCGCCGCCTTCAAAATCCTCGTCATCCTCGTCATCGTCGTCGTAGCCGTCGTCATCCTCGTCGTCCGCTCCGACATATTCGCCGGTCTCCTGATCGAGATGGGGAGCGCTGTCAGAGAAGATGAACGTGACATCAGCGCGTCGGATGTAATCGTCGAACGGCTCGCCGATGAGGCGCTGGCGCAGATCCTCGGGATGGCCGGCGAATTCCTTGACGAACAGTGAAACATCGGCTGAAGCCCAATCGCCGACGCCGCCCAAAAGCGAAGCGGGCTTTGCCCACTCTTTTGGGAGGCGCATGCCGTTGTCATGGGCCCAACGAATTCCGCCGGCCACCATTCGGCGAATTTCATCCGCCGTGGCGCGGTTCATCGCAATGCCCCGCGATTTGCATGTGTCAAGCATTTCACTGAATTCCGCCCGGTCGATGTTCATTCGAGCCCAGGCGTCCTTCAGGCCCACGACGCCGCGATCGACCAGGAAACATGCGATGCCCGTCAGCCCGGCGGCGCGCTTGAAGACAAACAGCGACACCTGGCCGAATGAATCAAATCCGTCTGACATCCAATATTCGATCTCGCCGGGCGCGTCGGCCAATCGCTTCAAAGGACTGATTGATTCCCGGCGTCTGGCCTCGCGCCGCTTCGCCTCGCGCTTTGCTTTATGACGCTGCTTTTTGTCGAGTCTGGCCATGGCGACATCTCCTCCTGCTGGCATGGGCAGTTTACTGAATGATCTGGAGTTGGAAAACAATCAAAGCCCGGGTCAGCGCCGACGAATCAACGATGGGGTTTTGTGGGGGGGCCGAAGTTTTGTCGAGTGCTGCCCGATCCTTGCGATCCGTCATCATCGCTGCCTGAAATCGCCCACCATTCGGCAGTATCGTGATGGTCCGCGGACCCGAGGGCTTTCCCAAGCCGCGACGGCAAGTTACATTCCCCGCCGCCTCGCATTCCGGGCTAAAGCTTGATGGAAACGATGCAACGGTGGATTTGTGCTGCATTTCTGACGGCTCTGGCCGCGCTCGCCGGCTCGGCCAGCGCGCAGGTTCGGCAGGCGTATCAGTTGCTCGATGACCGCACGCCGTCGGCCGACAACGTCTACCTTCCGGACGATACGCCGCGCCCCGATCAGTTGACGAACCAGGGCGGCGTTCACTTTTCGCTCGATACGTCCTATCTCAGTCATTACATGTATCGCGGCATCGATCAGAGCACGCGCCCGCGCAAAAACGAAAACGCCCTGCAGTTTGATGGCCGGTTAACCTTCGAACTCGACAACTTTCCTCATCCGTTCGTGGGCGTTTTTGCCAATATCTTCAACACCGATCCTGTTTCACGATTCGAAGAAGTCCGCCCGTATTTTGGGCTGGAATGGACGATCCGGCCTATCACTATCTCCGGCGGCTTCAACAGCTACATCTTCCCGAATCGCGAGGGATTTGACACGCAGGACGGGTGGATGTCGCTGAAAATCGATGACTCCCGGCTATTTCATTCTGAAACGCCGATCTTCTCGCCTTACGCGTACGCTGCTTACGACCTGGAGAAATACCACGGGTTCTACCTGGAAGCCGGCATCCGCCATGATTTCGTCATCTACAACACCGGCTTGATATTGACCGCTGTCGGGGACTTCGCGTACGTCGCCCATGATCGCTACTTCCTCACCCCGCTAACCGTCGGCAATGTCAGCGGTTTCCAGCATTATGATGGCGGCCTCGAGGCGACCTACGACCTGTCGCACCTGGTCTACCTCCCCAAGCGCTACGGCATCTGGGAATTGAAGGGGTACCTTTTCTATACGGGCAGTGTTAACCCCGCCGTGCGCGCCGACAACCGCATCTGGGGCGGCGTCGGAATCAACTTTCGCTATTAGAATCTCGTCGTGCCCTCAGGCCTGCCCCTTAAAGATCGCCGCATTCTTGTGCTCTGCCCGGACTGGACATATCCATCCGGCGGCGTTCGCAAGATCTATCGTCATGTCGAAGTTCTGAACGCGCTGGGATACCGGGCGTTCATCCGTCATGGGCAGCCGGGCTTTCACTGTGGCTGGTTTCAAAGCGATGCGCCGATCGTGGATGTGGCGACAAGTTGGCCCCCCGATCCAGGCAGCGACCTGATCGTCTGTCCGGAGATTTTCGCATGGCATCTGGTGGACGCATCGGGGGTGCCAAAGATAGTTTTTAACCAGAATGCCTACCTGACGTTTCATGGGATGAGGGAGAATTTCTCGGCTCCGCCGTATCTGTCTGAGGAATTCATCGGAACCATTGTTGTTTCGGATGACACGCGCGCATGCCTCAACTACGTTTTCCCAAAGCATCGCGTGTGGCGCATTCACAACGCGATCGATCCTTCGATGTTCTATCCGGCTACGCGCAAGAGCCGCAGGATCGCGTACATGCCGCGGAAGCTGGCAGCGGATGCAAGGCAAGTCATCGCAATCCTGCATCAGCGCGGCTCGTTAGACGGATTTGAAGTCGTCGCAATCGACAAGATGTCTGAAGTGAAGACCGCACAAGTGTTGTGCGACGCGATGATCTTTCTTAGCTTCTCCTCGCAGGAAGGCTCTCCGCTGCCTCCCCTGGAAGCGATGGCGTGCGGCTGCCTGACGATCGGCTACGACGGACAAGGCGGCCGCGAGTATCTCAACAATGAGTTGGCGATTCGCGTGGCGGAAGAGGACATTATTGGATTCGTCAAGGCTGTCGAAAGTGCGATCGCAGGATTCAGAACTACGCCGGAGCTGCTGGCGGAAAAGATGCGGCGAGCGAGCGCGTATGTGAAGACGATGCACTCACCGCAGCGCGAGCGGGATGACATCGCCGTCGCATGGAACGACCTCACCGCCGACGCAGAGTAGAATATTTCCGTGCACGCCGGCCTGCCGCTGAACGATCGCCGCATACTCGCGCTCTGCCCGGATTGGACGTTTCCATCCGGCGGGGTTCGGAAGATCTATCGGCATGTCGAAGTTCTAAACGCGCTCGGATATCGCGCGTTCGTCGGCCATCAAGCCGCGGGTTTCCGCTGCAAATGGTTTAAGAGCAACGCGCCAATCGCTGAAGCGGGAAAGAATTGGCCGCCCGATCCGAACGGCGATATTCTCGTCTGCCCTGAGTTCGTCGCCTGGCAGATGGTTCAGACGACACCGGGCTTGCCGAAAGTCATTTTCAATCAAGGCGCGTACCTGACATTTCAGGGAATGAAAGAGAAGTTTACATCGCCGCCATATGAGTCGGACGAGTTCCTTGGCACGATCGTCGTCTCGCAAGACAGCCAGGCGTATTTGAATTACGCGTTTCCGAAACATCGGACGCTGCGCATTCACAATGCGATCGACCCATCGCTGTTTTTTCCTGTTCAGAACAAGCGCCGTCGAATCGCCTATATGCCGCGCAAAATGTCGGCCGACGCTCGCCAAGTCATCGCGATCCTTCAACATCATCGCTCGCTCGATGGATTTGAAGTGGTTGCGATCGAAAACCTGACGGAATTGCAAACCGCCGAAATGCTGCGCGATTCGATGATTTTTCTGAACTTTTGCTCCCAGGAAGGCAGTCCCGTTCCTCCATTGGAGGCGATGGCGAGTGGGTGTCTTGTTATCGGCTACGATGGGCAGGGCGGCCGTGAATACCTGAATGATCACCTGGCAATTCGTGTGGCCGAGGAAGACATTCTGGGCTTCGTCAAGGCGATTGAAGCAGCAATCGCGGGGTTTAGAAACACACCAGGGTTGATGACGCAAAAAACAAAGCGGGCACTCTCTTTCGTTACCGAGATGCACTCGCCGCGGCGCGAACGCCACGATATTGCGCAAGCGTGGCAACAACTCCTCATGCCGATTACCTAGAATAGCGTCATGGCAACGCGAAATGGTTTGATTGGTGTTATCGCGACTGCAATTGATATGGATGTGCGAGTCGCCGCTCGGCGGTCGCGGGAGGCGGGATTCGATGGGCTCGCGTTCGACGCATTCGGGCCGAGTGTCGATCTCACATCACTGACGCAAAGCGGCCGCCGCGAATTTCGCAATGTGCTCGGCTCGCAGGATCAGGAGCTGATTTCGCTGAACGTCGATCTGGAACCAGCCGGGTTTAGTCCGGGCGCGGATGTTGATCGATCGCTAGCGCGAGTTCGCGCTGCCATGGAAGCCGCCGCGGGGTTGAAAGCACCCCTCCTGACTCTTGAACTAAGTCGACTGCCGCGAGTGAATCCCATCGTCACAACGCCAAAGCCCGTCAACCCGGAGCTGGTTGGTCTGATCATCATTCCCGAATCTAAGCCAGCCGAGCCGGCAGCGCCCCCGCCGCCGCCACCTGATCCGGCATTTGTCAGCCAGGTGCAGGCCGCGCTTGATATCATCGGTCGGGACGCCGATCGATTTGGCGTCGTCGTGGCGATGCGAAGTGGGTTGTCATCGTTCGCATCGCTGGAAGCCGCGCTCAAGTCCGTCAGTTGTTCCTGGTTTGGCGTTGATCTCGACCCCGTGGCGATGCTGAAAGACCGGTGGGACGCGGACGAGATTTTCTCAACACTCGGCAACATGATTTGCCACGTTCGCGCACGCGATGCCGTGATCGGCGACGACACACGATCGGCCCTCACGCCCGTCGGTCACGGCAAGGTGCCGTGGGGGGAGCTGCTGGCGTCGCTCCGTGACTCCGATTACGCCGGTCCGATCACGATTGATCCTGCCGGCTTGCCGAATCCGAGCGCGGCGGCGGCGACAGGGTTGTCGCTGCTTCGGCAGCTCCAAGGCTAAAGGTCTTTACTCATCCCAATTTCGACGATGTAGCTGTACGATTGACTCGAATGCATGTGAGTCGAAAGTGGTTGATGGCATTGATTCTGGCGGCGGCGGGCATCGTTGATGCTCGGCCTCCTGCGACGCAATTATCCACGACGGCGCCTTCGATCACGCCGCGCGATGCGTTGCGTGCACTGAATCAGGCAATGCGCACCGGTGATGAATCGCACATCCGCGCATTGTTTGTCGGCTCGACACCCGCCGAAGTTCGCATGATCGATGCCGACGCCGCGATGGCCGGCGCGCTGGCGCGATTGCGTGCCGCGGCGGTCAAGCAGTTCGGCATGAAGCGCGCCGACGTCGTGACGGGCGACAACGACTCGGCCGGTGCAGACAGCACATCGCGCATCGAAGCGGCCGACATCGACGTTCGCGGCGACGTAGCCACGGTCACGTACCACGATGAGAAAAACGCGCAGCAGTTCATCCTGAAGAAAATCGATGGGGCTTGGCGCATCCCCGTCTCGGAACTGGGTAAGCCGCTGTCATCCGAGGCACTCGATCAACGTCTGGGGGATCTGGCGATCCAGCGTAATGTTATCGACGACATCACAGCAAAGATCGATGAAGGCCAGTATCAGACGCCCGAAAGCGCCCGTGACGCATGGCGAGCGCTGATCCTCAAAGCCGCCGCCTCACAACCGGCAACACGGCCAGCCAACTGAGACTCCTATGCCGTACCGCCTGATGGCCGATGGGATCGTTGTCATTCACCTGCTGACGGTCGGGTTCGTTGTCTTCGGCGGTCTGCTGGTGCTGAAGTGGAAGCGAGCCGCCTGGGCGCATTTGCCGATCGTGGCGTGGGTCATCTTCGCCGAGTGCTTTCAGAAGACCTGCCCGCTCACATACCTGGAAGACTGGCTCCGCCAACGCGGATCGATGGACGTTTATCACGGCGATTTCGTTGCCCACTATCTCATGCCGATGCTCTATCCGGATGGGCTGACTCCCACGATTCAGGTTGTGATCGGCGTTAGTGTGCTGGTGGTCAACGTCACGCTTTACACGATCGCGTTTACGCAAAAGCCAAGTATCCCTCGGCCCGCACTCACTGCTGAACCATCGAACCGATGAGCGCAAGCATCCAAAAAATGCAGCCGATTATTCCAAGAACTAACCCGGCGATTGCCAGGCCCCGCCCGCGAAATCGGCCTTCCTTCGTCTGCGACAACCCGATCGCGCCGGCAATAATCGCGAAGATGGAGGTAAGCCCCGGGATGCAAAACAGAAATCCGCAAACCAGACTCGCGATTGCCCACCCGCTTATTGGAACCGGAGCGGCGGGGTAATACGGCAACGGGTTTTGAAACGGCGAGCTCGGCCCGAAATTCGCCTGCGGCGGTTGACCAGGAGGCACCGGCTGCGCGTATTGCGGAATAGGCGCCATCAATGGCGCGGCGGGCGCGGGAGCCGTCACCCGGAATTCGCGCCCGCAGCGTGTGCAATTGATCGTCTGTCCCAAATACTGAGACCACTGCTCCGGCTGAACCAGGTAGCTCTGCCCGCAATGCGGGCATTTGATTTGAGATGCCTCGGCCATCGTCCTCCCGAATTTCGTCCGTGTTATACCAGATCGTCCGCCGGTGATGGTTGTCCGCATCGCGCTTGAATAGAATGCCGGGCGTGGATGAAGCACCCTCGCCAACGCAACCGATTCCGCCGATCATCGTTCAGGAATTTCACAAATCGTATGAGCGCGTTGTCGCCGTCGAAGGGCTGAGCTTCGCGGTAATGCCGGGGCAAATTCTCGGGCTGCTCGGCCCCAATGGCGCCGGCAAAACCACGACGATGCGCGCTATCTGCGGCATCATTCCGCCAACACACGGGCGGCTCATGGTCGCGGGCCACGATGTTGTGGCCGATCCGATTCGCGCCAAACAGCAGCTTGCTTATGTGCCCGACGATCCCCATTTGTTCGAAGCGCTCACCGTGTGGGAACATCTGGAATTCACGGCGTCGGTCTACCGAGTTCAGAACTTTGAGGCCCGGGCGGAAACCCTGCTCACCCAATTCGAGTTGCTGGAAAAGCGCAACACCACCGCCCAGGAATTATCCCGCGGCATGCGCCAGAAGGTGGCGATCTGCTGCGCCTATCTGCACGGCCCGAAGGCTGTGCTGTTCGATGAGCCATTGACGGGTCTCGATCCGCGCGGGATTCGCACGATGAAGCAGAGTGTGCGCGATCGTGCCGCAAGCGGCTCGGCGATCCTGATCAGTTCGCACCTGCTGGCGCTCGTCGAAGACCTCTGCACGCATCTGCTGATTCTTCACCACGGCCGTCGGCTGTTCTTCGGCCCCTTGGCCGAAGCCCGTTTCAATTTCCGCGGGCAGGACGCGGACGCCTCGCTCGAAGAGGTTTTCTTTCGCGCGACAGAAGCACCGCCGATGCCGGAAGCGGGCGCATGAGCGAGAGCGCGCTGTTCCCATCGTCTCTGGTGAAGTTGCTTGCGCTACAAGGCCGTGGCTTTTTGCGGCGTATGTTTCGCAACGCAACCTCACCGCGCCGAGCGGTTTTTCTGATCATCGGCCTTGGCATGATGCTGCTCTGGTTCGGCTCGGTCATCGCATCTCAGATGGTGGCATCCCACGCTCACGCAGATAAGTCGGTGTCTATCTCCCGGTTCCAGCAGATCGCGCCGCTTGCGCTGTGCGGCATCTGCCTGCTGACGATGGTCAGTTCCGCCACTGATCGCGCGATCGCCTTCACGGCCGGCGAAGTCGATATGCTCTTCCCCGGCCCGTTCACACGCCGACAACTGCTCGGCTACAAGCTCGTCAAAAGCGCGATTGGCGCGCTGATGACGGCACTGCTCGTCACAATCCCGATGACCGGCTACGCGCAATCACTTCCAAGGTGTTATGTCGGTGTGTTTCTGTCACTCCAGTTCGTTCAGCTCTTCTCCACTGCCGGCGTCATGCTCGGACAGACGCTGGGCCAACGGTTCTATCGTTACCTTCGCGGCGCTGCGATTTTCGCCTTGCTCGCAGCCGCCGCGCTGGTTTTTCGATTTGTCGTCCAACAGGTGGGCGGAATCGACAAACTGATTTCGCTCAGCGAAACCGATATCGGTCAAACGATCGTCCGGCCCTTCCGCTCGTTCGGCATGGCAATTTCCGCGCGCAACACCTCCGAATTCTTCATGAACGCCGGCGAAGCCGCCGCGATCGACATCGGGCTGATTGCAATCGTGATGCTGCTCGACGCGCAGTATCTTGAAGCAGCTCTTACCGCCAGCCAACGTCGGTATGCACGTATCCGGCGAATTCGTAGCGGCCAACTCATTCAGTCTCGCGTCCAAGGCAGCGTCAGCTGGCGGCTCCCGCGACTTCCATTCCTGAGCGGTGTCGGCCCGATCGTTTGGCGGCAAGCCACCAGCGCCGCCCGCAGCGCGCGCGGCCTGCTCCTTGTGTTACTGATCATTGCGGTTGGAGCCGGCCCGGCGGTCGCCTCGATCGGCAAAGACGTCAATCCGCCGAAGGTTCTGTTCCCCGCGCTGATCTGGGCCACGGTGCTCTTATCCGGCCTGATGAAGTTCGATTTCCGCGGCGATCTCGATCACATCGACGCGCTAAAAGCCTTGCCGCTTCGGGGTGCGCCAATTGCGATCGGCCAGCTGGTTGTGCCATCGCTGATCCTTACCCTGTTTCATGTAATCGCGCTCGTCGGAGCGGCGCTGCTGATGAAGGCCGACCGCGGAATACTTATTGTCGCCGCGTTGCTCGCCCTGCCGTTCAACACCTTGCTGACTGCTTCCGACAACTTGCTTTTCCTGCTCTTTCCGGCACGGTCCGTCGCGGCCTCGCCGGGAGATTTTCAGATGATGGGCCGCCAGACCGCGCAGATCGTCGCCAAGGGCCTGCTGACGCTTGTCGGGGCCGGACTGGCAATGGGTATTGCCGTCCCCATCTTCATGGCAACCGGCTCGCGCGTTGCGCTGGTAGTAATCGCCGCCGCGCTTCTCTTCGGCGAGACCTGCGCCATGATTCCCCTGATCGCCTGGGCCTACAACCGCTTCGATCCGAGCGTCGATACGCCGGCATAGCGCCGCGCCATCTCGACGCGGAGCGATCCTCGCGTTAGCGTATAGATCAACGCCAGTTGTTATTGCTACGAACGCACTTTCAGAAGGGAGCCGCCGTGCCGCGCAAAGAGTTTCTCGCATTGCTGATTTTGCTGGTCGGGTTGTCGGGGCAACTTCGCGGGCAGGACGCAGCCGCACTGCGGGCTCCGGCGGTGCCGCTGATTCCGGTCGATCCTTATTTCAGCGTCTGGGCGACCGCGGATCGCCTGACGGATAACCAGCCCGACGGCAAGCCGGGCATCGCGCACTGGACGGGCGCGGCCAATCCGCTGACGAGCCTTGTGAACGTCGACGGCAAAACCTACCGCGTGATGGGCACGGCTCCGGCCGAGGTGCCGGCGATGGATCAAAAGTCGCTGAGCATTCAGCCGACAACCGTGACCTACACCTTCGAAGGCGCTGGCATTCGCGTGGCGCTGGAATTCATGACGCCGCTCCTGCCGGAAGACTTGATGGTGATGTCGCGGCCCATCACCTACCTGACCTGGAACGTCAACAGCATCGACGGCAAAGAGCACGAAGTGAAGGTCTATTTCGACGACACGGCTGACCTGGTCGTCAACGATGCGAAGAAGGAAAAGGTTACCTGGTCGACCGATGAGTTCGGCAACGTTGACGCCGTGAAGGTTGGCAGCGTCGATCAACCGGTGCTGAAGCTCAAGGGCGATCGCGTTCGGATCAATTGGGGTTACACCTACGTTGCCGCCCCACATTCGGAGAATCCCAAGTTCGTTATCGGCTCGGCAGAGAAAACGCGTAACGCCTGGGGTGATGGCTCGGCCGCGACGACGGACACGACGCCGGTTGCGGCCAGCGAAGCGCCGGTGCTTTCGGCAACGCTTTGTTTGGGAACCGTCGGCACACAACCTGTTTGCACTTATGTCATGCTCGCGTACGACGACGTCTATTCGGCCCAATACTTCTACAAGAATCTGAAAGGTTACTGGACGAAAGACGGCGCGAAGATTGGCGATATCCTGCAAGCCGCGGCCAAGGATTACGTTCCCCTGAAAGCCCGCTGCCACGCGTTTGACGCCGAGATGATGGCCGACCTGAAAAAAGCCGGCGGCGATCGGTATGCGTGGATCGGCGCATTGGCTTATCGTCAGTCGCTCGCCGCGAGCAAAGTCGTCGCCGATGCCAATGGCAATCCGCTCTTCTTTTGCAAGGAAAACACCAGCAACGGCTGCATGGGCACGGTCGATGTTTTCTATCCGCAGGCACCACTGCTGCTGTTTATTAGCCCGACGCTCAGCAAGGCGATGCTGATTCCCGTGCTCGATTACGCCAGCACACCGGCCTGGAAATGGCCCAATGCGCCGCACGATGTCGGCACCTGGCCGCGTGCCGATGGTCAGGTTTATGGCGGCACCAAGAGCAACGGCGGCATGCCGGTCGAAGAAACCGGCAACATGATTCTGCTCGTCGCCGCCGTCGCGCAAGTGGATGGCAACGCGGATTTCGCCGGCAAGTATTGGCCGACGCTGAGCAAGTGGGCGCAGTATCTGGAGCAATTTGGCCGCGATCCGGAGAATCAGCTTTGCACCGACGACTTCGCCGGACACCTGGCGCACAACTCGAACCTCGCCGGTAAAGCGATCTGCGCGCTGGGCGCATATGGCAAGCTCGCCAGGATGCGCGGCGACGATGCCACCGCGGAGAAGTACACGAAGATGGCGCGCGAGTATGCGCTGGGCTGGGTGAAGCAAGCCGATGACGGCGATCACTTCCGGCTGGCATTCGACCAAGCGAACACCTGGAGCTCCAAATACAATCTTGTATGGGACGCCATTCTTGATCTGAATCTCTTCCCCAAGGAAGCGATGGAAAAAGAGATGGCGTTCTACCGCAGCCACATCGACAAGTACGGGCTGGCGCTGGACGGCCGTGCTCAAAGAGCCGGCACGCGCGCCGAGCCGCGTCAGGCGCGCTGGAGCAAGACGGATTGGGCGTTCTGGACGGCTTGCCTGACGAACAACCAGGCCGACTTCGATGCGATTACCGATCCGGTCTACAAGTTTTTTAATGAAGCCCAGCAGCGCGTCGGCCTGACGGATCTGTATTTCACCGATCGTCCCGACGCCGCCCGCATGTACGCGCGACCGGTCATCGGCGGCTTGTTCATCAAGATGCTTTACGACAAGGATGTCTGGAAGAAGTGGGCGGCTCGCGACAAAAGCAAGCCGACCGGCCCGTGGGCGCCATTCCCAAATCCCCCGGAAACGAAGAACGTCGTCGCGCCGTCGGATGTGCAATGGAGCTTCACGACCAAGGAACCGGCCGACGATTGGTATCGCGCCGACTTTGATGATTCGTCGTGGCAGAAGTCCAGGGGAGCGTTTGAAAAAGACAATGCCGCGTGGAAATCCGGCGACATCTGGATGCGCGCTCACGTGACGCTGCCGAAGGAGCAGTCCAATGAGCTGCAGATGACTCTGCTTCATAGCGGACCAGCCCAGTTTTTCCTGAATGGGGCAACGCTGGCAAGCCCTCGCTCCGGCGAAGAAGGCTTTGTACAATACGGATTCAATCGGCGGGCGACGCTGCATCCGGGCGACAACCTGATCGCGATTCACTGCACGGCCGAAGGTAATTCGGCGCAAGCGGGCGCGGGTATAGTCGATCTGGTTGCTAATTGATCGCTGTCACGGCGTCGGAGCCGCAGTCGGAGCCGGATCGAGCATCGGCGCGACCGTTTCTGTCGCCCGCGACGCAAGGCCGATCTCGGCCAGGTTGGGCATGTAGCGCGTCCGGTAGCCGAAGTACACGACCCAGGCGGAGAATCCCTGCGTGACGACGTAGCCGCGAACGCGATACTTCCTGTTCTCGGCTTCGAACCACGATCGACCAAGCGCATCTGTCCATTCGGCAATGACGCGGCCATCTTCGTTTTGCCTGGTATATTCCTGCTTGGCGAACCAAACGACAGCTTTGGCGCTTAGCGGCAGCGGAAGGTGAGCGTAAACAACGCCGACGCCCGTGTGTGTCGAGGGCGATCGCCATTGCTCGTGGTGATAGAGCGCGTTGCTGCCGGCGGTGATCACTTCCCAATTGCGCGGTGCAGCCAGCGAGATCCGCAGTTGATCCACTTTCTCGACGCTTCCAAGTCCAGAGAAATCGATTAGTGCCTGGTGTTCGATGAGCTGACGGCTAGACACCCGCGGACCGGTTTGGCATCCCGCCGAGCCGGTGAATAACAACCCGAAAAGTAGAAGTGCTTTTACTCTAACAAACGAACCAACGACCATCGCGACTCCACAACCCGAGCATTTTAACGCGGCTGGTGGGAGACGATTCGACTTGCCCGTAACTGATCTATCGTCCCCGGACCAATCTGAACAACAGCGCGGAGGCGGTTTTCGATCTTACGGACAATGCGGTGCGAGGGTTCGAAATGAAAGGAAAAAGTCAAAAAACAAAGACGCCGCCGCGGAAACTGTTTGACGGGGGCTCGTTTCCGGCGGCGGCGTCTAAAGCGAAAATGGTTTGTTGATGCTTACTTCTTTCCAGCCACGGCAACGGCCGGTGTGGCGGTTTTCTGGAAGCTGTAGGTGCCGCCGAATTTCTTGCTGAACCGCTCAACCCGGCCGGCGGTGTCGACAAACTTCTGCTTGCCGGTGAAGAACGGATGGCACGCATTGCAAATATCGACGTTAATCTTCTTCGCCGTGCTGCGGGTTATAAACTGATTGCCGCAGGCGCAGTGAACGGTGCAAGTCTGATAACGGGGATGAATCTTCGGCCGCATGGGATGCTCCTCTAACCCGTCGTGCGTCGCCGCGAATCGCCGCAACGTCAGCCGGGCAAGTAATTTATACGAAAAAACCGCTCTGGCAGTTCGCCAAGCGGGCTTAGGACTGTAGCAGCGGCGTGGTTTGCAAGCAAGTTAGCGAACCATTGGGTCATTTGGCCGGCCGGCTGGTCGATATCGTATGGTAGAGGGCCGCCGCGGCGCGCGATGGGTGGCGCTCGGCGCAAATCAGGGCTTGGGTGATTCGTATGATGCAGATTGGAACAGAGAAGCCGGATTCCGCCGGCGATTGGCCGCCTCAGGTCGAGCTGATCATGTCGGCTCTGGACATTGGGCAGTTTGAGCGCTCCGACCGCCGGCAGACATCGCGCCAATCTTATCGCGTGAAGGCCCAACTTCGGCTCTTTAGCGATGCGCCGCGCTCGGCCCCTTGGGTCATCTACACCCGCGATATCGATGCCCGCGGCGTCGGCTTCCTCAGCCCGCATCGCTTACCCCTCGGCTACGGAGGGTCCATTGATCTCCCGGATGTCAGCGGCCAAGTCGTCCGCGTCAACTGCACCCTGCTGCGCTGTCGCGAAGCCGCGCCGGGGTGGTATGAGGGCGCGCTCTATTTCAACCGCGAGCAGCGCGATTTTGGCCGATCGTTCCCCGGCAATTCCTAACTCGCCGCGCTGAGCAGCGTTCCGGGCTGCTGCGCGATTCTCGCGCAGGCGGTTATCATTTGCCGGCATGCATGTTGTGATCTTTGAGGGCTCGCGCTGGAGCAGGTTTGCTCCGTTGTCTTTGAGCCGGCCCGTCTTCGCACTGGCCACCGGCGCCAGCAGCCTCCTTGAGAAGCAAATCCGGCATCTTAAACCGACGCGTCTCACACTGTGGGTTCGACCGGAGATGGCGGCGTTCTGTCGCGAGCGAATCGTTCCGCATTTGCAGGTTCCGACGCGGGTTAATGAGCCACTCGATGATGAGCCGGCGTTGCTTTTCAATGGCCGAACGGTTCACTTTGGCGATTTCGAGTGGCCGGCCGACGAAGCCGTGGCAACTGACGAGGGCGAGGGTATTCGCCTTGCCCATGTGCGCCGGCCAGGCTTAAGCCACGACGATGTGAACCAGCGCAGCGAGCGCTGGTTGCAGTTGCTCGATCTGCCGCGTGCGGAACCACGAGCCCGGCTCGTCGATTCGCTCTGGGACTTAATCCACTGGAACGATGAATCGCTGATCGAAGACTACGCCGCATTGCATGGGACGGCTTCGGTTCAGAAACCCGCCGGTGCTTATCACATGGTCCACGAGGACGATATCTGGCTCGGGGCGGGTGTGAAGCTTGGCCCCGGGTGCGTGCTGGATGCGACACGTGGACCGATCATGCTGAAGCAAGGCGCGTCAATCGGACCGAATGCAGTGCTGATCGGCCCCTGCGTCATTGGCGAGCACGCCCGGATTCGACCTCTCACGCAAATTCGCGAAGGCACCAGCATCGGCAACATGTGCACCGTCGGCGGCGAAGTATCCAACTCCATCATGCTCGGCTATTCCAACAAGGCCCATGAAGGTTTTCTGGGTCACAGCTATCTCGGCAAATGGGTGAATCTTGGCAGCGGCACGACGACGAGCAATCTGAAAAATACCTACGGCGAAATTCGCGCCCGCATCGGCGCCAAGGAGATTGCGACGGGCCGGCAGTTTCTGGGATCAGTCATCGGTGACCACAGCAAGACAGCGGTTCTCAGTCGGTTGTCAGCCGGAGCCTACCTCGGGTTCTATAGCATGCTCGATGGCGTCGGCAACGCCACGCGTTTTGTGCCGAGCTTCACGTTCCAGACCGGCGCTGGGCCGGAGCCATATCAGATGGACAAGGCGATCGAAGTGACTCGCCGGGTCTTCGCGCGGCGGGATCGGGAATTTGATCCGATCGACGAAGAGGTGATGCGATATGTTGCCGGGGTTGCGCCAGAGGTCGAATCCGCGGCGTCGATGAAATGATATCGCCAAACATTTGCGTCGCCGTGTGGTAATCTAAGGCGTCAGGTTTTCAGCAGATAAAGGGAGCACGTCAGCCATGAACCAATCATTCAATCGTCGCAGTTTTCTCAAGGGTGCAGCCGTCGGCGTGGGATATTGGGTGGCCAACAGCTATGCACGCGGCCAGGAAGGAACATCACCCAGCGACAAGTTGAACGTCGGGGTCTGCGGTACGGCACACCAGGCCGACTACAACCTCAAGGAACTGGCCAAGACCAACATGGTGAACATTGCCGCCGTGGTGGACGTCGACGACCACTTCCTCGCCGCCGCCGGTCACGCGTATCCAAAGGCCAAGCAATACAACGACTTCCGCAAGATGCTCGAGCAGAAAGACATCGACGCGGTGCTGGTCGCGATTCCCGACCACATGCATGCGTGGGTGACGCTCGCGGCGCTTCGGGCCGGCAAGCACGTTTATTGCGAAAAGCCGCTGGCACATTCGGTCGAGGAAGTTCGGCTAGTCACCAAGACCGCGGCCGAGCAGAAACGTGTCACGCAGATGGGCACGCAGATTCACGCCGGCAACAATTATCGCCGCGTCGTCGAGCTGGTGCAGAGCGGCGCAATTGGGCCGGTGACGGAAGTTCACGTCTTCATCAACAAGAGCTGGTTCCAGGACAAGGAAGCCCGCAAGGATGTTCCCGTTCCGAAGGGTCTGCACTGGAGCTTGTGGCTTGGACCGGTCGAGCCGCGTCCCTACAGCCCCGATTACCTGCCGGAAGTCTGGCGCCGTTGGTATTCGTTTGGCGAAGGAACCATCGGCGACATGGCCTGCCACTACATTGATCTTCCCAAGTGGGCGCTGAAACTCGGCAACCCAACCACCATCCGCGCCGAAGGAGCCGCGCCGCATCTGGACTGGGCACCCAAGTCGTTGCGAGCCCACTACACGTTCCCCGCGCGCGACGACATGCCGGAAGTGAAGCTCACCTGGTACGACGGCGACGAACGCCCCGGTCTGCTCTCAACTCTCGGACTGGACAAATGGAAGAACGGCGTCCTCTTCTGCGGCGAGAAGGGTTATCTAATTTCCGATTACGACAAGCACAAGCTCCTGCCCGAGGAGAAGTTCAAGGACTTCACCCTGCCGCCGGAAACGATCGCGCCGAGCATCGGCCATCACAAGGAATTCGTGACGGCGTGCATGAAGAACGACCCGATGATGCCGCTGTGCAACTTCAGCTACTCCGGCCCACTCAGCGAAGCCGTGCTGCTCGGCTCAGTGTCCCACCGCGCCGGCAACGTCGAGCTGGCATGGGACGCCGAGACAATTACCGCCAGGAATGCGCCGAGTGCGGAAGAGTTCATCAAGTTGAAATACCGGAAGGGCTGGGTGCTGTAGGCGAGCAATCTCGAAGCAAGAACGACAGACCAACTCGCGCGCCGCTTAGTTCGACGCGGCAGAACGAATTTCAGGCCGGGTCATATCCCCGCCCGCCCCAGGGATGACAGCGGCTGATCCGCTTGAGCGCCTTCCACCCGCCGATGATTGCCCCGTACTTATTGATCGCATCAATCGCGTACTGGCTACACGACGGCTCAAACCGGCAGTGCCCGCTCATGAGTTGGCCAAGTGTCGCGCGATAGAGAATTACCAGCCCGATCATCAAACGTCGCACGCCGGGATTGTATCGCGCAATACGACCAACGTTTATCCGGCGCGCCTTTTGCATCACTCCACTCTATGTTGAGCACGCTAGTTTCTGAGCCAGCAGTTGAGTCGACATCGATCCATGTCGGAAAGGGTGTATGCCGGTCGCGAACCCAAGAATAAAACGGCGGTTGCCAATCGGGGCCGAAGTCGTCGGCGAGCAGGGCGTGCACTTTCGCGTCTGGGGCCCGAAACGCCGGAAAGTTGAGGTCGTTTTTGAACAAGATTCGAACCGAAGCTTCAAACTAACCCACGAGTCTGATGGCTACTTCTCCGGCATCTGCAATGACGCTCGCGCGGGCGACCTCTATCGCTTCGGTCTTGATGACGGCGATGCTCAATACCCCGACCCGGCATCGCGATTCCAACCGGATGGTCCTCACGGTCCCTCACAAATCGTGGACGACTCAACTTTTCCCTGGACCGACTCGCAATGGCTCGGGATCTCGTCTCATTGTCAAGTTCTTTATGAGATGCACGTTGGCACATTCACTAAAGAAGGCACGTGGCAAGCTGCCGCACGTGAGCTGGGTGAACTCAAAGAGATGGGCATCACGTGCCTTGAGATAATGCCCATCAACGAATTTCCTGGACGTTTTGGCTGGGGCTACGACGTCGCAAATCAGTTCGCGCCTTTTCATCATTATGGAACGCCTGACGATTGTCGTCATTTTGTTGACCGTGCCCATGAGATCGGCTTAGGCGTCATTCTCGATCTCGTCTACAACCACTTCGGACCCGACGGGAATTACCTTGCCGAATTCTCCAACAGCTACTTCAATCGCGAGCAGAAAATCGACTGGGGTGACCCGATCAATTTCGATGGCCCCGATAGCCAGCCCGTGCGCGAGTTCTTCATCAGCAACGCTATCTATTGGATTGTCGAGTTTCATCTCGACGGATTCCGCTACGACGCCACGCAGGCATTCTTCGACTCATCGCCAAAGCACATTCTCACGGAGATCACCGAAGCCGCTCGCACGGTGGCTGGAAAGCGATCGCTCTACATCGTGGCTGAAAATGAGCCGCAGCATACCGATCTTGTCCGTACTCAGAAGGACGGCGGCAGCGGTATGGATGCGCTGTGGAACGACGATTTTCATCACAGCGCGATGGTGACACTCACTAGCCACAACGAGGCCTATTACTCGGGCCATCTGGGCGCGCCGCAAGAGTTCATCTCGGCGGCAAAGTGGGGATACCTCTATCAGGGCCAGCATTACTCGTGGCAAGCCAAGCGTCGCGGAACCCCGGCCATCGATCTGCCGCCCGTGGCGTTCGTTCACTTCCTTCAGAACCACGATCAGATCGCCAACAGCGCTCGCGGATTTCGCGTTCACCAGCTTTCGTCACCGGCCGCGTATCGCGCGATGACGGGACTTTGGCTGATGATGCCGCAGACGCCGATGTTTTTTCAGGGGCAGGAATTCGCGACATCCAGCCCGTTCTTTTATTTCGCGGACCACCAAACGACGCTCGGCAAATTGATTGGCGCGGGACGTGCGCACGAACTGAGTCAGTTCCCGAGTATCGCGTCGCCCAAGATGCTGAGACAGCTTCAGGATCCCTGCGACAACGCGACATTCGAACGATCGAAGCTCGATTTCTCTGAACGAAGCAAAGCCGTTCACGCGCAGATATACCGACTTCACAAAGATCTGCTGCGCTTGCGCCAGTCATTGCCGGGTCAGAGTCACGGTTACCAACGAGGGCAAATCGATGGGGCGGTGCTTGGTTCCGACGCCCTCCTGCTCCGCTACTTCTCCGATGGGGACGATTGGCTGATCGTCACAAATTTCGGTCGCGATCTGCCACTGGCGGTCTCGCCGGAGCCGCTTCTTGCACCGCCAGCCGACAAGCGCTGGAAGATGATCCTCACTACCGAAGATCCACTCTACGGCGGAGCCGGCGCGCCCGCGCCCGTGACCGAAAAGGAAGGCTGGCATCTGATTGGCCGCTGCACAAGCGTGCTGAAATCCGCCCCGCGGGAAAGTGCCGAAATCAAAACGCGCATTCGTCCCATGGAGTCGCATTAACATGTCGGACGATGTCGCAAGTGAGATTCTCCGCGCCGCCCTCGAGCGAATCGAATCGCGGCGCAAGCCGATCGGCTCAACCTATCGCCTCCAGCTCCACGGCAAGTTCAGGTTCGGCGATGCGACGGCCATCATCCCATACCTCGCGAGACTCGGCATCACTCATGTGTATGCATCCCCATATTTCAAAGCCAAGCCCGGCAGCACGCACGGGTACGACGTGACCGACCACTGCCGCCTGAACCCTGAACTCGGAACGCGGGCCGACTACGATCAAATGGTCGCGACGCTTAAGTCCCGCGGCATGCACCACATTCTCGACATGGTTCCGAACCACGTTGGCATCGGCAACAACGACAATGCCTGGTGGAACGATGTCCTGGAAAACGGGCCCGCTTCGATCTACGCCGACTATTTCGACATTAACTGGACCGGCTCGCCGACCGCAGATCTACACGGGCGCGTGTTGGTTCCCGTGCTCGGCGATCTCTACGCCGATGAGCTTGAATCGGGAAATCTCAAGCTCACTTTTGACGCCGGCTGTTTCTTCATCGCGTTTAACGATCGGCGCTTTCCAATATCGCCACAAACATATCCGATGATTCTGAGACTCGCGGAAAGTGACGAGATCAAATCGATCATCGGCGATTGCGAGAAGCTTCCGGACAGATGCGATGGCAAGGAAGTCGCTCAAGAGCGTCACGGCCGGAAGGAACGCATCAAGCAGTCGCTGTTAAAGCTGACGGGCGCTCGTCACGCGATCAGGCGCGCGACGGAGCGGTTCAACGGAAGTCCGGGCGACGCGCAAAGCTTCGACCGCATCCACGAACTGCTTAAGCGACAGCATTTCCGGCTCGCTCATTGGCGAACCGCTTCAGATGAGATTAACTACCGCCGGTTCTTCGACATCAGCGATCTGGCTGGCCTGGCGATGGAACGGCGAGAGGTCTTCGATGCGACGCATGTTCTGGTCTTGAAGCTGTTGGCTGAAGACAAGGTTGCCGGACTTCGCATCGATCATCCCGATGGCTTAAGTGATCCCAGGCAATACTTCGAGCAACTGCAATCGCACTTCATCCTCGCCGTGGCAAAGACGATTGCCGTCGAACGAGGACTCGAATGGCAGAATTTCAAATCTCATATTTCAGTTCGTATTCGAGCTGACAATCGTCCGCTGTATGTGGCGGTTGAGAAGATCCTCGCGCTGGACGAGCCATTGATCGAATCGTGGCCCGTGTCCGGAACGACCGGCTACGAATTTCTTAACTACGTGAATGGCTTATTCGTTGATGCGAGCGCCGCCGACAAATTCTCATCACTCTACAGCGACTTCATCGACAATGACGCCTCATGCGTAGATCTGATCTACGACAAGAAGAAGCTCGTCCTCGATGTCAGCTTCGCGAGCGAACTCGACGTGCTGACGCTCACCTTGAAACGAATCGCCGAGCAAGATCGCTACGGCGTCGACTTCTCGCTTACCGCGCTTCGTAGCGCGCTGAAAGAGGTGATCGCGTGCTTTCCCGTTTATCGCTCATACATATCACCGATAGAAATTTCCGATACCGATCGAAAATGCATTCGTCGCGCGCTCAAGAGCGCCGCAGGGCGAAATCCCAGGATGCCGCGAGAGCTGTTCGACTTCATCGAGCACGTGTTAGTCGGCGAAGCACCTTCCGACGACCTGAACTCGCGCCGATATTTTGCCGCCAAGTTCCAGCAGCTAACCGCCCCTGTGACCGCGAAAGGCATCGAAGACACCACGTTCTACATCTACAACCGCCTGCTCTCTCTCAACGAAGTCGGCGGCGATCCATCGCGATTCGGCATTTCCCCGGACGATCTGCACGCGTTCTTCGGCGATCGGCAGCAGCGCTGGCCAAACGCGCTCTCGGCGCTCTCAACGCATGACACAAAGCGGAGCGAAGACGTTCGCGCGCGATTAAATGCCCTGTCCGAAATCCCGGATGAATGGCGAGCGTGCCTCTGTCGCTGGCGCGATTTGAACGCGCGTTTCGTCGTCGGTCGCGCGCCCGATCCGAATGAGCAATACGCGCTCTATCAAACGCTCCTCGGAGCATGGCCTATCACCGAACACGAGGAAACAGACTTTGAAGAACGCATCCAGGCCTGCACGCTGAAATCCATGCGCGAAGCCAAAGTCAACACGGGTTGGACCGATCCCAACGCTGAACATGAGGCCGCCGTCGCGAATTTCATACATGCGATCCTGAATGACGGCCGTGCCCAAGCATTCCGTGATGACTTTCGCACGCTGCAGAAGCGAATTAGCGGCGTCGGTGTCGTGAACTCTCTTGCCCAAACGCTGATCAAGCTTACCGCACCTGGCATCCCCGACACCTACCAAGGCACCGAGTCGTGGGATCTAAGCCTTGTCGATCCCGACAACCGACGTCCCGTCGATTTTGCGGCACGGGCCCGCATGTTGAACGCGATTGATGAGGGGATAAGAGCGCATGACCTGCGGAAATCAGTCGACGACGGTCGAGCAAAGGCTCTTGTACACGCGACTGCACTACGACTTCGGGCCGAGCGGCCGACACTTTTCTCGAGCGGAGAGTATCTCCCGCTCAAATCGGCTGGAAAATTTGCGTCGCATCTCTTCGCGTTCGCGCGAAAGCTTGACGATGAGATTGCCATTACCGTTGTGCCGCGGTTAACCGCTGGCCTATTCGATTGGAATGAAGCGTGGGTGGAGAGCGATATTTGGTCAGACACGCAGATCCTGCTTCCAGACGCGTGGACGAATCTTCTCTTTTTAAACCTATTCACTGGCACAACTCAAAAGCTTCGCGATGGCTCCGACCTGCTCCGCCATTTCCCGGTGGCCCTTCTCCACATGTGCCATTCGTGATGATTGCGACATACCCACCGTCCAAATGCAGCACTCTTACTTAGTACGTCACAAGCGCGAGGTTGCACTGCCTATCTGTCGCAATTGCTCTTGTGCAACCGACCGCTCCTGGAACGCGGGCACTCCACTGCTAAGCCAGCGAACTCATCCGCGATATGCCGCTCTTGACGTCAGTTTTGTTGACGTGCCGGATGAGCATCCCTTCATACATGTCGTCCTTTCATCCAACGACCGATCGGACGCGCAAAAATAATTACACTGACCATCACGGCGAAGGCCGCAGCGATAAGTCCCAGGAACGCGTAGTTAAAATGCATAATACTGGCCTTTCGTTAGAACCAACACGACACGCGCAGCAGCAAGTGCTGAACCAACGTGTTCCTTAGCCCGTGCAGGTGAAGGCGTCGTTCGCCGAGCGCTTCGCGCTGGCAATCCTCCGGCCAGGCGTGCCCTGCCCGCTTTGTGCCGTTGCCCGCACAGTTCAGATCTGAAAAGTACCCCGCTCATTTTCCAATCGCGCGCGCCGCGTTTTCCTTCAGCAGTGCGTCAAGCTCTGACGGAGTGAAGCCGAAGGTTTCGCCGAGTTTTGCCCGCACGCGCGACATCGGCATCGCCGAGCCCAGCAGGTGCGAGCCATCCGGAGCGCGGGCTGCCAGATCCTCACCGACATGAAATTGCCAATGCTCAAGTGAATAGATTCCCGCCCCGAGTCCCGCCGCGGCGGTGGAATCAGACACGATGATCGCGTTATCAATTCCGACAACATGCAGGTAATTTGCAAGTGCGAAGTACGGCACGTGCACGCCATCGGCGATAAACGTGATGTGTAACTTGCTCGCCATCGAAAGGACGCGCTGAATAATGTTGTCGTGTCGCGGCAGATTCATTGGACAGCCATTGCCAAGGTGCGTGAACATCGACAGGCCGTTATCGATCGCCTGCCGTAGCTGATCGATCGAGGCGTTCGTGTGTCCGGCCGAGACGACGATGCCAGCGCGATCCAGCAGTCCCACAATCTTGCCCCCCGGATCAACTTCCGGCGATAGCGTTACGATGCGAAGCAGCTCACCGGCGGCGTCCATAAGCCGCTTCATCAAATCCACTTCAGCGATCCGCACCGCATCGAGTCGGTGCGCGCCGCGGTAGCCGTCAACCGCCAAAATAAATGGCCCTTCGATATGAATGCCCGCGATGATCTTGCGGGCCAGCTCGTCGCGATCTCGCAGTTCCGCAAGCCGTCGAATGCGGGAGAGCATTTGTGATTCATCGGCAGTGATGATTGTCGCCAATACCCCGACAGCGCCGTCATCGCGAAGCATCTCGCAAGCCTTGTGCAGCGCGCCGGCCGATAATCCGTCGGCGTTAAAGTCAACGCCGCCGAACCCGTTCACCTGCAAGTCAAAATAACCCGGTTGGGATATCAATGTCGTACGCGTTGAATTACGCTCCCTTGCGAACTTTGAAACGTACAATATGGAGAGCGTTTCTGGAAACCCAGGAGGCCGCCATGACTCGCCGCCCGCATCATAATGGAACCGCATCAACCAACGGGAAACCCAAACGTGCTCACGCATCCCCGCGCGCGGCGGGCGGATTTCCGTCGCATATGCCGATGGGCGAATTCCTCTTCGCGTACCTGCATCGTCGCGGCGTTCGCCATTCCTTTGGCGTTCCGGGAGATTTCGCGCTGCCCACTTTCGCGTGGCTCGAAAAGTCGCCGATTCGCTCGATCACCATGACGCACGAACCGGGCGCGGGCTTTGCCGCCGATGCATATTCGCGTCTGAATGGCATCGGCTTGGTCTGCGTCACCTATTGCGTCGGCGGCTTGAACGTATTGAACGCAGTTGCCGGCGCGTATGCGGAAAAATCGCCGGTTGTCGTCGTCAGCGGCGCTCCGGGCCGCAAGGATCGCGAGAAGGATCCGCTGCTGCACCATAAGGTCAAGACGTTCGAAACACAGCGGCGCGTCTACGACGAAGTCACCGTCGCATCGACAGTCCTTCTCGATGAAGAGCGCGCCGCTTCGGAAATCGTTCGCTGCGTCGAGGCGTGCCTGCGCTACAAGCGGCCCGTTTATATCGAATGTCCGCACGACATGGTCGATCGGAAGATTCCGACGACGCAAATCGCCCCACCGCCGCTGCCGCAGTCTGATCCGCAGGCATTGGCCGCCGCCCTGGAGGAAGCAACGCAGATGCTTGGCGACGCGAAGAAGCCGGTGTTGCTGGCAGGCGTTGAGCTGCATCGCTTCGGGCTCACCGATCGCGCGGTGGCGCTGGCCGAACGGCTGAAGATTCCGATCGCCGCCGATCTGCTCAGCAAGTCCGCCGTGCCGGAGAATCACCCGCTCTATCTGGGCGTCTATGGCGGCGCGATGTCCAGCGACGCCCGCACGCGGAGCTACGTTGAATCTTCCGACTGCGTGCTCATGCTCGGCAACTTCATCACCGACATGAACCTCGGCATTTACACGGCCAAGCTCGACCGCTCGCGCACGATCCTGGCGACCACCGAAGCCGTGCGCGCGCGATTTCATCGGTACGAAGATGTCGAATTCATCGATTTCCTCGACGGGCTTGGCGCCGCTTCGATCAAGCCCAAGAAGTTCACCGCGTTAAAACCGATCGAGCCGCCGAAAGCGCTGGCCAAGAACGAGCTGACCCGCCATCTGACGATGAAGGATCTGTTCCGAATCGTCTCGCTGCACCTGGATGAGAACTGCTGCGTCGTATCAGACGTCGGCGACGCGATCTTCGGCGCCGTCGGGATTCGCACCGTGAAGCGAGCCGAGTTCATCGCGCCGGCTTATTATCTGTCGATGGGCTTTGCGATTCCGGCGGCCATCGGCGTCGAAACCGCAAATCCCGCGCTGAGGCCGATCGTGCTCGTGGGCGACGGCGCATTCCAAATGACGGGAACCGAGCTTTCCACCGCGGTGAGGCTCAAGCTCAAGCCGATCGTGCTCGTGCTCAACAATGAGGGCTACGGCACGATGCGAAAAATTCGCGATGGTTATTTCAACGAAATCAGCCAGTGGAATTACGGCAAGATTTGCGACCTCGTCGGCGGCGGCGAATCCCTCCACGCCACCACCTGCGGCGAGCTTGACGGGGCGATTCGCAGCGCGATGGGATCTAACTCGGTTCGCGTCATCGACGTGAAGATTCCGCGCGATGACATGAGCCCGCAGCTTGCCAGCATGTCCGCGGAGCTGTCTCGACTGCGCGGCGTGAAAAAATAGCTCTATTCGAACTTCGTATTCGACAGATCGATGCGGTAGATCGTTCCCTCGTAGCCCACGACATACAGGTTTCCCGCATCATCCTTGCCGATCGACACAGCATGCTGCGGGCACTGTCCGATGAGCCGGACCTGGTCGAGCACGCGATCCTTTTGCGTCAGCGCAAACAGTCGACCGCTCTGATAGTCGGCGAAAATGTACACGCCGTAGAACGACGAGTTTTTGTCAGCACGGTAAACGTATCCGCCCGTGACCGACTGTCCGTACTTCCGCGTGTATGCAAACACCGGCGGTGTGAACGTGCGTCCTTCCACCCGATATTTGTTGGAAAATCGCTGAAACCCTTCAAAGACGTTCCACCCCATGTTCTCGCCGCGACGAACAATGTCGACTTCCTCGAACAAATCCTGCCCGACATCGCCGACCCACAAATCGCCGGTTGGCGGATCGAAGGTGAAACGCCAAGGCTCGCGCAATCCGTAAGCGAAGATCTCCGGCCGCGCCCCCTCGACGCCGATGAACGGATTATCCTTTGGTATTCCATACATTTTTCCGGCATCGGGATGCTCAACATCGATTCGAAGCATTTTACCCAGCGGCATCGACAGGTTCTGTGCATGGCCGCCGGGATCTCCCTGTGGCCCGGTGTCGCCCATGCCGATGTAGAGGTATCCATCAGGTCCAAATTGCAGACACCCGCCATAGTGAACGTCGGTAAACGCGTCGAGCTCCAGCAGTTCCACGGGCGGCTTGCCCGAATCTCGCAGCAGGTCCTGCGAAGCTTCCGCCTGATACACATGGCTGGCAATCTGCCGGCCACGAAGCTCATGCCGCACAAAGTAATACTTGCGATTCGTCGCGAACTCTGGGTGAAACACGATTCCCAGCAGGTTTTTGATGTTCGGCGGCTGCTTGCCGAGATCAAGAAACACCGTCCGCTGCTCCCCGTCCGGCGTCTTCTTCAGCAGCCAGATCTTCCCGGCAAAATGCTCCGTCACCGCGTACGTGTCCTTCACGCCGGGCAGCGATCCGAACCAGGTCGGGTGCGAAAACAGCTTGGCCGGATCGCTGAACGGGATCAAGGTCACCGGGGTCTTTAGCGCCGGAATCTCCAGCGGCATGCCGTGATTCAGCACCACGTCTGACTGAGGCGCCTTGAGCGTCGTCAGATATGAAATCAGATCGGCAAACTGCTCAACGGTCAGGCCCGACGCCAATCCTTCCGGCATGAACGATTTGCCCGTGACGCGCTGATCGGCGATATCGCCGGACGCGATGCGCTCGGTCTTGGCTTGGGCTTCCATCAGAACCACGAAATCGTTTGACGCTTCCTTGACGATGCCCTGGTGCAGTTGGCCGTCTTTGGTGCGGATGACGGTCGTGCTGTAGCCGACCGCGATCGTCGCCGACGGATCGAGGATCGAGGTGATCAGGTCATCGCGGCCATACTTGTCGCCGATCGCGAACAGATCGGGCCCGGCTTTGCCGCCGGTTCCGGCGATGGTGTGGCACTGCGTGCACGCAAGCGTTTTGCTGTCATTGAAGAGCGATCGACCGGCGTCGGCACTGCCTTGATGCATCATCGCGTAAGTGCGATAGGCTTGCGAAGAGGGTCGCGTCGCCTGACTGAAAGCCGCCGGCGATAACAGGGTGATGCATAACGCGGCAAAGACCACCGTCGCAGATTTATATTGCATGAGTTGTGATTGCAGTTAAGCGATCAATGGCTTGACGACGTTTCCATGCACGTCGGTCAATCGGAAGTCGCGGCCTTGGTAGCGATAGGTCAGCCGCTCATGGTCGAAGCCGAGCAAACGCAGGATGGTCGCCTGCAGGTCGTAGACATGAACCGGGTCCTGAGCGACGTGGAAGCCCAAGTCGTCGGTCGCGCCGAACGTCAGGCCCGGCTTCACACCGCCCCCGGCCATCCAGACGGTGAAGGCTGACGGATGATGATCGCGACCGAGGCTCCGCTTCAGCACCGGGTTGTTCTCGACCATTGGCGTGCGGCCAAACTCGCCGCCCCAGAGCACCAGCGTCTCATCGAGAAGGCCGCGTTGCTTCAGATCCTTCACCAGCGCCGCCGAGGCCTGGTCGGTCTCGCGGCAATGCTGCGTGTGATTGCCAACGAGATCAGAATGCGCGTCCCATCCCTCGTGATAAATATTCACGAACCGCACGCCGCGTTCGATCATCCGCCGGGCCAGCAGGCACGCCCGGGCAAACGTCGGCTTGGCTGGATCGCAGCCGTACAGGTCGAGGGTCGCTTTGCTTTCACTTTTCAGATCCATCAATTCCGGCGCGGAGGTCTGCAGGCGGAATGCCATCTCGTACTGACTGATGCGCGTGGAAATCTCCGGATCGCCGATGATGCCCAATCGGCGGCTATTCATCTTCTGCACCAGGTCGATCGTGTCGCGCTCAGCGGCTGGATCTATTCCGTCCGGACTGGAGACATCAAGAATGGGATCGCCCTGATTGCGGAATCGCACGCCCGAGTAAATCGTCGGCAGAAATCCGCTCGACCAATTGGCCGCGCCACCGCTGATGCCGGCGCCGGTGGACATCACCACGAACGCGGGCAGATCGCGAGATTCGGAGCCGAGCCCATACGTTACCCATGAACCGATGCTCGGGCGGCCGGGTTGCTGGAACCCGGTGTTGAAGAAAATCTGCGCCGGGGCGTGATTGAATTGATCGGTGTAAACACTCTTAACGATGCAGATGTCGTCGACGATCTCCGCCAGATGCGGCAGCAGCGTCGAAAGCTCCGCGCCGCATTGGCCGTGCCTGGCGAATTTGAACCGCGGCCCCATAACGGCGGCATCGGGCCGGATGAATGCATATCGCTGTCCACCGATGACCGAGGGCGGCAGCGGCTTGCCTTCGAGTTTGGCCAGCTCCGGCTTGTAATCGAAGAGATCAAGCTGGCTTGGCGCGCCAGCCATGAACAGATGAATGACGCTCTTAGCCGTCCCTGAAACCAGCGGCGCGCGGGGCGTCATCGAATTGGCTGAAGTTTCCGCGGCCGATGCCTGGGAGCCCAACAATTGCGAGAGTGCGATCGCTCCCACGCCGACCCCGCACTCGCGAAAGAACCACCGCCGGGTGATCGCGCGGGCGGCTTCGGATTGCAGTTGCTGAAGTTTGGTCATGCGTTGGTCGGCCATCAGTGCGGTTACTCCTTCGTCGCCAGTTCGTCGAGATTCATCACGGCCCGAGCGGTCAGCGTCCAGGCGGCGCACTCAGTGACGTTGTCCTTCACATCGGGCCCGGCGATCTTATGCGCTTCAATTGGCTGTTGCGCGAGTGCATCGCGGCGAGCGTGCGCGAAATCAATCAGCATCCGCACTTCTGCCGCGTCGGGCGGCCTCACGAGCAAGTTGCGGAATATCATCGCGACTCGATCTGAATCGGACGTCTGTTCGGCACACACCCGACGACCCATCGCCTGGGCGGCTTCGATGAACATCGTGTCGTTGAGCAATGTCAATGCCTGCAACGGCGTATCAGACACTTCGCGTCGCACGATGCACGATTCGCCGGTCGGACCGTCGAACGTATTGTACATCGCGAACGGCGCGGTCCGCTTCGCGTACGTGTAGAGACTTCGGCGGAAGCGATCTTCGCCACGGCTGGTCCGCCAGGTGAGCGCGCCATAAGCGCCCTCCGTGGTGACCGAGGCCGGCTGCGGCGGGAAGACGCTGGGGCCGCCAATCCGGGTCGAAAGCAGTCCGGCGCCTTTCAGCACCTCGTCGCGAATGATCTCGGCCTCGGCGCGAAATCGCGGGCCGCGGGCGAGGAGAATGTTTTCCGGATCGCGCGAAACCAGTTCCGGCGTCACGCGGGACGATTGCCGGTACGTCCGGCTCAGCACGATCAGCTTGTCAAGTTTTTTCATTGACCAGCCGTCGTCCATGAATCGAACCGCGAGGTAATCGAGCAATGGCTGATTCGATGGGAGCTCGCCCTGGTATCCAAAATCCTGCAGCGTGCGAACGATGCCGCGACCGAAGAATGCCTGCCATTGACGGTTGACCTGAACCCGCGCCGTAAGGGGGTTGCCCCGGGAAACCAGCCAGCGGGCGAAGCTCAATCGGTCGCGCGGAAGCTCGGTGCAGCTTGCGCTCAGAAAGGCGGGGATGCCCGGCTCGACTCGGTTGACGGTGGAGAGATATTCGCCGCGATGGTGAACGAACGTCGGCCGCTCATGATCCGCCGGGCGCTGTCGCATCACGAGCGTGGTCAGCGGCGCGGGCTGCTTCGCGCGAAGGGCGTCGATTTCCTTCCGAGACGCGGCCAGCTTCGGCGACTCAGCGAGAAACGCATTGAATAACGCTTGACGCTGCTCATCGGTGCGTTTCGCTGGGTCGATTGTCAGAATCGATTCGAGATCCGTGTCAAACGCCCGGGGCTTGGCGGCTTGCGGGTCGCTCGTCACCGAGATTCGAAAGCGTCCGAGCGGAGCGGCGAAGTATCGCTCGAAAAGCAGATGAATGTTCAGCGCATGGTCCGCGCTGACCGGCTTGTCGAATGCGAACACGGCAACCTGCCGTTTGCCGGTATGGCCCGTGATCGCCCATCCCGTTTGCGGATCAGCATCAATGGCTTCCGACGCGGGCGACCCAGCCGTTTGAGAAGCACCCTTGAGCACGGCCGGCTGATCGTCCGCGTTTACCGAGATGGTGCTGAGGAAAAAATCACCGAGTTCCCCTTCATAAAACGTCAGCCCGGGGCCGTGGCCGGGAAGAGTGTCGTCGGGGATTGCTTCCAGCCGAATTGCGGTGATGTTCTTGCTGCCGGCGAACGTCAGGTCGTAAGCGGTACTCTTTTCAATGTCGCCGCCGGCAAGGATCGAGCCATCCTCCTGCGGCGTCAGGTATGGCAGCGTGCTGCGAAGCGCCGTCGGCTTCATCACCGTCCAGTGCACGGCGGCAGCGGTCGCGGCGTTCTCCCATGTGTCGAATGCGTTTGCCAGAGCCGTCCCATCGCCGGGAAATTTTTCCGGCAGCTTTGCCCAGAGTTTGGCGACCGCAGCGTCATTGGCCTTGCGCTGCTGATCAATTTTCGCGTCGCTCAGTTCCAACTGCGGCTCGTCGGCGTTGTTCAGAAACGCCAGCAGCTTGTAATACTCATCGTGCGTGATCGGATCGTATTTGTGCGTGTGGCATTGAGCGCAGCCGACTGTCAGCCCGAGCCACGCGGCGCCGGTGGTGTTGTTTCGATCGATCGACGCGTAAAAGCGATACTCGAGCGGATCGACGCCGCCCTCTTCGTTGAGCATCGTGTTGCGGTGAAAACCGGTGGCGATTTTTTGTGCGGTCGTCGCGTGCGGCAGCATGTCGCCGGCAATTTGCTCGATCGTGAACTCATCGAAGGGCATGTCCGCGTTCAGCGCGTTGATCACCCAATCGCGGTAGGGCCAAATGACGCGCGGGCGATCTTTCTCAAAGCCATTGGTATCAGCGTAGCGCGCCAGATCGAGCCAGCGGCGGGCCCAGCGCTCGCCGTATGCGGGACTGGCCAGAAGATGATCGACAATTGTCTCGTATGCGTCCGGCGAATGATCGTTCGCGAACGCGTCGGCTTCGGCAGGTGTCGGCGGCAGGCCAATCAAATCCAGATACACCCGGCGGATCAGCGCGTAACGGTCGGCCTCGTCTGACAGATGCAACCCCAACGATTCAAGCCTGGCTTCCACGAACGCGTCGATCGGATTATCGACGGCAAGGTTCGGCGTTGGAATCTCCTGCCTCAGCGGTGGCGAGAACGCCCAGTGCTTTTCATACGGCGCGCCCTCCGCGATCCAGGCGCGTAGCGTAGCTTTCTGCGCAGCCCCCAGCACGACGTGCGTAGAAGACGGCGGCATGACTTCGGTTGGATCGGTGGATTCGATTCGCCGCACCAGCTCGCTGGCATCGGGTTTTGACGGCACGATCGCGGATTTGCCGGACTTGGCTGCACCAATTGCCGTAGCGCGATCGTCGAGACGAAGGCGCGACTTTCGCGAACCCTCGTCAATCCCGTGACATTTGAGGCAATTGGCCGCGAGGATAGGCCGAACGTCTCGACTGAAGCTAACTGAAGCAGACGCGCGCAAGCTAATCGCCAGGACGATTGCGAAGACTAACTTGATCCAGGGAGCAAACACCGACTTCATTCGATCAGTATTACCCGTCGAACGCTTCAGTGTTCGATGAATTGGCGCCGGAATGATCGAAGATCCTTCGGGCCGGGCTCATGGCCCCAGATCAGGCGAGCACCGCAGTTGCCGCAGCAGTGCGGCGTTTGCTCGATATCAGCACCGCACGAGGGGCATGGATACGTGGGCTCATTCGTCGGACGCTGGGTAATCAGCCGAAACACGAAATCGCAGAAGACCAGAACCGCCAGGATGACGAGAAAGGCTGCCAGCAGCAGCACGGTATCCGTATCGAGTTCCCGGAGCAGGTAGGGAATCAGGAGTAAGGGCGTGCAGGCAATTGGCCAGAAGAAGACCAGCGCCCATCCCATGCACAGCCGTTGGTTCGGCCGCGTTTCGTCCATGAAGCGATAGTCTAATCACCTCAATCGTGCCGCTCAATTCAAATCTCGGCAGTTGAATGCGGATTCGACGTCGGTTCAGATTGTGGGCACCGGAACGGTTACGTGCATCAAGTGTTGTTAACGGCGTTGGTTCGTCTTATCGCGTTACAAGCGCCGGGGAAAACTCATTGAATCTGGACGAGGCACGAACACTGGCGATCTCCCTGCTTCACCAGCATGGGCTGACAGACTGGACGTTCCGGTTCGACAACGCCCGTCGGCGGTTTGGGGCGTGCCGGTACGGTTCGAAGCAGATCTCGCTCTCGCGGCCATTGGTCTACCTGAATGATATTGAGCAAGTTCGTGATACGATTCTGCACGAGATCGCCCATGCCTTGACGCCAGGCGACGGGCACGGGCCACGCTGGCGGGCGGCTTGTAAGCGGCTGGGGGCCGTTCCGAAGCGGTGTTATACGGAAGACGCGGTGCGATCGCCGCCCCGGACGTCGCCGCGGTTCAAACTTGGCTGCGACCAATGCAATTGGTGGATCGATCGGCGGCGACAGCCGAAGGGGCGCTACGCGTGCCGTCGATGCGGAAAGCGGCTGGTCACCGTCGAGAAGTTGGAAAATCTGCGCAAGACTTTTTGAAAATTCGGATTAGAATTGGTCACGCCGATGCGACTAGTTTACGGGCAGCGGCGGCAGTGCCAGGATTGCTTGTGCGCGACCAATATCTATGCGACGCGAGATTCTATTTGGCCGCGACGACACGCCTAAAGCCCCGCCAGGCGGCTGGCGGCTCACTGCCGACCAACAGCGGCAGGTCACCGACCTTCTCTTGAACGTGGGCCTGGAAATCGTTCGCGATGCCCGTGGTCCGGTCCCAATTCTGACGTTCGGCCGCCGCGTGCTGGAACGGCTTGATCCACACTCAGGGCATCGGCTCCCCCTGCCGCAATTCGCCGATGCGCTCAAGCGTGTCGTGCTGGAGCTGCGGCACGAGAAACTTCGCGTGATGGCTCCGTCGGATTTTCTGGGAGTCGGATACGTCTACAACGCCGCCGATCCGGAGTCCTGGCCGATTCGATCCAGTCGGTAAATCGCCTGCGGGCACACGAAGCCGGCAACTGAAGGCGTCAGCTCGCTCCGGTTCTGATGGAATTACGCCAACGGTCGTCGCGAGTTGCTGGAGATCGCCGCGCTCTGGTCGCACGTTCCCGCGCCGGTCCGCAGCGCAATGCTGGCAATCACCAAAGCTGTCTCCCGAGCGGATTGAGCAAGCCAAAAGCCGGGCTTCTCGTGATCCATTCAATCGCGCCCCGCAAACGGTATCGTCAGCGCCGATGCGGCATCCGCTTCGCCAAATGTGTGGGGCTAATCGAATGAGTTTTCAGTTTAGTCCAACACCTTGCGTGGTCGCCGCCGGTCTTGTTGACGGTCCCTGGCCGTTGATCAGGGCCTCGGCTTCACGCCGGTTGACGTCGCAGATGATCCAGTCAGGGAACGGGAGGTCTTCGCCGGGGTTGGGGAGATCAACCTGAATGGTGTGAAGGGCATCGTTAAGCTGCGCCTGCGCGCGAGCGTGATCGCCCAGGCGTTCATAGCACATGGCAATGAAGAGGTTGGCCTCGGCCTGGAACTTCAGGTCGCCCGTCAGGCGCTTTTGGTCCTCGAGCGATCGAATGGCGTCCTGGTAGTGGCCGGATCGGTACTCAGCCATGCCTTTCGTCTGGAAGGCCCAAGATCGGCGGTGGTTGTCCTGAAGCAGCGCCAGGGCGCGGTCGGCCAACTCCATAGCCGTCTTTAGTTGGTCTCCCTCAAGTGGAATGCAGAGCGCGTCCTTCGCCACACGATGCGCGGCTTCGCCGTCCGTGGTCGTTTTGAACTGAGCAAGTTCCTGAACCAATCGCTTCTGAAACTCATCAAGCTCCCCCAATTCGAGCAGAAGTGGCATCAGGCCGTCATGCCAGTAGCGGTGGTTGTCGGGGGCGAGCTTGATTGCCTCGATAAAATCATCCCGCGCTTCGGTAAAGTGGCCGAGTCGCGCCAGCAGCGTGCCTCTGTCATTATGCAACGGCGCGTCGGCCGGCCGGGTGGTCAGTTGAGCGGTCTTGCCTTGAATCTCTTTGCCGAGCGTTCCTTCCAGAAAGCTGTGAAGGCGCGCCGACCAGGTTGCCGCGTCGGCATCATGGCCCAGCGCTCGCTCGCACGTGACTAATACGCCTCAGGCTTGATTCGCGCGCACGATCCATGGGCAATGGCAGAGGGTTTTGATCCGCTCGGCGGTCAGTTGCAGCCATGCGGCGTCGGTCTTTTTCAGCAAGTCGTCGGCGTCGTC
>Ga0182024_10000508_pt1 | contig 100334 bp, 70 predicted proteins | sample P32metaG_FD_120480 | JGI IMG/M metagenome (GOLD analysis project Ga0182024, IMG submission 120480) | Permafrost microbial communities from Stordalen Mire, Sweden - P3-2 metaG (Illumina Assembly) | ecosystem: Environmental > Terrestrial > Soil > Wetlands > Permafrost | place: Sweden: Stordalen... | reverse complement strand
CCCTGAGTCGGCGCTCGGGTTGCGTCTCCGCAGAGCCCTACCCTCCGCTCAGGTCCGTTCAGTTTACCAGGGATGCGCTACAAAAAAACGTGGCCGTTTACACAAAACACTTGACACATCCCGCGGGGAGCGGAAACCATCAGCCCACTGGTCCTCCTGAGCAGAGCTTCGTTGACGGGAATAAGGTTCCACAATCCGTCCCGTATGTGCTCGGAGAAGCGCAAGGCCAGTTCGCGCGCATCTTTGAGTGACGACGCGCCTTCACGTATGCGGCGGTGAAGTACTGCATGGAACTCGGCCAATGCCCATAGCGATGAATGGATGCCATCTGCTTTTCGGACGAGCTCGCGAACCCGAGGAGATTCGGGTTCATTGAAATAGAACTTTGCAATATAGGACGTGTCGAAATACACGCGGCTAACGATCCCGATCCTCTTCGACGATCCTCGTGCTATCGCTGACTTGCGGCATGCGAGCCCAGATTTTCCGCATGGAGGTGAAGATCCGCGCTTTCTTAGACGCGGGCATGCGTGGTGGAGAGGTGATGGGGCGCAATTCCGCGACCGGCTCACCGCGGCGTTCGATCACGATAATTCCGCCGTCTGAAGCCTCTCGTACCAATTCCGAAGTGTGGATGTGGAGTTCGCGGACCGAGGTCTTCCTCATAAAGCTACATCGTAGCACCTGGGCTGTCGGAGCGATTCGAGCGCACCGCCGACGCTTGTCCAGAGTGGGCGCCCAGTCTGGACATGTCTCGAACTCGGCAAGGGAGCCCAAGGTAACCTCCGAGTGGCGCGTCAAACGGGAGCAATCTGTGAAACACGTAGATTCACGTGTACGGAACAGCGACAAACCAGCAGGTGAGATGGAAGTTCGAACGGATCGGGAGGAGTTGACTGTCGCACACGACAGAGCCCAGCTCAGGATAGCTTGTCGAAGAATAGATAAACGGCGGCAATCTGGCCGTCCCGGGTAATGACGAAATCAGTCCCGGCGTAAGCTGGCGCCTCACCAGGGCGGCCCGATACCCATTGGACACGCCCGCCATTGCCCAATTCCTCGGGCTCGGCAATCGGCTGGTATCGAAAGTCAGGATGAGTGCCCTTGATCGCGCCCGCGATGCGATCGATCTCGTCGCGGCCACGTTAGACGCCCCCGTTGAGGTCGTAGAACACGCAATCTTCGGTGAAGATCTCGTTGATGGCCGCCCGTCGGCGCGCGGGGTCGTTTTCACAGAAGACGTCCTGAAGATTGCGAGTCAGCAAGGTCGATATGCTGTAGGACATGCTCAAGTCATGCGATTCTGGCCGGCTTTTGCAAGATGCAATTTTTTATCGGCTGGAAAGGTAGCGGGCGCGTGACCGAAAGTCACCTCCTTTCCGGACGGATTCCTTTGCACTTGGCCTATAGCCCTCGCCGCGGATCTGGTTACGGGATTCCGAGTGTGTTGTCGGCCATCCGGAAGCTGGCACTCATAGTGGGCCAGCGCCGATTCGTTGGGGGACGCCGATCGAACAAATGGTTCGAGTCCACGCCGGGGTCGCTGTCAAGTGGGGCCAATCCGGAAGAGACGCTTCGAACCCGTTTAGCCGCCTTACTTATGCTCGGCTTACGATCGACACGGACCCCTACCAAACCGACTGCTGCTGCTGTTGCTGCTGCTGCTGCTGCGCGCTGACTTCATCGAGCGGCGAGTCCACCGGAGCGGCGACGGAGATCCAGTCGGGCGTCGCGCGCAAGTCGGCATCCGGCGGGGGCGGCGCATCCGACGGAGCCACGCGCACCGAGACCGCCAGTTCGCTGGCCGCGGCGCCCTTGAAGATGCCCTTGGTCGGCGGCACGTCGGCGTAATCGCGTCCGATGGCCGTGCGGATGTGCCGCGCGCCCGCCAGCAGGTTGCTGGTCGGATCGAAGCCCACCCAGCCCAGTCCCGGCAGTAGCGCTTCCACCCAGGCGTGGGTGGCTCCGTCGGCGCCCCGTTCCCGCGCTTTGTCTTCCCGTGGATGCACGTAGCCGCTCACGTAGCGGCAGGGAATCCGGACATGCCTGGCCAGCGCGATCAGGATATGCGCGAAGTCCTGGCACACGCCTTTGCGGGCCTCGATCGCGTCCTGAATGGGAGAATCCACCTGCGTGGATTGAGGCACGTAATCGAACCAATCGTAGATCGCGGCGTTCAGCTCCAGCAGGAATGACAACGGATCCCCGCGGCGGTGCACCCGCAGTTCCGCGATCAGATCCTGTAGCGCGTCGCTGGGACAAGCGAAGGAGCTGGGCATCAGCATTTCCCAGTAGTCCCCGGCCGCGATCACTTCGTCCAACTCCTCCCAGGCGTCCGATCGCAGTCCTTTGGGCAGCTCCGCCGGAGTCTCCATCTCCACCAGCGACTCCGCCAGAATCGCCAGCTCCGTATGCTTCCCCGGCACATCGAAATGATGCACGCTGTTGCCCAGATAGTCGCGGTATACGCTCACTCGCGCGCGCGGGTCCACCGAGAGCCGGAAGGACAGGCAGCGCTGGTTGCCCTCGGTGCGCGGGTGCATGCGCACCTCCATCAGGCTCTCGCTCACCGGAGATTCGTAGCGGAAACGGGTCAGGTGCCGGATGCTATAGAACATTCAAACCTCGAATTTGGCCGCAGATGAACACGGATGAACGCCGATAAGAATTTTGGTTTCGATCCGTGTTTATCCGTGTTCATCTGTGGCCCTTAATCTTAAGCCTCAAGCGCAACCTCGATCGGATACGCGATGTAGGTCTGATGCAGCGCGCTGTGCACCTGCGCGGTCTGGCGCAACACAGTCTCGAGATAGGTGTCCAGGCCGCCGTGCATAATCTCGTCGATCTGCCCGAAGCTCAGCGTCGCATGCAGCCTGCCGGCGATCCGTTCCACGCGCGAGGATCTCTTGCCGGCCACCTCTCTGCCGATCTCCTTCACGGCTTTTTCCAGCGCCCCGGCCGAAAATCGGATGGAATGCGGAAAGGTGGGATGCAGCACCAGAAACTCGGCGATCCGGTCCGGTTGCAGGTCCGCGGTGTAGGCCTTGCAGTAGGCCTCGAAAGCCGTGCAGGAGCGCAGCAGCCCGATCCACTCCAGGTGCACAGGGTCGGACTCGGACTCCTCGCGCGCCACCGGCAGCTCCCGGAAATGCTCGCCCACCAGCGACGACACCGCCACGGTCCGCTCCAGGAACCGTCCCGCCTGGATGAACTGCCAGCCCTCGCCGTGGGTCATCGTGGAATCGGTGATCCCCTGAAACAGATGCGAGCCTTCCTTCACCGATTGCAGAAACTCGCGCGCGTCCCAGGTCCCGTCGCCGCGCTCGCGCACCGAATGAAACAGGCGGTTCAACTGCTCCCACATCTCCGAGCTGATCTTTTCCCGCACTTGGCGCGCGTTTTCCCGCGCGGCGATGATGGAGCCCACGATGGAGGCCTCGTGCCGGGTGTCGCGCACCAGCGACACCGCCAGCGTCTGCGCTTCGGCCGCCTGCGCGGGGGTGAGCTCGATGCCGAGGGTGCGCAGCACGTGCGCCCAGTAGGCGTCGTCGGAGCCCACGCCGCGCTCCAGCATCAGGTTCAACTGGATGTTGATGACACGCGCGGTGTGCTCGGCCCGCTCCAGGTACCGGCTCATCCAATACAAACTGTCGGCGACGCGGGAAAGCATGTCAGTGCAGCACCCACGTATCCTTACTGCCGCCGCCTTGCGACGAATTCACCACCAGCGACCCTTTTCGCAGCGCCACCCGCGTCAGCCCCCCGGGCACGATCGTGATTCTCTCGCCGTAAAGGACGTACGGCCGAAGATCCACATGCCGCGGCTGCACCGTCCCGTCGATCAGGCAGGGCGCGCGCGAGAGCAAAATGGTCGGCTGGGCGATGTAGTTGCGCGGATCGGCTTCCACCCTGTTGCGGAAGTCCTCGCGCTCGGCCGCGGTAGAATGCGGCCCGATCAGCATGCCGTAGCCGCCCGATTCGCCCACCGCCTTGACCACGTAGCGCTCCAGATGATCCAGCACCATGTTCCGCTCCGCCGGTACCGACATCTGGTAGGTTTCGACGTTGTTCAGCACCGGATCTTCGTTCAGGTAATAACGGATGATGGCGGGCACGTACGCGTAAATGGCTTTGTCGTCGGCGACGCCGGTTCCCAGCGCGTTGGCCAGGCTCACGTTGCCGGCGCGGTAAGCGTTGAACAAGCCCGGCACGCCGAGGGAGGAATCGTGGCGGAACACCAGCGGATCCACGAAGTCGTCGTCGATGCGGCGATAGATCACGTCCACGCGGCGCAACCCGGCGGTGGTGCGCATGTATACGAAGTTGTCGTGCGTCACCAGGTCGCGGCCTTCCACCAGCTCGATGCCCATTTGCCGCGCCAGAAACGCGTGCTCGAAATAGGCCGAATTGAACACCCCCGGAGTCAGCAGGGCGATCGCCGGTTCGTTGCATCCCTGCGGCGCGAGCCCGCGCAGATGGGCCAGCAGCGCCTGCGGATAGTGCTCGATCGGCGCCACGCCGCACTCCCGGAACGTGCGCGGGAAAATGCGCTTGGTCACCTCCCGGCTCACCAGCATGTAGCTGACCCCGCTGGGCACACGCACGTTGTCTTCCAGCACCACGAATTCGCCCGAGGGCATGCGGATCAAGTCCGTCCCCGCCACCGAAATGTAGGCGTCCTTGCGCACCGAAAACGCCCGCATCTGCCGCCGGAAATGTTTACAGCTATAAATCATGTCGCGAGGAACCACGCCGTCGTTCAAAATCCGCCCCTCGTTATAGATGTCCTTGAGGAACAGGTTCAAGGCCGTGATCCGCTGGGCTAAACCACGCTCGATGCGCGACCATTCCTCCTGCGTCAGAATACGCGGCAGAGGATCGTTGGGAAAGATTCGCTCGGTGCCTTCTTCGCGGCCGTACACCGTGAAGGTGATGCCCTGGTGCAGGAAGGAGAGATCCGCGATCTGCTGGCGCCGCCGCAGCTCGTCCGGCTCCAGGTTCAGGATGCCCTGATACAACCGCTCGTAGTGCGGGCGCACCGCTCCGTTCGACCCAACCATTTCGTCGTAGGCCGCGTCAAGCTCGTATTCGTGAAAGGGAGCCGGCAATGCCTGCCGGCTGGATACTCCCGCCATGCACACGCCTCTGGGATTGCCCTTGCTTCGACGGGGAAGAGGCTAGATCATCTATAGTATCATTGCGAAGCAGGTGGACGAATCCGTCCTGAGGAGGTGCCATGGTTTCAGCGCGCGTACTCCGGGGCCTTTGCCTGGTTGCAGGCCTCGTTGCGTTCATTCAAGTCGCACCCGCCGACTACTACACGCTCATTGTGGAAGGGAACGTCGTCATGCCGGACGGCACGCCTCCGCCCAAGACTGTGGGAATCGAACGGGTGTGCAGCGATGTTCAGGCATCGGCGCCTGGCCCCCTTGCCGACAAGAAAGGCCACTACACATGGAAGATGGACCTGGATCCTGAGAACACCCGCGTGTGCTTCCTGCGGGCGACGCTGCCGGGATTCACCTCCACCCGAGTCGACCTGGACAAGATAAATCTCAATGATTTCCAGCAGAACAAGGTCTTGAAGGTAGAGACCCTGATTCTCCAGCCGCGCGATACCGGAGAGTACAACAGAACCGTGTTGATTCCCGAAGATGAGGTGCCTGGCAAGGCACGAACCCTTTATAAGGCGGCGATTAAGGCTCTGGACGCTAAGAACCAGGATGAGGGCATCAATCAGCTTCAGCTAGCCGTGAAGGCCGTTCCCAAATTCGCGGACGGCTGGGATATTCTCGGGGCGCTCTACGAGCAGAAGCCGAAGCTCATGGAAGCACGGGACGCTTTACAGCACGCAATCGAAGCCAATCCCAAGCTGGCCTCGCCGTACTTGAGGCTAGCGCGAGTCTCCAACAAGCTGGGTGACTGGGATGCCGCCGCCAAGAACGAAGATGCCCTGCTGAAAATTGAGGATCGCTTCTATCCGGAGATCTATCTTCAACAGGGGATCACGCGTTTCGAATTGAAGAACCTCGCGGGCGCCGAGGAGAGCCTGAAAAAGGCTCTGAGTCTCGATGCGGCCCACAGGTTGACTCGGGCCGAGTACGTGCTCGGGATGATCTCCCTAGCGAAGGGCGACGTCAGCGGCGCCAAAGAACATATCGCGAATTACATGAAATCGGATCCTACGACTCCGGATATTGAAAGAATCCAGGTTCAGCTCGATACGCTGGGAAACCCAGACGTGCCGAAGCTGGATATAACCTTGGAGCGGCCCTGACGGTGCTCTGCATCCTCGCGGCTGGTGGTTTGCGGTTTCGCCGCAATTTTTCTACTTAACATGCCGGATTTCCCTAACAGCTCGATATTGGCAGGTCGGGGACCTGCGGCGGTCTGAATAGCGCTCCTCCATCTTGAGCCAGGCACACGGTGGTAAGCCGCTCCGCTTGAGCTTCCGGCCCAGGGCAAAGCCTTCAGGTTTTCATATATGTCGATTCGATTTTTTGGTGTTGACGTCTGAAACAACCCAAGGTATACTTGCATGCAGTTTTCTCGCAGGCTTTCAGTGGGTGTATTCGCCTGCCATGTAGCTGAAGGGGGAGTTTCATGCGATCCTTGTCGATTTCGTGCGTAGCGCTGCTTTGCGCCGGCTTGGCGATGGCCCAAAGCGCCGGTACCATCACCGGAACAGTTGCCGATCCCGCCGGCGCGGTTGTCCCTGGCGCCCCGGTCGAAGCCAAAAACACCGGCACCGGTTCCGTCTATAAGGCCGCGACGTCCGGCACCGGCAATTACACGATCTCTGAGCTGCCGGCCGGCACCTACGAGCTCACCGTCACGGCGCAGGGATTCAAGAAAGAAGTCCGCCCGGGTGTCGAGGTGGCCGCCCAGACTACGTTCCGCGTGGACTTCGCGCTGCAAGTTGGCGCAGCCGCGGAATCGGTCACCATCACGGCGGAAGCTCCGCTCCTAAAGACCGAAAGCGGCGAGTTGAGCCACAACGTTACCACTGCCAGCATGGACAGTCTTCCCATTCTCACCATCGGCAGCGACGGCGCCGGCGTCCGCAATCCTCTGGCCGCGTTTCTATTGCTTCCCGGCGCGAATTACGGCGCCGACGCTACACTTCAAATCAATGGAATGCCTTCCAGCTCGCAAAGCATCCGCATTGAGGGCCAGGACGCCACCAGCGGTTTCTGGAACCAGATCAACTCCCAAAACCAGACCGGCGTCGATGCGATTCAGGAAGTCGTCATTGAGACCTCGAATTACGCGGCCGAATACGGGCAGGCGGGCGGCGGTTACATCAATTACACCATGAAGTCCGGCACCAACCAGTACCACGGCACGGCGTTCGACTACTTTGTCAACGAGGCGTTAAATGCCGGCACGCCCTTCACCAATGCCGGCTTGACGAACTCGCAGCGGGACAATCAGTTGGTGCGTAACAGGCTCCGCCGCAACGATTTCGGCGGCACCTTCGGCGGTCCCGTGCGGCTGGGCAAGCTCTACAACGGAACCAACAAGACCTTCTTCTTCTTCAGCTATGAGGATTACGCCAACAACATTAACACCACCAACGGCCTATCGACGGTACCCACGGCGGCCATGCTGCAAGGCAACCTCGCCCTCCCCGCGATAGATACTCCCGCGCTTACGATCGGCGGTGTGGCGCAGAAGGATGCGCTGGGTACAGCCCTGTTCGCCAACCAGATTTTCGATCCGCTCACCCAGCAGACGGTCAGCGGACAGGTGGTCCGGACGCCGTTCCTAAACCAGCAGATTCCGTTGACGCGCTTTGATCCTGCCTCGGCGGCGATCCTGGCTCTGATACCGCTGGCGACCAACCCGAACCTTCTGGTCAACAACTACTCCGTTCCCCTGTACACCAACTACACGCACACCGAAATCCCGACGTTGAAGCTCGATCACAATTTGAGCCCGACGATGAAGGTTTCGATGTTTTATTCCGCCAATCGTGAGTATGGGCCGGGGAATAACGGCTTCACGCAAACCTTCAGCGGCGCCTCTCCTACGGATAGCTTGTCGCAGACCACTCGAATCAACTTCGATCAGACCATCACCCCCACGTTGCTGATGCATATCGGGGCGGGCCTGCTTCAGACCACCGTGTACACGGAGCCGCAACACACGTATAACCAAAGCCAGCTCTTTGGAAACAACAGCTTCTACGTCCCCTATTTCCCGAGCATCACGGGCGCCTCTTCCTTCACTCTGGGTGGTTTGGGCGTCGGCTTAGGCAACGGCGGCTTCGGGGCCCTGTGGCAGAAGGACACCAAGCCTACTTTCACCAATAGCTTCACGTGGGTGAAGGGAAACCACACCTACAAGTTCGGCGGCGAGCTGATCTTTGAAGGCTTGCCGCTTGCGAACACGTCGCGCGCCAACGGCGTGTTTGGATTTGCCGCGGCGGAATCAGCCGACCCGTTCTCTACCGGCGTCGCATATCAAAACGGCTCCACTGGATTTGGATATGGGAGCTTCCTGCTGGGCGCGTACAATAGCTTGGCGGTTTCGCCGCAGGACACCCTAAAATTGGGCAACCACGCTTTCGGTCTTTACGCCCAGGACTCCTGGAAGGTCACCCACAAACTGACCATCGATTACGGTCTGCGCTACGACTACGCCACGCTCCTTTCCGAAGAGCACGGCCGTATGCAGGACGCCGCGTTTGGTTTGCCGGACCCGGCGATCGCCAACCGTATCGGTACTGTGGTCTATGGCGGCGACTGTAAGGCAACCCCGGGGTGTAATGGTCTGAACAGCAACTATCCCTATGCACTCGGTCCACGGCTTGGCATCGCCTACCAGATAGACAAAAACACAGTGCTTCGCTTGGGCGCCGGTATAACCTACGGCGCCTCATCCAACAACGCCTACCTGTCGTACAGCGTGCCGGATTTTTACACGTACAACGATCAGGCTCAGGCGGGTATCCCTGCCGGTGAGCCGCTCAAGTACGGCAACCCGTTCGCTGTCGGCAATCCGTTCGGCAATGCTCCGTTGAAGTGGCCGAATTTCGCGCCGCTCTTCCCGTTCCAGACCGCTCCCGGCTACACTCCTCCGTCGTCGCCGTTTATCTCCATCGACCGCAACGCCGGACGGCTTCCGCGCCAGATTCAATGGAGCCTTGGTGTCCAGCGCCAACTTGCCAAGGGCCTGGTTGTAGACATCGCCTATGTGGGCAACCGTGGCGTGTGGTGGGCTGCTCCCGTGCTCGATGGGCCCAACTACAATGCGCTGCAACCGTCACAGGTTACGGCCGCCGGCCTGAACGTTAACAGCGCCAGCGACCTTCAGTTGCTCAACACGCCGATTACTTCCCCGCTTGTGCAGCAGCGTTTCCCCAATTTGCAGATTGTGACGCTGCCGAACCAGTTGCAGGTTGTCCCTTCGGTTTATCCCGGCTTCCCCGCCAGCCAGGTACTCGGTCAAGCGCTACGCGCCGAACCGCAGTGGGACGGCATTCCTCCGTTCCTCGGTCCCCCGCTCGGCCAGACCTGGTACGATTCGATGCAGATGAAGGTCACCAAGCGCTACCAGCACGGCTTGACCGCTAATTACGCCTTCACGTGGCAAAAGGAGCTGGACAACGGATCCGGCGCCTCCACCTCTTATTTCACTCCCGCCACTCCGCGCATCAACGATGTATATAATCTCAACCAAAACAAGCAGCTCAATGGTTTCGACTATCCACTGGTGAGCATCATCTCCTTGACCTACCAGACTCCCAAGCTGCGGGGCGACAGCAAGGGGATAAAGGCTGCCTCGTGGGTCACGAAGGACTGGACGATCGCTGGATTGTTCCGCTACCAGAGCGGCGCTTTGATTCCCACCGCGAGTTCCAACAACAACTTCCTGAATGAGTTGCAGCGCGGGACGAACCCCTTCAACAATCCGGCCGTTTGGGGCGGCGGCAGCACGTTCCAAAACATCGTTGCCGGCCAGCCGCTATTCCTCCAGAATCCGAATTGCGGCTGCTTCGATCCCACCAAGACCCTGGTGCTGAATCCAGCGGCTTGGACTGATGCCCCCGCGGGTCAGTTCGGCACCGCCCCGGCGTTCTTGAACAACTACCGCTGGCAGCGCCAGCCCGCCGAGTCGGCCAGCTTCGGCCGCATCTTCCCTCTCGCCAAGGAAGGCAAGGTCAACCTGCAAGTCCGCTTTGAGGCCACGTCTAACCTCTTCAACCGGACGTTCCTGTCGGCACCGTCGGCCGCCAATCCGAGTTCTCCGGTGCTGTATACGAACAAATTCCAGAGCGGGGCCGTCGGGGCGCTTTCGAGCGGCTTCGGCTTCGTCAATACGACGAACGGCGCGGGAACCAGCCCGCGTCAGGCCCAGATCGTCGCCAGAATAACGTTCTAAACAGCAACGCATTCCATTTCCGCCCCTCGCTCTTCGGAGCCGCGGGGCGGATTTGTTTTCATGAGCGCCCGTTCCTTGTTAGGCTAGGAGAGCTGTGTCCAAACACCGGGTTGCCGTCCGGCGGGATCTCCCCAAAAACGAGGCCGCTCCGGCCAGATTCGAAACAGCTCCGGACGCCTCGCCGTATGCATTTGCTCCGCTCTTGCTGCTCTTGGCTGGGAGCGGATGCGCGGCGCTGATTTACGAGATCGTTTGGTTCCAGTTGTTGCAGTTGGTGATCGGATCCTCGGCGGTGTCGCTGGGATTGCTGCTGGCGTTCTACATGGGCGGCTTGTGCCTGGGCAGCGTGGCGTTCGGACATCTCGTATCCCCGCGTCTCGACGCGCGGCGGGTCTACGCGCTGCTGGAACTCGGGATTGGCGCCTTTGGCATCATCGCTCTCTTCGGGGTTCCGCTCATCGGCCGCCTCTATCTGGCAGGGCCGACGAATGGTCTGGCTGGATTGGTGTTTCGGGGAGTGATCGCCGGCCTATGCTTGCTGCCGCCGACCGTTCTGATGGGCTGTACTTTTCCGGCTGCGGCGCGCTATATAGGGCCGGAGTCCGAACGTGTTTCCTGGCTCGGGCTGCTTTACAGCGCAAATACCTGCGGTGCGGTGGCCGGGTGTGTCCTGGCCGGATTCTACCTGTTGAGGGTTCACGATCTGGCTGTGGCGACGTACGCCGCCGCGTCGATGAATGCGGCGGTGGCGCTGATTGCCTTCCTGCTACCGTCGGGAGCAGGCGAAAACGCCTGCTCCACAGAGCCACATCAAGGCGCTGCAAACCTTGTGGAGCAGGCCTTCGGCCTGCATCGCGCACGCGGCGCTATCTGGGTCTACGTGAGCATTGGGTTGTCGGGACTCGCCGCCCTCGGCGCCGAGGTTGTGTGGACGCGGCTGCTGTCGCTGCTTCTCGGCGCGACTGTGTACACCTTTTCGATTATTCTGGCGGTGTTTCTCGTGGGCTTGTGGGCCGGCAGCGGCGCGGGATCGCTCGCAATCCGGCGGTTCAGCGACCCGCGGCTGGCGCTAGCCGGCTGCCAGATCCTAATCGCACTCGCGTGCGCGTGGACGGCGTATACGCTCGCCTATGCCTTGCCATATTGGCCGGTGGACCCGTGGCTCTCGATCAATCCGTGGATGAATTTCGAGATCGATGTGATCCGATGCGCCTTCGCAATTTTACCGGCCGCGCTGCTGTGGGGCGCAAGTTTTCCGCTTGCGCTCGCCTGTGCGGCGGGCGAGGGAGAAGATCCGGCGCGCCTGACCGGGGAAGTTTACGCCGCCAATACCGCCGGCGCGATTGCGGGCGCGCTGCTGTTCAGCTTGGTCCTGATTCCCTCCGCTGGAACCGCGGGATCGCAACAAGTTTTGGTTTGGGTGGCGGCGGTGAGCGCAGCCGCGGCACTGGTTCCAGGTTTCGGATCTCAAGACCGCTTGCTAGCGCGCGCGGTTCAGAAACCGCGCTCCTGGGGCGAAGCGTTTCTGAACCGCGGCCGTAAGGGAGCGGCGTACGCTACTTGCGCGGCCGCGGCGGCGCTGGCATGGGCGGCAAGCTCTTCGATTTCCGAGGTTCCCTGGCAAATGATCGCCTATGGCCGCCGCGTGGCGCCGATTCTGCGAGCGGCCCACTCGGGAACGGAGGGAAACCCCCAGGCGCCTTTGTTTGTGGGTGAGGGAATCAGCTCCTCCGTGGTCATATCGCAACGCGGCGATCAGCGATTCTTCTATGTCAGCGGCAAGTCCGAGGCTTCCTCGGCGCCGATTGATATGCGGTTGCAGCGCATGATGGGACATCTCCCGGCGCTGACGCATTCGAATCCGCGCTCGGTTCTGGTGGTTGGATTCGGAGCCGGAGTAACGGCGGGCTCGTTTGTTCCCTATCCGGAAGTGCAGCGTATCGTCATCTGCGAATTGGAGCCTCTAATTCCTCCAAATTCTGGAAAACTGTTTGCTTCACAGAACAATAATGTACTGCTTGATCCTCGCACCAAAGTGGTTTACGATGACGCTCGGCATTACATCCTCACCACCCCCGACAAATTCGATGTCATTACCACCGACCCAATTCATCCATGGGTTAAAGGAACATCGGCCCTTTATTCAAGGGAGTTTTATGAGCTGGTAAAGCGCCACCTCAATCCAGGCGGGGTGGCGGCGCAATGGCTGCCGCTCTATGAGAGCGACGAGGATACCGTCAGAACCGAGCTGGCGACCTTTTTCAGCGTCTTCCCCAGCGCCACTGTTTGGAGCAATTATCTTGATGGAGACGGATACGACCTGGTGCTGTTGGGCCGCGCGGAGGAATCCGCCATTCATGTCGATGCCAGGATCGATGTGGACGCAATAGACCGGCGCTTGAAGACCCCTGGATACGCGCGCGTCTCCACGTCTCTCGCCGAGGTTGGCCTCCCATCCGCGGTGGCTTTGCTGGCGACCTACGCGGGCCGCGCTCCGGATTTGCAGCCCATGCTCGCCGGAGCCCAGATCAACGACGATCTTTCGATGCGTCTCGAATACCTGGCTGGATTGGGCCTGAACTCCGCGGATTCGGCGCGCATGTATCACGAGATTTTTTCGTATCGCAAGTTTCCCGAAGGATTGCTGACGGGCACGGGGGAGCGGATCGCGGCGCTGCGCGAGTTGCTTCAACGGGCGGCGCTCACGTTTTAGAGTATGCTGCCAAGTCGGTTTTTCGCCGCCATTCTGATGCTGCCCCTGGCAGCGTCGGCCGAAATCGTGTGCGCGCTAGGAACGGGGGCCTCCGCCTACAAGCCTTCCTCGGACGAACGGCCCAGCCCGGACACGATGCAAATCGTCCGCCGCGTGGATGCGGCATATAAACCCATTTGTTCTCCGAAATGCCCCGGGGTTGCCATGCTGCGTAATCCTACGGCGGCGAACGTGATGCTGATCGCGACGAAAGACGACGCGAAACTTGTATACTCACCACAGTTCTTCGCCGGAGTCTACGGGAAATACGGTGAGGGTGGGATCATCGCGCTCATCGCTCACGTGTACGGGCATGCCATCGACGAGAGCACACCGTCCACCTGGCTTCCCGCGAATTGGAATCCCGAGCTGCGGGCAGACGCTTGGGCCGGCTGCGTGCTCGCGAAAAGCGGCCTGCCGCCGGCCGGCCTTACCTCGGCGCTTGGCGCGATGGCGATATATCCGCCGCCTTCGCAACCCATCTGGACCGGCCGAATCCCCGCGGTTCGGCTCGGATTTACTCACTGCGGCGGCGCAACCGCAACATTCGACGCCGCGTCCAGTGGAACGAAGGCGAAGTAAAAACCCGGGACAGTACACTCAATCACCGATTCACCCAGCCGCGAGGCTTGCGATGAATGACGGCGGTGAATCGGTGATTGAGTGTACTGTCCCGGGTTTTACGGCGTTTGTCTTCTCCATACGCTTGCGATAAGCTTGGCGGAGAATGGAGGCGAACATGTCTCGTCGTATGCTGCTGCTCTTCGCGGCTGTATTTGCGGCCGCTCAACAGGTCGAGCCCGTTTACCGCACGGGCACTCAATTGGTCCAGGTCGATGTCGTCGTCGGCAACGATAAAGGGCCAGTCAAGGGCCTTACCAAGGACGATTTCACGCTCCTGGACAAGGGCAAGCCGCAAACCATCGCCGTTTTCGCGATGAACGAAAGAGGAGCAGACACCGCTAAAGCCGCGCCGCTGCCTGCCAACGTGGGCTCCAATCGCATCAACTCGAGCGGCCAGAGCGCGCAGACCGCGACCGTGATTCTCTTCGACCGCCTGAACATCCAGGAGGCGCAGAGCACCAGCGCCACGAGCACCAGCAGCAGTGCGGGCGCACTGAGCGGAGCGCAGGCCCGGGCCGGGCGCCAGGTCCTGGAGTTGTTAGCTTCGCTGAAAGGGCCGGAGAGGGTCGGCCTGTACTCGCTCTTTCAAGATCTCAAGGTGGTGAGCGATTTCACCGAAGATTCCCAGCCGCTGATGGAAGCGGCCAAGCGCGCGAGCGCCTCGCCGCAAAAGACGGGAGCGACGCCTGCCGAGCAAGCACTGGACGCGAGGTTACGCGATGTTCTCGCGCCGGGGTTTCCGATCGAGCGCGCCGCCCGCGCCGAGATCACCACGAAAGCGTTTCGGGCGATCGCCCGGCGCATGGCCGGGGTCCCCGGACGCAAAAGCCTGATCTGGATCACCAGCAGTTTTCCTCTGACCTACGGCGACGATGCCAACCGGCAGTCCGAATCTCAAGCGGAGGTAAACAATATCGCTAACCTCCTCAGCGACGAGAACATCGCGCTTTATTCCATCGATCCACGGGGAGCTGGAACCGCTTTCTCGCAGAACAATTCCGCCAATAGCGACGACGCATCCTCCGGCGGCGGCAAAGGGGGCAAAGGGGGGGGCGGGGGCAAAGGAATGCAGAAGCTCGACAATTCGGCTCCCGGCAGCGGCCTTTCAGGAGTCGAGTCCATGCAGCAGATCGCCAGTCAAACCGGCGGAAAGGCGTTCATCAACGTGAACGATATCGCTCCGCCGATGCGCGAGGTGCTCGACGCCGCTGAGGTCTCTTATACGCTCGGCTTTTACGTGGACGACAAGGCTCTGGATGGAAAGAAGCACGATCTGAGCGTGAAATTATCGAAGAAGGCGGAGACGTCGGGCGCGAAGGTCTCCTACCGCAAAAGCTATCTGGCGGCGGCTCACCGCGACCATCCGCAAATGAATGAGCTGGTGGCCGACCGGCTCGACGCAAATCGGATCGGCGTCATGGCTGCCGCAGCGCCGGCTCCCAACCGGCCGGGCATCGACGCGGTACAGGTCAGGGTCGATTTAAAGGACTTGCAATTCGAAAGACGCGCCGACAAATGGTTCACTTCGTTCGATCTGGCGCTGGCCATCGAGTCCGGCGGCGAGCCGAAAGTCTCGGTCAGCCCGGAAAGTCTGAACCTGTCCGACGATCAACTCCGCCAGGGACTAGCCGGAGGCGTGACCATCGACAATACCGTTCCCGCGCCGGACAAGACAGCGACGTTGCGCATCGTGGTCCAGGACAAAGCCTCGGGCGGGGCTGGATCGGTGCGTATTCCGCTGCCCGGCAAATAAACCATGGTCAAACGCGACCTTGTGGTCAAGCGCGCTGTGGTCAAGCGCGCTGTGGTCAAGCGCGCTGTGGTCAAGCTTAGATGGATTCTGCCGCTCTCCCTAGCGACCCTTTGCTGGGCCGCGGACGACGCTTCTGTATTTCGCGTAAACACGCAACTGGTCGAAGTGGATGTCGTGGTGGACGGCAAGCACGGGCCGGCCGCCAACTTGACCAAGGACGACTTCACCATCCTGGACAACGGAAAGCCGCAGCAAATCTCGCTCTTCAGCGTTCAGTCTTCGGCGGCGCGGAACGGCGCGAAGGCTTCTCCGCTTGCGCCAGGAGTCGTCTCCAACCGGCTCACGCGAACCGGCGAGGAACCCGCCAGCCCGACCGTGGTTTTGTGGGATGCCCTGAACACCGAGACGTCCGACCAGGCCTGGGTCCGCAACCAGGTCATCAAGTATCTCCAGACCATGAACCCGAGCGACACCATGGCCGTCTACATCCTGGTCAAGAACTTGCGCGTGATTCAGGACTTCACCGACGACCCGCTTCCTTTGATTCAAGCCGTGCGCCGCACCAACGCGGAACAGTCCGCCGATCTTTCCGCGCCCGATCTGACCGATCTCCAGGGGCAAATCAATAACCCGATGATCCAGGGCGGGGGCCTGGCACTCCTGCAAACGAATGCGATGGCCGCAGCCGGCGAGATGACCGATTATGCGCTACGGGACCAGGTCTACATCACACAAGCAGCGCTGGAAGCGATCGCGGAGCACCTTTCCGGATTGCCGGGCCGGAAAAAGCTGGTGTGGATTTCGGGCAGTTTCCCCGCGATCCAGCAAACCCAACGCAGCGCCCTAGGCGCCGCCGCAACATCCGCTGGTTCGACAATCAGTTCGGCGGGGGCGCTAGCGTCTAACGAATATCTGGATTTTGGGCCGCAAATCAACCACGCCATTCGGGCTTTGAACGGAGCCAATGTCGCCGTGTATCCGATCGATCCCCGCGGAGTGACCACCGGCGCCCAGTCCGCCTCAGTCAAGGGGGTTATCTCCAACGGCGAGCTGTCCGCCGGGGCCTTAACCGCTCCCGGCATCGATACCATGAACCTGCTCGCGGGCGGGACCGGTGGAGAGGCATTTTATGCGACCAACGACGCGACGGGCGCGATCAGGACCATCATGGAAGACGGCCAGGCGATCTACCGTCTGGGATTCTATCCGTCCGATGAAAAATTGGACGGCAGCTATCACTCGATCTCGGTCAAGGTCGCGCGCAAGGGAACTCCTATCGAAGATGTGAGGGCCCGCAAGGGCTATTTCGCGCTGGATGCCAAGAACTCGGCGAACGGCCATTGGCGCGAGCGGCTCAACGAATCGATGCAGAATCCGCTCGAAGCCACGCAGTTGGGATTGCGTGCTTCGGCGACGCCGGTCAAAGGGGCGGACGGCGTCTATGAGTTGGAGATAACCCTGGACCTGGATGGCCTGCATCTGGAGCATCAGAAGGACCGGTGGGTGGCTTCCATCGCATTCGGGACGCTGTCCTCTCCGTCGGAATCGACAAAGGGCACGCTCGAAACCATCCGGTTGAGCTTGACGGAGGAACGGCTTCGCACGGCGTTGAAAGACGGCTACGTGCTGCGGCGGAAGGTGGTCATGAGGACCCAGGCGGCGGACTTACGCGTAGTCCTCGAAGATGCGTCTACGGGCGCGATCGGGTCGGTAGGCGTGCCGATCGGCAAGCAGTGATGCAGCCCGCAGTCGCGAAAAGTGGGGACACTACGCACTTCGATGACGCTGGCGGAATTCCACCCGGCGCGTGGTGTCCCCACTTTTCGCGATCTTATCGGGCCGGCTCGGCACAACGCTGACCACTGCCCTCGCGTAACGTGACGATCCTGTCGGCGGCAATCCGACTCCAGGACTCGCAGCCACCGGCCAGCCAGCGGATTTGAATCCGGTCGATATCCGGCGACTTCCCCAGTCCGAAATGGACCCTGGGATCGTTGGCTGCCAGGTAGCTGCCATCGCCTCTCACGTAGCCCTGCATCATGGTCCCGTCCTTCCGGAAGAGCTCGACCACGCTCCCGTACCCGGATCGATTAGTGCGGACTCCCTCCACCTTGACCAGGAGCCAGTGTCCGCGTTCGGGAGCCGTGTTCAGCAGCAGGCGCGCCGGACCATTGTTGTTCGTGACCAGAATGTCCATCCCGCCGTCATTGTTCACATCTCCGAATACGGCCGCCCGGCCGATCTCGCTGTACGCGAAGGCTGGGCCGGCCGACGCAGTGACGTCTGCGAAGCCTTTGCCTTTCCCCAAGTTGCGCATCAGCAGATTTCGCTCCCGGTAGGGATACGGGTCGCCCTGCTGCGCCCCCACGGCTGCCACCGCCCCATTCGCGCTGAATAAATCGAGCAGACCCCGATTCTCAATATCGAGAAAGCCCACGCCGAAGCCGGTAAACGGCAGGGAGGAGCGGAGCAGCCCGCTCTGTGCAGTGGAGTCCATGAAATCGCCGCCGGGCTGCCGATGGAACAGAGTGGCTCCTTCGGTAGGAAGATTGGTCACCACCACGTCTTCCTTGCCGTCGCCGTAAAGGTCTGCGGCCGCAACGCCCATTCCGGCTCTGGCGCGGCCGTCGGAGGCATAGGCCAGTCCGTGGGTAAGGCCCGATTCCCGGAATACGCGGTCGTTTGGACCGCCCCCTGGCCGCTGCTCATTGAGCCAAAGATGGTTGGCGGCTCCATCGTTAGCCACCACGAAATCCGGCCAGCCATTGGAATCGAAATCGCCGGTCAGGATGCCGAGGCCGGGTCCACTCGCCGCATTCAAACCCACGGCGGCGGTGACGTCTTCGAACCGCCCATTCCTCAAATTGTGAAAGACCTGGGTGACAGTTCGTCCAAAAGGCTTGGGGCCGCAGTAGTCGCGCTGGCCGGTCGGAGTGAAGCAGTGCCTGGAGTCGAAATCCACGTAATGGACTGCCACCAGGTCAAGGTAGCCATCTCGATCATAATCGATAAACGCGGTACTGGTGGACCAGCCCGAGGACTCCACGCCTGCGGCTTTGGTGACGTCGGTGAAGGTGCCGTTTCCGTTGTTGCGATACAGAACATTGTGGCCGTAATTGGTCACGTACAGATCGACAAAGCCGTCGTTGTCGTAGTCGCCGGCCGCCACGCCCATGCCGACATCGCTGTGGCCGACGCCGGCCTCCTCCGTCACATCCGTGAAGGAAAGCTTGCCGCTGGGAATCAGGTTGTTCCGGAACAGACGGTTACCCGGTTTCCAGCCCGGCGGCACCGGAATGGCCGGCTTGCCGCCGCCTGGCTGTGGACCTGGGGCGCCCTGGACCAGATACAAGTCCAGGTCCCCGTCATTGTCGTAATCGATCAAAGCCGCCCCGGAGCCCATGATCTCCGGTAAGCGGAACTCCCCGGTGGCCCCGGAATATTGCCAGAAATCCAGCCCGGTTTGCTTCGAGACGTCTTCGAAGAGGGGAACGCTGCGACGTTCAGACCCGCACGAGCAGAGCAGCGCCGCCATTGGAAGCAAAACCGGAAGCCAAGCCGCCGCGCCCCGTTTCAGAAGACGCGGACTAAGAAACGCCGCGGCAGAGAACACCGCGGCAGGGAACGCCGCGGCAGCGTCTTCTGCCAACAGGGTGGGCGCCGCGGTGTCCTGTGCGCTTTTCAGGTACCTCGGCCTCAAAGACATGGTGCTAACATATCAGCAAATTCAGATGAAGCGCAGTGTGATGTTTTCCACTCTGGTGCTGGCCGCGGCTATCGCGTGCTCCTGCGCCGGCCCCGTTCCGCCGGTCCCCACGCCTTCGGTAGACGGTTTTGAAGCGGAGGTGAAGGACGCGATCCTCTCGGCTCATCGGCAAGCGGTGGCGCAGCCGGAAAGCGGCCAGGCCTCTGGCCACCTGGGAATGGTGCTCGAAGCACACGCTCTGTATCAACCGGCGATTCTTTCATATAGGCGGGCGATCCGGCTGGAGCCGGACGAATTCGCCTGGAGATACTATCTGGCGCTGACGCTGCAACAACTGTCCCAGCCCGAGGACGCGCTCAAGGCCCTCACGGAGGCACTCCACAAGCGCCCGGACTACGATCCCGCGATTCTGAAAAAGGGCGAGTTGCTGTTCCAACTGGGGCGCGTCAAGGAAAGCGGCGCCGCCTACGAATCGCTTTTGGCGCGGGAACCGGGATCGGCCGAAGCGCTTTACGGGCTGGCGCAGGTCAAGTCCGCGGAACAGGATTTTTCTTCAGCCGAGGATCTCTACCGCCGCGCCAGCCAGGCTTACCCGAACTTCGGCGCGGCTTACTACGGTCTGGCAACGGCAGGCCGGAGTCTGGGTCACGAAGCTGACGCGGCGAAGAACTTCGAATTGGCGCGGCGCTTCTCCGGCGAGCGTCCGCCAGCCGCGGACCCGCTGTTCGACCAAGTCGCGGAAATGGCTACGGGCTCCTATAATCAGCTCCAGCAGGTCGACGAACTTCTCCAAAAAGGGGATTTGGAAAAGGCGGCCAGCCTGAGCCAAGAGATTCTCCGCCGGGACCCGGACAATATGGGCTCTTTGCTGAACCTTCTCTACATCGCGAGGTTCCTGAACCGCCTCGACGGCATGGTGGATGCCTGGTATGCCAGGGCCATCCGAATCAACCCCGAAGTCCCGTACATTTATAATCACTATGGCGCGATTCTGCTCCGCCAGGGCAAGTACGATGCGGCGGCTGTGGCGCTGCACAAAGCGATTGCACTGCGCCCCGGTTACTCGGAAGCTCACTTGTGGCTGGGGAGGACGCTGGAAGCACAGAACCATTCCGCGGGAGCTGTCGAGGAGTATCGGCTGGCGCTGGCGGCCGACTCGTCGAATCGCGCGGCCCAAATTGAACTGGGACGGATCCTCATCAACCTGCGCCGGGATCGCGAAGCCATCCCGCAGTTGCTGCCGGCTCTGAGCGTGGATGACGCGCAGACCTCCTTTGTGATGGTCCTGCTAGGGGAAGCCTACCTTGCGACCGGCGATCCGGCGCAGGCCCGGCAGTATCTGGAACAAGCCCGAGGCAGGGTGCGCAACGAAGGTCCACCGCAACTGCTCGCGGAGATCGATGACGAGTTGAGGCAACTGCCTTCGCGCCCGTGACTTAGAGACTTGGGCCGGTGGCTTCCCCTGGTACTGAGGTGTTAGCATGGTCACATTCATGGGGAACGGGACGGTCATGAGCGCAAGGGGTGCGGCGAAACTGCATCGCGCGGCGGCGTTGCTGCTCCTCTCCGGCTTGCTCATGGGGCCTCAGCCCGGAAGAGGGCAGGCGTCCGGCGCGATTCCCATGGAAATGATCCTGGTTGATTCTCTCGAACAAGCCACCAAGATTCAGCATCAATTAGAAGGCGGAGACGACTTTGCCGCGCTGGCTCACAAATACTCGATTGACCCGAGCGCGAATGAGGGCGGCTATCTCGGCAAGCTGGATCCGGAGGAGATGCGTTTGGAGCTGCGGGACGCGCTAAAAGGCGTTGGTCCCGGGCACATCACGGCGATCGCAAAGCTCCCCTCCGGGTACGCCATCCTCAAGGTGCTGAAGGACACCCAGGGCATTGACGCGAACGAGGCCGATCCAACCCGCCGGCTCCCCGTGGATGCTCAGTCGAGCGCCCGGTTGGCGACCGATACGTCCGGTTATCAGGAATTGATGCAGTCCATGCGCAACCGGATACCAAACGCGAAGTGGGGACTGGATTTGAAGGCCGTATGCGAGACCCGCCGCCAAGCTCCTTTGGAGGCGATCGCGGCGATCCGCGAGCAACTGAACAACGCGGGGCGCACGACTGCCCACGATGTGGCGATCCTTCATTTCGATGTCGGGGGACTCCTTTCAGCCACAGGCAACATGGACGGCGCCATCGAGGAGTGGGAGGAAGCACACCTCCTCGCCAAATCGGCGTCCGAGACGGAGTTGGCCGAGGCCCTGGAGGATGCGTTGGGCACTGCTTACCTGCGCCGGGCTTCGCTTCCCGACCGCTCCAAGCGGCCGCCGGTAAACCAAAGTTGGCTCTTCCCCTCACATCCAGGCGCTCCGCAGGCCAAGCCAAGCGACGTGGCGAAAGCGATTGATCACCTCACCAAATCCCTGGCCTACGACGGCTCTAAAACAGAGATTCAGTGGCTGTTGAATCTGGCCCATATGATGAATGGCACCTATCCCGCGGGCGTCCCCAAGGAGATTCTGATTCCGCCATCCGTATTCGCGTCGAAGGAGGATCTGGGCCGGTTTACGGATGTCGCCCCAGGGGCAGGTGTGGACGTGGCTGGCACGGCCGGCGGAGCGATCGCCGACGACTTCGATAACGACGGCCTTCTGGATATAGTTACTTCTCAAATCGACGACTGCGCGCCGCTCCGCTACTTTCACAACAACGGCAACGGCACTTTCACCGACCGCGCCGTCAAGGCCGGCCTTGCGGATCAAACCGGCGGGTTGAACGTTATTCAGGGCGACTACAACAACGACGGTTGCATCGACCTTCTGGTGCTCCGCGGGGGGTGGGAATTTCCCCGGCGCCGGAGCCTTCTGCGCAACAACTGCGACGGCACGTTTACGGACGTCACGGCCCAAAGCGGGCTGCTGGAGCCGATCCGGTCGTCGCAGTCCGCGGTGTGGGCCGACATCGACAACGACGGCAAGCTGGACCTGTTCATCGCCAATGAGAACGCCCCGGCCCAGTTGTTCCTGAACCTGGGCGATGGAACTTTTGCCGACATCTCCAATGAAGCGGGTATCGGCCGGCGCGCCATCAGCAAAGCTGTGGCTTCCGCCGACTATGACAACGACGGTTATCCGGATTTCTATGTTTCAAACTCCAATGGCCAGGGCTTTCTCTATCACAACAATGGCGATCGCACCTTCACCGAGGTTTCCGGTCCGGCGGGTGTGAAGGCCAACCGGTTTAGCTTTGGCGCCTGGTTTTTCGATTATGACAACGACGGCTGGCCGGACCTTTTTGTCAACAGCTATTACTTTTCCGCCGAAGAACCGGCCCGGAGTTATCTCGGGCTTCCGCGCAAAGGGGAGACGCTGAAGCTGTTTAAGAACATGCAAAACGGCACGTTCCGCGATGTCACCGCCGAGACCGGTCTGGACCGTGTGTTTCTGCCGATGGGATCCAACTTCGGCGATATCGATAACGACGGCTATCCCGACATTTACCTGGGTATGGGCACTCCCTCCTTTGGCACCCTCTTCCCGAATACGCTGCTCCATAATCAGGGGGGGAAGCGCTTTGTGGACATCACAACTTCCTCCGGCACGGGCGCGCTCTCCAAGGGGCACGGCGTCGCATTCGCCGATTTCGACAACACCGGCGAGGAAGACATTTTCGTAGTGATGGGAGGCCCGTCCCTCGGCGACCCCAGCATCGCCAGGCTGTTCAAGAACCCGGGGCACGGAAATGACTGGATTACGCTGCGCCTGGTGGGAGAAAAGTCCAACCGCTCGGGCGTCGGCGCCCGCATTGCGGTAACGGTGACAAATTCCGGCGCGAGCCAGCGCACGATCTACCGCACCGTAGGAACCGGAGGGTCCTTTGGAGGATCTCCCTTGCGGCAGCATATCGGCCTCGGAAAGGCTGCGCATATAGAGAATATTGAAATTTGGTGGCCGGCGTCGAAGACCAGGCAGAAATTCACGGACGTCATGCCCAATCAGTTTCTCGATATTAAGGAGTCCGCCACTAGCCCCGCCAAGCTGAACTATCCTTCGTTCCGCCTGGGTGGGCCATCCCCAAGCGCGCCGGGCGTGGCCGCGCCGCATCCATGAGTAGCCGTCGATGAGTTGCCGCCGTCTATTTCTCGTGTCGTTGTTACTAACTGGGTCGCTGGCTGGGTTTCTGACCGGTGTTCCGGCCTGGTGCGATCAGCGTTATCAAGGAACCGGTTTGGTGTTGAGTGTAGATAAGGAACACCAGACGATAACGATTTCACACGACAGCATTTCCGGTTTCATGGACGCGATGGTTATGCCGTTTCGGGTGCGCGAATCCAAAGCGCTCGACAATCTGCGCCCGGCCATGATGGTGAGCTTCACGCTGGTGGTGACCAAGACATCCTCTTATCTGTCCGATCTCCAGGTGCGGGAGTTTAAAAGCGTGGAGCGCGACCCCCAGCAGGCCCGGCGTCTGAGCGCGCTCGATGCGGCGATGCAGGCCAAGAGCGGCGCGCCCCCAGCACTCGAAAACGGGCAACTGGTCCCCGATTTTACCTTGACCGACCAGAACAATCTCCCCGCCACGCTCTCCGGGTTCGAAGGCAAGGTGGTGGCGATCACGTTCATCTATACGCGCTGCCCTTTGCCGGATTACTGCTTGCGGTTGACCAACAATTTCGGGCGCCTTCAGCAGCGCTTCCGGGACCGGCTCGGCCGCGATCTCATTCTGCTGAGCATCAGCTTCGATCCCGAGCACGACCAGCCCCCGGTGCTGGCGAAGTATGCGAGCAACTGGAAGGCGGATGCGAAGGGATGGCGATTTCTCACCGGGACGATGAGCAGCGTGAAGCAGGTTTGCGGCCAGTTCGGAATGAACTTCTGGCCCGACGAGGGTTTATTGACGCACTCGTTGCACACGGCGGTGATCGATCGTCAACGCAAGCTGGTTGCGAATCTCGAAGGCAATCGGTTTACGGCGGTGCAACTCGGCGATCTGGTGGAGGCCACGCTGGCTCGACGGCAGGTCACAGACCTGCCCCACGGGCTGCAAAACAGGGGTCGGCAGTGAGTGGGGCAGGTCTGTGACCTGCCATTTTCGGGTGCTCGCCACTGGGGCGCTCGCTTGCATCTGGCGTGACGACTGAGATATGATGCCACCCATTATGTGCTGTACCGTTCGGGGACGGTTACTGCGCAAGGTGGCTTTATCATTTGCATTGCTGATGCAGGCGGCCTGCGCCGGACGGAGTAAGGACGAGCAGTTGGCGGAGCACCGCAACCTCGGCAAGGCGTTCTACGAAAATCCGGCCACTCAGCAGGAAGCTGTGCGGGAGTTCGAGCAGGCGCTCAAGCTGGCTCCGGACTCCGCCCGCGAAAAGCTGAACTACGCTCTCGCGCTTTTGCGCGCATCCGGGCATGACGAAGAAGCGGTACACCTCCTCCAGGAGGTGCAGCGTCAGGATCCGGCGCTGCCGCACACCTGGTTTAACTTGGGAATTTACTACAAGCGGCAAGGCGAAACAGACCGGGCGATCGCCCAATTTGAAGGCATGATTGCGCGGGCGCCGGACGAGCCGATTGGGCATTATCAACTAGGCTCGCTGTACCATCAAGTGAATCGGAACGCGGAGGCGCAGTCCCAACTCGAGCGAGCCGCGGAACTGGACCCGCTGCTGGCGGCTGCTCCGTTCCAACTCTACAATCTGTATCGGCAAGCCGGAAACAGCGGACAGGCGGATCGGTACCTGGCTGATTTTCGGCGGATTCAGAAATTGCAAGAGGGGCGGGTAATACCGGAAGATGTGGAGTGGTGCGCCTACGCGGAGATTTATGATCCGTCAACGTCCCGTCCGGAAACGCCGGTTCCGCCGCAAGCGGAATTTGCAGACACGCGGCTAGATCTCGAGGTCGATCCAGCCACGGCGGGGATGACGACGATCGATCTGGATGGGTCCGGGCAAACCGATCTGGTGGTGTGGTCGTCGCGCGGAGTTCGCATATTCAGGCGAGGGCAGCAACTTGCCGCCGGTACCGGCCTGGACGGTTTGACCGGCATCCTGGATGTCGCTCCTGGCGACTTTGACGACGACGGCTTAATGGATCTGTGCATTCTGACCACCGCGGGTCCGGCGCTCTACCGCAACGTCGGGGGCAAATTTGTCCGGCAGCAGGCGAGCCTTCCGGCGCGGCGCTTCGAAAAGGCGGTATGGCTCGACTATGACCACGATTACGATCTTGACCTGGTCCTGCTCGGCCCCCAGCCAGCCCTCATGCAGAATCGTGGACCAGCCGGCTGGGCGGATCGCACGACCGATTTCCCGTTTGTTAAGGGTGTGCCCGGCGCTGCCGTGAAACTCCGCGTGGTTCCCGATAGCAAGGCTTTCGACTTGGCGGTGTTTTATCGCGATCGGTCGGCGGCGCTGTATCGCGACCGGCTCGGCGGCCGGTATTCGGTGGAAGCGTGGGGAGGTCAGCCACCCGCGGAGATAGAACGCACGCGAGTGGATGCCGACTTTGACGGCGTTGGCCGGATGGACCGAGCCCGCATCGCGCCGGACGGCAGCCTCCATTTCATGCGCAACCAGAATCAAGCCGCCCGCCGCTGGGTGCGGGTGCAGTTGAAGGGCGTGCGGAGTTTGAAGCTGGCGCAGGACGCATTGGTGGAGATCAAGGCCGGCAGTCTGTACCGCCGTGAGTTTTACAACGGCGTGCCGCTGTTGTTGGACGCTGCCGCGTATCCCTCCTTGGACGTTGTTCGCATCACATGGCCCAACGGGTTGATCCAGAACGAGGTCCGGCAGGAGACGAATCGGACCCACAAGTATGAGGAGGCGCAACGCCTGTCCGGCTCCTGTCCCATGATCTGGACCTGGAATGGGCGCGAGTTCCAGTTCATCACGGATGTGCTGGGCGTGGCTCCGCTGGGCGCCAGTAGCGGCGACGGACGCTATTTCCCGGTGGACCACAAGGAGTACGTGCAGATTCCCGGCGCGGCGCTTGCGGCGGCGGATGGGCGCTACGAAATCCGCGTGACGGAGGAACTCAGCGAAGTGTCGTATCTGGATCAGATCCAGTTGTACTCCTTGGACCACCGCGCGGGCACGGAAATCTTCACGAACGAGAAGTTCAAGGGGCCGCCCTACCCTGAATTCCGGTTGTTCACCGTCGAGCGGCGCATCTATCCGAAGTCCGCACGCGATGGCCAAGGCAGGGATGTGCTGCCGCAATTGCTCGCGAAGGACGGGAAGTATCCCGACCAGTTCCGTCGTACCAAGACTGGGGTCGCGGATGTGCACACGCTGGAGCTGGATTTCGGAAGCGCCGCGCCATCGCATGCGATCCTGCTCCTTAACGGATGGGTGGACTGGCCCGACGGCAGCACCTTCCGCAAGGCGTCGCAGGAATCGGCGGCTGGACTGATTATGCCCTACCTCCAGCTTGAGGATGCGCAGGGAGGCTGGCGCACCGTGGACTCGGACATGGGCATGCCGGCCGGCAAACCCAAGACCATCGCGGTTCCTGTGGAGTTTCCGCCGGGCAACCGCAAGGTCAGGATCGTCACCAACCTGTGCGTGTACTGGGATGAAATCTTCTTGAGCGAAAATACGGGTGGCGGCAAGGTAGCATTGCGACCCGTTCCCTTGGAATCCGCCAGCCTGCATTTTCGCGGATTCTCGGAATCGCGCATCGACCCGCAGCGCAAGCAACCGGATACGTTCTTCTATGACCGCGTGAACGCTGCCTCGTTCTGGAACCCCACACCCGGCCTCTACACCAGGTTCGGACCGGTGGATGAACTGCTGCGGGATGCTGACGACCAACTCGTGGTCATGGGTTCAGGCGACGAAGTTGCGCTTCGCTTCCTTTCTCGAAGCCTGGAGGCGCCGCGTCCCGGGTGGCTCCGGGATTATCTGCTCAAAGTGGACGGCTGGGCCAAGGATTCCGATCCCAACACAGCCTTTTCTTCGAGTGTGAATCCTCTGCCCTTCCACGGAATGTCCCGTTATCCCTATCCCGCCAATGAGCACTACCCGCGCGATCCCGTGCACGATAACTATCAACGCGCGTACAACACGCGTCCGGCGCGGACCGTGATCCCGGCTTTGGCACCCCGATGACTCCCGAAGTTCCAGTCGGAAGAATGAAGTGGCTGCTGGCGCTGCTGCTGCTGAACGCCGCGTATGTAGCGGCGCTGCCGTCCGCGACTATACTTTATGTTGCCAATGTGCTGCTGCACGTCGTGCTGGGGTTGGCGGCCGCTTTGGCGCTCTGCTGGCAATGGCGGCGGAGCCCGAAAGTGACGCCCTTGGCGATCGCCGCGCTCCTGGGGATTTTTCTGCTGGTGAAAGGCGCGGTCACGGCGAACCGCTGGGCGCTCTGGACTCACGTGGCCTTGGCTGCCGGGGGGCTGGCGATCCTGCTGCCGCGAGGACGCTGGCGGGCGGGACTGGCGGCGCTGGCGGTGGCGGCGGCCGCGTTGCGATTCGGTTGGCCCGCAGACCGCATTCGCAATTCACAGATTGTTGCGGCATCTATGGCCGCGGAGGGCGCGGGACCCAAGTCGCCGTTCTGGCCTTCGGCGGCCAACACCAACACCGGCGGATTAATCCCATCCGATTTTTTCATGGACTCGGCTTTGTGCGGCGAATGCCACCAGGACATTTACCAACAGTGGAAGGGTTCCATGCATCACTTCGCGTCGTTCAACAATCAGTTTTACCGGCGCACCATCGAACACATGCAGGAGTTGAGCGGAACACAGGGCAGCAAATGGTGCGCCGGATGCCACGACCACGCGGTTTTCTTCAACGGACGATTCGACCGCCCCATAAAAGAACAGGTGGAGACGCCGGAGGCGCAAAACGGCTTGGGCTGCGTATCCTGCCATTCCATCGTCCAAGTCAATGGCTCGGTGGGGAACGGAGGATTTACGATCGGATACCCGCCGCTGCACAACCTGGCGTCGAGCAAGAACCCGTGGATCAAAAAGGTGAATGAATTCGTCACCTATCTCAATCCGGAGCCGCACCGCCGCACCTTCATGAAGGCTTTTATGCGCCAGGACTCGGCGGAATTCTGCTCCGTGTGCCACAAAGTGCATCTGGACCGGCCGGTCAACAATTACCGCTGGTTCCGAGGGTTTGACGACTACGACAATTGGCAAGCCAGCGGGGTGTCGGGACAGGGGGCGCGGTCGTTTTACTATCCGGCCGACTCCGCCAAATGCGGCAACTGCCACATGGCCCTGGTGCCTTCGCAAGATCCCGGGAACCACGGCGGCCTGGTGCATTCGCACCGCTTCGCGGCCGCCAATACAGCGGTCGCGTTTGTGAATCGCGACGAGGCTCAACTGAAGGCCACCGAGAATTTTTTGCAATCGGGCTTCATCACCGTGGACCTGTTCGCGGCCGAGGAGACAGCTTCATCGCACGGACAAATCGAGATGCTGCGGCGCGCCACGGATTCCCCGCAGATGGCGTCCACTTTCGCGGTGGGCGAGGAAGCGGAACCGGCTGGTCCGGCGATGATTCGGGAGGTGGGTAAAATCTCCGCACCGCTGGATGCGCCTGGCGTGAGTTTTCAGCCGGGTTCCACGGTGCGCGTGGACGCGGTGGTGCGGACGCGAAAGATCGGACATTTCTTTCCGGCCGGAACAGTCGACGCCTTCGATGTATGGCTTGAGTTCAAGGCCGTGGATGCGCGGGGCCGCGTACTGGCGTGGAGCGGGCGAGTGAAAGATAACGGACGCGGGCCAGTAGACAAAGGTGCGCACTTTTATCGCTCCTACCTTCTGGATGGCGAAGGCAACCCGATCGATAAACGCAACGCCTGGCAGGCGCGCAGCGTGCTGTACACGCGTCTGATTCCGCCCGGAGCGGCGGACACGGTACATTTCCTCCTGCCGATACCCAAGGACGCGGAAGGGCCAGTCACGCTGGAAACGCGTCTGAACTATCGCAAGTTCAGCGAGTACTTCACCAAATACGCATTCGCGGGTGTCGCCCAACCCGGCGCGGCCGGATTGGGATTCGACAGCCGTCCCTACACTTTCGATTCTAAGCCAGTCCCCGAGTTGCCGATCGTGACGCTGGCTTCGGCCAAGGTTTCCGTTGCCTTGGGAGAAGCACGCTGGGAGCCCGTTCCGCGCAGGCAGGACCGGGAGCGCTGGAACGACTGGGGCATCGGCCTGCTGCTGCAAGGCGACCTCAAGGCGGCGGAGTATGCGTTCCGCCACGTGACCGAAATCGAACCGGAGTATCCCGACGGATGGGTCAACGTAGCAAGGGCGCTGATCCAGGAAGGTGAAACGGCGGCCGCCCGTCCGTTCGTCGAACAGGCGTTGAAGCTGAGTCCCAAGCTTGCGCGCGCGAACTTCTTCCTGGCGATGATCCAGAAAGCCGACGGCGACTACGACGCCGCGCTCAAGAGCCTGGACCAGGTTCGCAAGCAGTATCCGCGCGACCGCGTGGTGCTGAATCAGATTGGACGTATGTTATTTCTCAAACGCCAGTATCCGGAGGCCGTGAAAGCGCTCGAACAGGTGCTGACGGTGGATCCGGAAGACGTCCAGGCGCACTACAACCTGATGCTCTGCTACCGGGGACTTGGACAAACCAGTAAGGCCACGGATGAGGAGACGCTGTTCCGGCGCTTTAAGGCGGATGAAGCCTCCCAAGAAATTACGGCTCTCGCCAGACAGTTGAGCCCCGAGGATAACAATGAAAGACAGCCGATCCACGATCATGCTCCTGAGCCTGGCGTCTCTGCTGGGCTGCGGACCAGCCCCGCCGCGCGCGTCTCAAGCGCCGGTCCGGTTCACTGACGTCACCGCGCAGGCAAACATTCACTTTCAGCACAACTCCGGCAGCCAGGGAAAGAAGTGGCTGCCGGAGACGCTGGGTCCGGGCTGCGCTTTTTTCGACGCGGACGGAGATGGCTGGCTCGACATTCTGATCGTGAATGGCACGGAATGGCCCGGTGGCAGTAAAGTCGACGGCCGTCACACCACCCCACTACACACCACCGCCGCTCTCTATCGCAATCGGCATGACGGAACCTTCGCCGATATCACCAAGGGAAGCGGCTTGGACTTTGAGGCTCACAGCCTGGGCGTGGCCGTCGGCGACTATGACAACGACGGGCTGGACGATGTCTACATCACGGCCCTGGAAGGCGACCGGCTGTTCCATAACGAGGGCGGCGGACATTTTCGCGATGTTACAGCCGAGGCCGGCATCTCTAACGTGAGTTTCGGTACCAGCGCCGCCTGGCTGGATTACGACCTGGATGGCCGGCTCGACTTGTTCGTCGCGAACTATGTTCAATGGACGCCCCAGGGCGATCTGTGGTGTTCGATGGACGGATCGACCAAGTCCTACTGCACGCCGGAGTCGTATAAGGGCACGTCCTCGAAACTGTACCGGAATCTGGGAGGCGGAAAGTTCGCCGACGTGACGCAGCAGGCCGGCCTGGGAGATCCCACGGCGAAGTCGCTGGGGGTGGTGACCTTCGATTACGACGGCGATGGCTGGACCGATCTGTTCATCGCCAACGACACCCAGCCCAATAAGCTGTACCACAACGTGAAGGGGCGGTTCCAAGAAGTAGGACTTGGGGCTGGAGTGGCCTTCGGCGAAGACGGCGTCGCGCGCGCCGCCATGGGCGCGGACGCTGCCGACTACGACCGGTCCGGACGGCCGCACTTGATCGTGGGAAATTTTTCCAATCAAATGATGGGCCTCTATCACAACGAGGGCAACGGCCTGTTCGTGGACGAAGCGCCCCGCTCGGCGGTGGGCCGCGCCAGCCTGTTGAAACTGACCTTCGGACTGTTCTTTTTCGACTACGACCTGGATGGGTATCCGGATATCCTGGCCGCCAACGGCCACCTGGATGAGGAGATCGAGCGGGTGCAGCCGAAGGTTCGATACCGGCAGACGCCGCTCTTGCTGAGGAATCGGGGCGACGGGACGTTTCAGGAAGTGAACGCGTTTCCAAACCCGATGGTGGCGCGCGGATCGGCGTATGGCGATTTTGACCGCGATGGCGATTTGGACGTGTTGATCGCCTCCAATAACGGCCCCGCCCACCTCTATCGCAACGACGGAGGGAACGCCAATCATTGGCTGAGCGTGAAACTGGAAGGCACCCGGAGCAACCGCGATGGGATCGGCGCCGTGGTGCGGGTAACCAGCGCTGGAGGTACGCAGTGGCAAACTGTGCATAGCGGCTCCAGCTACCTCTCCGCCAGCGAATTGGCTCTTACTTTCGGGCTGGGTCAAGACCAGAACGTTTCGCGGCTCGAAGTCGAATGGCCGGGCGGGATGCGTCAAACGTTGACGGATGTTCGCGCCGGGCAGCATCTGGTGATTAAACAACCGTGATCGAACTCTTAACACTCTCGGGGACGGCGCAAGCCCGGCTGATCCGGGATGGTGAGATTTCTGCGGTGGAGTTAATGGACGCGCATCTGCGTCGCATCGAACAGGTGAATCCGAGCCTGAATGCGGTGGCGGAGGTGCTGAGTGAATCGGCGCGGGAAGCCGCTGCGCGCGTGGACCAGCAGCGCGCTCAAGGCGTCCCGTTGGGCTCGCTGGCGGGTGTCCCGTTTTCCGTCAAGGACTCGATCGAAGTGCAGGGTACGGTATGTACGGCCGGCACGCTGGGCCGCCAGTACGCAGCGCCATCCCGCGAGGATGCGGCTGTGGTGGCGCGCCTGCGGGGCGCCGGAGCCATCCCCGTCGCGAGGACCAATCTCCCGGATCTTCTATTCGCTTTCGAAAGCGACAACCTCATCCGCGGACGTACCAATAATCCGTACGACCTTTCGCGCACCTCCGGCGGCTCCAGCGGAGGCGAGGCCGCGTTGATCGCCGCCGGCGGTTCGCCATTCGGGCTGGGCAGCGACGCCGCCGGCAGCGTCCGTGTACCTGCCCACTTCTGCGGCATCGCGAGTATCAAGCCGACTTCGGGACGTCTCCCTCGCACGGGCCACGTGCCGCCGGCGGGCGGCTGGATCGAATCGTTATGGCAGATCGGCCCGATGGCGCGCCGCGTCGAGGATCTACATGCGGTAATGCGTTTGCTGGCGGGGCCGGACGGACGAGACCACACCGTGATCGGCATGCCGTACGGAGATCCCGACGCGGTGCGAATCAATGAGGTGGACACCCGGGACCTTCGCGTTGCCTTCTTCACGGACAACGGAATTGCGCCGGCCGAACCCGGCACGGTCGCCGCAGTGCATCAAGCCGCGATGGCGCTCGCGTCGGAAGTCCGGCTGGTGGAGGAGCGGCGTCCGCCCGGCATCGAGGAAAGTTACGATCTCGAAATGGGTTTCCTCGGCCCGGACGGCGGCGATGGTGTGCGCGCGTTCCTCGCGAGCATCGGGAGTTCGCGAACGCATCCGCTGTTGGATGGATGGCTGGCAAAACTGGATCGGCGCCGCACCACGGTGGAGGGGTTCGCCGCATGGTGGTCGGCTCTGGACCGGTTCCGAGCGAAAATGTTCGAGTTTCTGCAAGGCTACGACGCGATTGTGTCCCCTGTTTGCGCCCATGTGGCCGTGCCGCACGGGCGTTCGATCGAGGAGCACATCTTTCCTGGATTCAGCTATACGATGACCTATAACCTTACCGGATGGCCCGCCGCGGTGGTCCGCTGCGGGGAAACCGCCGATGGCCTGCCGATTGGCGTACAGATCGCGGCTCGCCCTTGGCGCGAAGACGTCGCGTTGCGGCTCGCAGACCGGATCGAAACGTTGTTTGGCGGATGGCGGCCGCCTCTGCTTCTCCCCGTGCTTCTCAAAGACCGGCCCGAATACGCCGGCCGATCTTCCACGGTGTGTTAAGACATGTCCCTCCATTTGTCTCAACTCCCGAACACGCGGTCGCGAAGGAAGCGCATGGCGGTTGGCAGCGCTCCATAATGGCGAGCGTATAGCGATGACTCACGTCGATGAAGAGCTTGCCTTGCGGAGACAGTAACCGCGCAAACTTGCGGAGAACCTCAATTCGGCGAGCGAAGGGGAAAATGTGTCCGAGGACGTTCCAGAGACACGTGATGATGTCAAACTCGGCCTGTACCAAGTGAAGATCTTCGGCGCGCATGGTCCAGACTGGGCGCCATCCCCGGCCCCGGCATCCGGCAGCGACCGGCTACCCGGCGGCGGCTCCGCGATCACAAGCCGATCGATACTATCCAGATACGCCCTTCGCGACTCCATCGGATCGGCGAAACAGGGCGCAATCCGGTCATAGGCGGCAACTGGACCCAGCGGGATGTCGCCCGAATCAAGGCCGGTACAAATCGTGGATGCGCACCAACCCCACGCAGCGCTCGTCTTGCACCACCGGCAGCACCGAGATCTGCGACGAACGGTCTTCCATCAATCGCAGCGCGTCGTGAATGAACGCCTCCGGACCGATGCTCACCGGAGAGCGGGTCATGATTCCGGCCGCGTCCAGTCCACGAATGTCGTCGTGCCGCTCGAGCGCCCTGCGCACGTCGCCGTCCGTGATCAATCCCAGCAATGCGTGCTTCGGGTTCACCACGCAGGCCGCGCCCAAGGGATGCCGCGACATCTCCACCACCACTCGCTTCAACGCATCGCCCGGCGCAACCCAGGCGACGTCGTCTCCCCGGTGCATCACCTCGGCGACCCGAATGCGCAGGCTTCGCCCCAACTGCCCTCCGGCATGGAAACGCGAGAACTGCTCCGCCGAAAACCCGCGCGACTCCATCAAAGCCACCGCCAGCGCGTGACCTATCGCCAGCGCCACCGCCACGCTGGCCGTAGGCGTGAACCCGCCCGGGTCCGCCTCCCTTTGCACCGAAGCGTCCAGCGTCACGTCCATCGCCGCCGCCAGGGGCGAGCGCACGTTGCCCAGAATTCCGATCAGAGGCGAACGCATTTCGCGAAAAGGCGCAACCAGCCCGAGCATTTCCGCCGTCGTCCCGCTTTTCGAAACCATCACCACCGGATCGCGGTCCTGGCACACGCCCAGATCGCCGTGCATGGCCTCGGCCGGATGTAGGAACACCGAGGGCGTTCCGGTGCTCCGGAGCGTCGCCGCGATCTTCTTGCCCACGTGGCCCGATTTGCCGATCCCGGAGACCACCACTTTGCCCGCATGGCCCTTGCCTGGACCTCGGAGGATAAACTCCACCGCTTGCAACAGGTTGTCCTCCAGACGGAGGGCCGCGGCCTGTATCGCCTCAGCTTCGATTTCCATGGTCCGGCGCGCCGCGGCGAGCCATGCCGGCCGGGAGTGAGAAGGCTCCACAGGCGTACTGTACCACGCCCCGCGCGACTTCCAGCGGTCCAGTGTTGACCTGCCCCTCGACTCTGACTGGCAAATCGATTAGACCAGTTTCACACCGTGAGGCAATGTGGGGCGGACGCCCTCGTCCGCAGCCCGGCCCCCTGGCCGGGCTTGGAGTGCTCATAGCGCGACCAGGGAATCGCGCGCGGGTCCGGGGACCGGCCCCACCTTACGGTAACCATGAAACTGGCCTATCATATCGGACCGAACGTTCGCAGCGACCACACGCACACCTTAGAACCCCCCCTTGACGGCCAGGGGCGGAAGGTATATTGTTTCTGGAGTCGCATTTCATGGTGGGGGTGAACTATGCGTTTGAAGTTAGTCTCTGCAAGCACCATTCTCTTCGCTTTGACGGCCTTAGCCCAGAGCGACCGCGGTACCATTACCGGCACTGTCGTCGACCCGGCAGGCGCGGTTGTCGCGAGCGCGGCGATTGAAGCCACTAACGTTGACACAGGATCCGTTTTTCCGGTGGCGAGCTCCAGCACCGGCAATTACACCATCGCCGAATTGCCCGCAGGCACTTATGTGCTCAACGTCACCGTGCAGGGTTTCAAGAAATACGTCCGCCCGGGCCTGATCGTCCAGGCGGCGCAAACCATACGTGTAGACGTACCGCTGGCGGTGGGCAACGCCTCGGAGACGGTCACGGTCAACGCGGAAGCTCCTTTGCTCGAGACCGAGAGCGGCGCCGTGAGCTCGACGATCTCTACGCAGACCATGGATACTCTTCCGCTCCTGGAGATCGGGACCAATGGCGCGGGCATCCGAAATCCGTACAACCTTCTTGCGCTGGTGCCGGGGGCCGTCTTCGCGCCGCCGACTCCCGGCGCCGTCGGATCTCCAGACCAAATTAACGGCGGGCGGGGTGGATCGGAGACGATTCTGATTGACGGCATGGATGCAACCAACGCCCTGGGCCAAGGCGCAGATGCGCAGGCCCAGCCCGGCCAGGATCAAATCCAGGAATGGACGGTTCAGGCCAGCAACTACTCCGCGGAGTTTGGTCAAGCCGGCCAGGCAGTCTACAACGTGACCATGAAATCGGGAACCAACCAATTCCACGGCAGCGTGTTCGAAAACTGGCAGAACGCATACTTGAATGCCGGGCAGCCGTTCACGAATAACGGCAACGGAAAACTCGTAAATCCGGCGAACACGCAGGATGACTATGGTATGACCTTCGGTGGCCCGGTGTGGATTCCGAAACTGTACAACGGCCGCAACAAGACCTTCTTCTTCTTTAACTGGGAGCAATACATTCGGGATCAGTACGTATTGGGTGCCGCGACTAGCGTTCCCACGGCGCCGTATCGCCTGGGCAACTTCGCCGGGGCGATTGTCGCGGCCGGCAATCACAATATCGGAACCGATCCTCTTGGCGGCGCGATCTTTGCCGATGAGATTTACGATCCCCTCACTCGGCAGACGGTGAACGGCCAGGTCGTCACGACTCAGTTTTCGGGCAACGCCATCCCGACAGCGCGCCTGGATCCAATTGCGCTGAAGATCCAAAATCTGCTCCCGCAGCCTTTCTGCGTGTCGGGACCGCCCTGCAACCCGCTCGGCTCGGTCAACAATTTTCAAAATACGGAGTTTGAGCACCGGGAATCGGAAGTTCCCTCGCTTAAATTCGATCACGTGATCGGAGCCAAGGATAAGCTCTCTTTCTTCTGGAACCGAACCATGACCTACTGCCTGACGTGCTACGGCGACGACGGGATGGCTCAGCCCATCTCCGACACGTTCGGCGGCGGCATTTATTCGAAAGCGCTCCGCTTGAACTATGACCACACCATCACGCCGACGCTTCTGCTGCATTTGGGCATTGGATACAACTCGGACGACTTGGGCCGGCCGCTGGTGACCCCCAACTACAACGCCTGCACGAATCTGAACCTGTGTAGCCAGGCGTTCACTCTGCCGTCCGCTTTTCCTAACTTCACGGGTCTCACCGATGCGGCCGGAGGCATGGCAAACGGTGGCGGGGGAATCGGCAACACAGGGCGCACCGATTCGATTTATAACCAGTTCAACGCCATCGCCAGCCTGACTTGGGTCAAGAACAACCATACCTTCAAATTCGGCGGCGAGTTGCGGTCTCAGGGAAATTATTCGGTGGATCATACGGACCTCCAGGGCAGCTACGGTTTCAGCGTCGCGCAAACGGCGATGCCGTACGAAGTCACGACGGTCGGGGGTGTCAGCGCCGCAAATATTGGCGCGTATCACATCGGTCAGCCCTACGCCAGCTTCTTGCTGGGGGACGTCAATACCGCTACTCTCGACCCTACCTCAGATTCGCGCTTCGGAAAGCATTCGTTGGCGGGCTATGCGCAAGACAGTTGGAAGGTGACGCGCAAATTCACCATGGATCTGGGCCTGCGCTATGACTTCTCGACGTATTTCCAGGAGCAGTACGGGCGCTCTCCGAATTTCGATGAGACACTGCCGAACGCTGTGGCCGGAGGCCATCCGGGCGCAACCGAATACCAAGCCACCTGTAACTGCCAACTCGCGAAGAACTATCCTTGGGGCTTCGGGCCGCGCATCGGCTTCGCCTACCAGTTCTTGCCCAAGACCGTGTTCCGCGGCGGCTTCGGTATCGTATACGCCGGTACCGGTCAGGGCGGGACCTTCGGTGGTGGCATCTTCGGGACCGCCTCAGCCAATAATCCTTTCGGCCCTTCGGGGGTTCCCGGCGCGCCCATCATGACTTTGAGCAACATAGCCGTAAACGGCGCACCGATTACGCAGAGCACGATTGCGTGGCCAAACTTGAGCTCGAGCTATTACCCGATCGGCGGTGTCCTCCCGGGCGGCGGGCCGCAGTCCTACGACCCGAATGGGGGAAGACCGCCGCGGCAGTATCAATACAGCGCCGGGATCCAGAGGGAGATTATCCCCAACCTCTTGCTGGACGTCTCCTACGTGGGGAACTACGTGATCTGGTGGTACACGGCAGCGCTGACCAACCTCAACTATCTGAGCAATGCCATTTTGAGCCAAAATGGTCTCAGCCTGAACAATCCCGCGAATTTGGCCACCCTGCTCGCGCCCATCGGTTCGGCCGCTGCGGGAATCTTCCAGAATAGGATTCCGTTCACCGGTTTCCCGCTCACCGCCACTGTGGCCCAGTCGTTGCGGCCGTTCCCGCAGTTCAACTCCGGCCTCGGTGTTCTGAGCGCGCCGCTGGGAGACGTTTCCTACAATTCGCTCCAGGCGCAGGTCAACAGGCGGTTTTCTCACGGCCTTCAGTTCAGTTATTCGTTTGTATGGCAGAAGAACATGGATACCTTCGGGGGAACCCCGGACATTCAAAATCGGGCGTTAGCCTGGAAGCTTGATCCAACCGATCAGCCGCTGGTGAGTAAAATCTCCTGGGCCTACACTTTGCCCAAGTGGGGGCCAAACAAGGTGGTTTCGCAGATAGTCCGCGATTGGCAGCTTACCGGCTTTCTCCAGTACGCCAGCGGGACGCTCTTCGCGGTTCCCGCCGCGAACACCGTAGGCTATCCTTCGAACCTCAATACCGCTACGATTGCTGGTCTTACATTCCAGCCCAACACCAACCCACAGTTTGAGGTGCCGGGCCAGCCTCTGTTCCTGAACAACCTGAATTGCCACTGTTTCAATCCCAATACTTCGATTGTATTGAATCCGGCGGCGTGGGCCAACCCGGGCCCTGGTCAGTTTGGTGGTGCGACGACTGCGACCAAGTTCAGCACTGAGCGCCGCCCCGTGGAGAACATGGGTCTTGGGCGGGCGTTCCGGATCAAAGAAAGAATCAGCATGAACCTTCGGGTGGAGTTCGTCAACATATTCAACCGCACGTATTTGAACAACCCCACCCTCACCGGTCCGCAGACGGCGCCGGTCTGTGTAGAGCCGAACGGCACCAACGGAGCCTGTAGCCAGCCAGGCTTGCAGACTGTTTCCGGTTTCGGAACCATCAACACAACAACTACGCTCTATCCGCCGCGGGTCGGCCAGATCATCGCTCGTTTCCAGTTTTAATGTTCGGGTTCGGGCCTGGACAACCAGCGATTGTGGGGTTACGCTGTAACCTAAAGATTATTGAGATTCGCCAAACCACAGAGGAGGTAAGAGGATGAGAATTCAAGCTAGCGTTTGCGTGGTCAGTCTCAGTCTGATGGCCGCGGCGGTTCCGTTGCTGGCGCACCATTCGTTCGCAGCGGAGTACGACTCGAACAAGCCCATCAAGATCTCGGGAGTCGTCACCAAGGTGGAATGGATGAACCCCCATGCCCGCTTTTATGTTGACGTGAAGAGTGCGGACGGAAAGATTACCAATTGGAATTTTGAACTGGGCGCCATCCCCGTACTCTTGAAGCAGGGCTGGACCAAGAATTCGCTGAAGGCCGGAGACGAGGTCTCGGTGGAGGGCTCGGCGGCGAAGGACAACTCCAACAGCGCCAATGCCCGCAGCGTGACGTTGCCGGGCGGCAGAAGGGTGTTCGGAGGGTCATCGGCCCCCAGCAGCGGACAGGATCAATAGGTCAAGCGGATAGCCTGCAACGGGGCGCTTCAGCCCCACGAGGAGACTCAACGTGAAGAAAAATCCAACAACATTGTTGGCCGCTGCCGTGGCGGCGGCTTTAGGTTTGGCCGTGGCATTTGCCGCACCCCAGGCCGCGACTCAGGACAAGGGCGCCGTTCCGCCGCAAGGTAAAGGGAAAGGGAAAGGAAAAGCCGGCGGACGTGGCGCCCGCAAAGGGCCGCCCGGTCCAGTGCCCAGGTTGTCCGACGGAAAGCCGGATCTTAGCGGGATCTGGAACGGGTTTGGCGGCAGCGGCCAGGATGCACCCGATATGTTGCCTTGGGCCGCCAAGGTCGTTGCGGATCACCGGGCCAAAGGCGGCGCGGAAGATTACGAAGCGCGTTGTCTTCCCGGAGGCCCTCCGCGCGCGGCTCCTTACCACACTTCGCTATTTTCCACCCCCAAGCTCGTGTTGATGCTGTTTGAGGGCAATACCCACATGTATCGTCAGTTCTTCGTGGACGGGAGCGATCATCCCAAGGATCTGAAGCCCACCTTTTATGGCGATTCGCGCGCCCACTGGGACGGAGACACGCTGGTGGTGGACACCATCGGCTTCTTTGAAAAGTCCTGGTTCGATTTTGCGGGTACTCCGCATACCAAGGCGATGCATCTGACCGAGACTTTTCATCGCACCGACTTCGGGGACATGGAGATGAAAGTCACCATTGAGGATCCGGGAGTCTTTACCAGGCCTTGGGTCATCAATCGAACCACGACTCTCGAAACCGATTTCGAAATGACGGAGTACGTCTGCAACGAAAACAATCAGGACCCCGGACACCTGGACGCCACCATCGCGGCACCCTCGTCCGGGAGCGAGAAACTGGACAAGGGTAAATTGGTAGGCGTGCCGCCGGTCCAAGCCAAGAAGGCGCCAGCACCTCCCGCCGGACCCACTCCTCACATGCCGGACGGCAAGGTGGATCTATCCGGAGTCTGGGTCCCGGGAAGCACCCTGCTGCCGAATGATCCGGCGTATCAGCCCTGGGCCAAGAAAATATACGACGAACGAAAAGCCAACAAAGGCAAGGACGATCCGGAGCGCATTTGCCTTCCCGATGGCGCGGTTCGGATCAATCCGCTGCCCTATAAGATTGTGCAAGGCCCCAAAATGGTGGCGCTGCTGTGGCAGGGAAATACTCACAGCTACCGGCGATTTTTCCTGGACGGCCGCGCTCATAACCTCGACATTGAACCCGAGAGCTACACTGGGCAATCCATCGGCAAGTGGGATGGCGATACCCTCGTGGTCGACACGGTGGGCTTCAACGATAAGACCTGGTTGGACTCCACCGGTAAGCCGCATAGCGAGGCCATGCATTTGACCGAGCGCTACGGCAGGCCGGACCTGGGGCACTTGAATGTTCAACTCACCATCGAAGACGAAAAGGCCCTGACCAAACCGTACACGTTCACGCGAGTCTTCACTCTCGCGCCGAGCTGGGAATTGCAAGAATATGTTTGCCAGGCAATCCTGGACGGGATTGAGTAGCGGCAGCGAGGGATTGCGCCGTCTAGGCCAGCTTCACAGTTTCTATGAGCCCCTGTGGGGCGGACGCCCTCGTCCGCGCCGGACCCCCGGTTCGGCTTGCCGGGGCGTGAAGCAGGGCCGACGAGGCGCAACTAAGGACGCCCTGCCGGGCCGATCAGGTGAACCGTGTCTTTCTGGTTCTCCTGGCAAATATACTCCATCAACTCGTCATTCGGCAGCAGGCGATGCGAGGCGTTGATCGTAAAAGGTCTGGTGTAATCCCCGGGATCGTCAATGGTAACCTCCTCGCGCAAGGTTCCCAGATCCGGCCGCGTGTAGCGTTCGGTGGTATGAAGCTGCTCGGTATGCGGATGCCCGACAAAATCGAACCAGAAAAGGGTGTTGAACCCGACCGTGTCGACGACCAGCGTGTCCTGGTCCCAGTGCCCGATCGAGTGCCCGTACCAGGTTGGATTCACATCGGCGGGATGCTTGCGCCCATCCATGAAGATCTGCCGGTAGCTGTGGATGTTCCCTTCAAACAGGAAATAGATGTAGGGCGGAGTCTCGACGATCTTCCAAGGATAGGGAGCGTGCCGCGGGACCCCGGTAGGCAGGCAATTCGCTTCCGGATCGTCCCGCGATAAGTGCTTCTTCATGATTTCTTCGGCAGCGGGCTTCAGAGGGACTGTCTCGCCTGGCTTGAGACCCAGGGAAATGTCTTCGATCAAGAAAATATCGGCGGGGCGCCAGAGTCCGGAGAAGTCGACTCGTCCGCTTGGCAGATGCGGCGCTGGGCCGGCCGGCGCGGCGGCAGCGGCCCCCTTACTCTTAGTCTGTGCATGTACAATGGCGGTTGGTGGCGCCAACAACCACGCCACAAGCAAGGCGGCCGCGGCCACGAAGGAACTCAGGAAACATTCTCTCATCGGAGGTATGGTAGTTCGCCGCGACGCCGGAAGCAAGGGCTTTCGCGGGAACCTTCGCGGGGGGCTCGGGCGGCGTCGGGAAGCGACGCCTCAATGGGAGGATTGACAGGGATGCGGCCGGGGAGTATTTTTTGATTGAATGTCTGTGATGACGATCTGGTTTAATCTCAACAAGGCTCTTGCCGCAGCGGCGATGCTTGTGGCTTTCGCGCCCGCGGGACTTTTCGCCCAGTGGCCGGCTTATCCGACCGCTGGAGTTCCCAAGAACGCCGACGGTAAGCCCAACTTGGCTGGACCCGTGCCAAGGACGGCGGACGGCAAGCCGGATCTTTCCGGAATCTGGCAATACATGCGGCCGCCGATGCCGCCCGGGACACCCGCGGCAGCGGCGCCTCCGGCGGCTCCCGCACCGGCCACCTCCCAACCTCCCGATCTGGTCCCGCTTTCCGTTAGGCTGAGCCAATTCTGGAACCTCGGAGCCTCGTTCAAAGACGGTCTGCCCTTCCAGCCCTGGGCCGCGGAGCTGCACAAACAGCGCGTCGCGCGCAATAGCGAAGACAACCCCGACGCGCACTGTTTGCCGCTGGGCCTGATGCAGCTTCACACTCACGGCCAACCGAGAAAGATGATCCAGGCCCCGGGTGTGATCGTAATTCTTTATGAGGCCAACGGCGGCGTGCGGCAGATTTTCACCGACGGCCGGCCCTTACCCAAGGACCCCCAGCCATGGTGGTTCGGCTACTCCACCGGCAAGTGGGATGGCGATACGCTGGCGGTGGAAACGACGGGCTTCCGCGATCTCGGCTGGCTCGACGTCGAAGGCAGTCCCTTGACCGAGTCAGGGAAAATCATCGAGCGCTTCCGCCGCGTCGATTTCGGGCATTTGGACATCGAAGTCACGATTGACGATCCCAAGGCCTACACCAAGCCTTGGACCGTGACCGTGCATCAGCGCGTCCTGCCGGATACGGATTTGATCGAGTTCGTTTGCCAGGAAAACGAGAAAGACGCGCCGCATCTAAGGAACTGACCGGCGGAACTGACCGGCGGAACTGACCCGGCCCATCGTTTCCAGATCGCGCGTTTGCGCGAGCCGCTAATTCGACGCCGTCTGCTTGGGGTCCTTGGTTTCGAGCTTGCCTTCGACGCCGCCTAACTTCCGAATCAATGCGACAGTGCTGTCATGGGGAACGGGCAGCGCCGCGAAACTGTTCTTTCCCATGGCGACATCCAAAGGCGTGAAACCCTGCTTGGTTTTGGCGTCCAACTTCGCGCCATGCTCCACCAGAAACTGAACGATGGTATCGGCCCCACGCAAGGCCGCGCCGTGAAGGGCCGTCTCGCCCTTGGCGTTGGCCTGGTTGAGATCGGGCCCTTGCGCGAGAGCCACCTTCAGAGCTTCCAGAGCCTCGCTCTCCGATCCGCGGGTGTTCTTGTCGCGATAACCGACGCCGGCGGCGAACATGAAAGCGGTACTGCCGTCCTTGGTGGTGAGTTTCGGGTCGGCTCCCTTGTCCAACAATAGCCGCATCGCCGCGGAGTCCCCGGCGCGGGCAGCGCGCATCAGCGGCGTGGTGCCTTCATCCAACGTGACATCGCCGGAATCCATGCCGCTTCTGCCGGGCAGATTTTTCGTTAATTGGGCGTTCGGATTCGCGCCATGGGCCAAAAGCGCTTTCACGATTTCCAGGCTCGGCAGCGGATCGTTCTCCTTTCGCGAAGGCAGCGCGGAGTAGTCTTCATTGCGGATATCCACGGCCGCGTACAGAGCCCCGCGGCCCTTGACGTCCAGCAGGTTGGGGTTCGCGCCTCGATCCAGCAAGAACTTCGCGAACATATAGTGCTGGTTCATGATGGAGAAAATCAGCGCATTGGCTCCATCCACATCCACTTGATTGACATCGACGCCAGCGTCGAGCATCGCGCGAGCGGAGTCGAGATCGCCCTCCCGAGCGGCAAACAGAAAAGCAGTCACACCGCCGCGGGCGAATGGGGAAACCGAGGAGGCCGCGCTCAATTTCGGTAACTTGGTCTCGCGGTCAAAGGAGACGACCTTCCAGTCGGCGCCGCGATCGAGCAGCAGCTTCACCACCTCGGGATGATGCTCCGCCGCAGCCCACATCAGCGCTGTCTGGCCCTTGTAGTGTTCCACCGCGTTGACCTCGGCTCCGTGGTCCAACAGAACCCTGACGGCGTCCGCGTTGCCGGCGCGAGCCGCGGTCATGAGCACGGTCTCACCATCCGGAGTCGTCAAAGTTTTGGGATCGGCCCCGGCTTTGAGGAGCGCTTCGATCATGGCTGCGTTTCCCAGAGCCGCAGCTTCCGAAAGCGGCGTCGCGCCGTAGCGGTTGGCGGCCTTGGCATTGGCTCCCGCGCCAAGCAGCAGATTGACAGCTTCCAGGTCGTTCCAATGGGCGGCCCAATGGAGCGCGGTGGTGCCGTCGGGCTGGGGCGCGTTCACGTTGGCGTGCTGTTGGATCAAGGAGCGCAGAGCTTGGGTGTCGCGATTCTGGACTGCATCGGCGGCGTCTGCCGCAGCGGCATAGCCGGAGGCGGCAAGGGCAGTGCTGAACAGTATGATGGTGAGGGCTCGCATGGCTACACCTCCGACAGGGGGCCTGTGCTATCGCCGACGCTCTCCTGCGGGATGCCGGCTTTATCCAGGATGGTCATGAGCAGATTCGCCATGGGCGTGTTCTCGGGATACTTCAGGTGACGGCCGCCCTTCAACTTTCCGGCTGCTCCGCCGGCCAGGAGGACCGGCAATGGCGAGTGATTGTGAACGTTGCTGTTGCTCATCCCGCTTCCATAGAGGATCAGGGAATGGTCCAGAAGATTGCCGTCGCCGTCGGGGGTGGCCTTCAACCTTTCGAGCAAGTGAGCCACGAGCCCTACGTGATAGGTGTTGATCTTGGTCAGATTCTCGAGGCGAGCCGCGTTGTTCTGATGATGCGAGGCCGGGTGGAAGCCTTCCGAAATGCCCAGCATCGGGAAGGTCCGGTAACTCACTTCACGAGCCATCATGAACGTGGAAATGCGCGTGATGCCGGCCTGAAACGACAGAGCCATCAGATCGAACATCAGCTTGGAATGCGCTTCGTGGTCGTCCGGAATACCGCTGGGAGAGTCGGGAACGGAAAGGCCGGAGTTGCTGTTCTGCTTCTCGGCCAACTGAATGCGCCGTTCGATCTCGCGGACGGTGTCCAGGTATTCGGAAACGCGGCTGCGGTCGTTGGCGCCCAGTCCGCCTTGCAAACGCCGCACCTGACCGGTAACCGCGTCAAGAATGCTGCGCTGCTGTTCGATGCGCTCCATACGCTCTTCGGGGGTGGCGCCGTCGCCGAAGAGACGATCGAAGACCAGGCGGGGATTGATCTCCATTGGAAGAGGCGTGGTGGGCGTGCGCCAAGAGATGGTGTTCATGTAAGCGCAACTAAAGCCCACGTCGCAGGCTCCCACCAGCCCGCTGTAATCTTCGGTCGCCAATTCGAGCGAGGGCAAGGGAGTCTCCTGGCCGATTTTCGCGGCCGCGATCTGGTCGATGGTGACGCCGGCGTGAATATCGGCTCCGTCGGTGCGCTTGGGGTGGACGCCATTGAGAAAGACGGCGGGGGAACGCGTGTGGTCGCCGCCGTTATCGCCGGGACCCCCAGGGGCGGCCATGGCATGCGCAAGATTGCTGACCACCACCACTTGATCCTGAAACGGTTCGAGCGGCATGAGCGTCCGCGACAACTTGAGCGGTCCCTCCTCGGCGGGGGTCCAGTTGGCCATGACCGCGCCGTGCGGGATGAAACACAGGCCCAAGCGGAGTTGCGGGTTCGCGGCGGTCTTCAGCAGCGGTGTCTGGGCCGGAATCATGGAGTCCAGAAGGGGCAGCGACATGGTCACTCCCAAACCGCGCAGGAATGTTCGGCGGGGCAGATGCTTCTTGGTGATGAATCTCATCCGGGTTTGGCTCCTTTTGGCGGACTCAAGCTACTGATGTATTATCGCTCGGCTGCGGGGCGGTGGATAGGGGGGGTTGCGGCACGGCAGCTGCGTTTCAGGCCGCATCGCGCGCTTCGACGTGTAGACGCTTGCCGAGCGCCGCAAACGACTTTTCGATCTGGTCCAGGCGGGAGTGATGCCGGAGAGAAAACAGACGGTCGACGTGTGTCTTATGTATCCCGATGCGGCGCGCAAACTCAGCCTTCTTCAAGTCCGACTCCAGAAACGCTTTGTAGAGATCGACCTTGGCAGCTTGCAGGGCCGGTAACGCGACGGGGCGGAAGCGCGAGCCGCGATGACGCTGGGGCGCAGGCAGCGGTTTGGATTCCCTGATGAAGTCACCGATGGTCAGCATCAGAAGATCTTGCGCCATTTCGAGGGCTTCCTCTTCGGTTTCGCCTTGCGTCACGCCGTAGCCGAAATCCGAGAATGTCACGACGTAGCCGCCAGTCTTCCGGTCGGGTTCGAATAATGCCAGATAGGGTTCCATTTCAGTCCTCACATCGTCAAATCCAAATCTTTCAGAATGCTTTGCAGTGTCCCCGTCTTGATTTCCTTTGACGGATGACGGGGCATGCGCGAAACTCGTGAGCCTAGAACGATCCGAGTATGGCGAGATTCCTCAACAAACGCGCAGCCCTGTTTCTTCAGCCACCGTTTGAGCTCGCTCGCCTTCACGCTCAATGGTAACCACTTGTGGTTCCTGTGTCAAAACCTCCAGGTGGCGGCGCACGGCAGGTCGCAGACCTGCCCCACAATTGGGTTCGGAAAAAAGCGCTGGAAATTGCCGTTGATGGACGCAGGTTATTCATTACGAGTGAGATCCGTTTCAGATCCGGCGGAAAAATTGGCTTCGGGTTGAAAATCTTCATCCCAGGTCTCGGTGGCGAGCTGAATGGGAGGATAGGAGGGAGCCTTCGAATCGGGAACCTCGCGCAGTTTCAGAAGCATGGCGAGGGCGCGGTTGTATTGGCGGTCATAGGCGGCTTCGAAGCGCTGCTGGAGCGAGAGGACGCGGGAGTTGTCGGCCAGGCTGCGAAAGGTGGCGGCGGCGAGGACTGCGCCCGATCCGGCGGAAGGGTCCTGACGAGCCATCTCCTGTTCAAAGCCAGCGGTTTGAATTCCCCATATGCGCAGCAGACGCCAGCGGGCGGCGGTCATGGTCTGGACCAGGGATATTTCGGCGGAGTTGCGCGGTTGAAATTGGAGGATGAGAGCCGCGGCAAGGTCGTTGAAGCGGCGCAGAGATTCGCCCTTAAGAACGATGGTGCCGGAAAGGAGTTTGGATAGAGCCCCGTTTTTCGATGAGATTCTTTTGCCTTCCGGAGTGACGGGTCCGGTGGATTTAAGGGCGTTGGCGCGATTGGCTTTTATCTGACGTTCGGTTGCCATATTCTGACCCAGCGTAAACGGCAGTGGCTGCGATAGGGGTCGGAAGAAAGCGGGAAAGGGTTCAAAGGAAAAGGGATGTTGATGCGCGGGAGCGGGGGATGACGGGTCTCGGACGATGAAGTTGGGCAGGGGGGCTGCCCCGCGGTGGCCGAAGGGCGAGCCCGGCCCATCGAATGTTGAGATTGTCGACTACCGCTAAAATGAAAGGAGAAGATCGTGGCACGCACACCCATTCACCCCGGAGAAATCCTCGGCGACGAGCTGGAGACGATGGGCCTTTCGGCGAAAAGATTGGCCGATGTCATCCAGGTACCGCCGAATCGCCTGTATCAGCTTTTGTCTGGAAAGCGGAGCATGACGGCGGACACGGCCCTGCGCCTCAGCCAGTATTTCGGGATGTCGGCTGATTTCTGGATGAACCTCCAAAGTTCCTATGAGCTTGATTTAGCGCGGGAGCGGGCCGGCAAGGCCATACTGCGAATCCCGAAGCGCGGAGGGGAGGATGGAGCCGCAGCCGGCGGCGTGACAGTGGGGTTGCGCGGGTGAAGTCCAGCGCGCTGCGAGGGCCTGGGCTGCCGCTAGGACTCCTTCGCTGGTGAAGGTGCTCTTCCGAGCACCGAGGTCAATTGTCTTCATTGGTGCGCTGGAACTGGCTCACCAGCCCGTCGAGGGTGGCTGCGGCGGTGATTGCGTCGTGTGGCATCAGCACATATGACCATGGCTTGCCTCCGTTGGTCTTCGCGTGCTCCGTGGCGTGATGGCACCACTGGATGGCGGCGCGGGCCTTGGCCAGTACGGCTTCATCGTCCATCTCGGTGGAGCGCTTGGGCTCGCACAACAGCTTTTCCGTTTTGGTTTCGATGGCGAAGTCGGGTTCGTATTGGTGCTCCTGGTGCGCGTGGCGATAGTAGATTTGGAACTGGCCCTTGGCCGGCTTGAACCACTTCTCAACGCTAGCGTCGGACTCCAGAATTACGGCGAAGCGGCGCTCCGGGTCGGAGTCGAACTTCTGCACTTGATACAAGCACTTGGCGAATCCGCCGAACAAGGTGCTGCGAATGAATTGCTTCTCGTCCACGGGCGCACGGAAGTTCACGGGCGCTTCCCCCGCCGGGCGTGTATAGTTATTCTCGCGGAGCGTCGTCACGCCCTGACTGATATTGACCTCGAAGCCGGTATCCTTGATCCAGACGTGCGACTGCATCTGTGCGTGGATCAGGTCGGCCATTTTCCTTTTGTGGTAGCGGACGACGTTTAAGAGGGTTTCTTCGTCCGGGTGCAAGGTCCGGTGGTGCGCCACCATCTGCGCTGCTAGCTTATAGAGCAAGTCGGCTTGATCGTCATAGCTGATGTCGTCAAATTCCGAAAGCCAATGCACGATGTAATCTTCCAGCCGCTTTTCTTTGTGGACCGCCTGATCCGCGTTAAGGCGCTCCTGCTCATCGGTCCGCAGGTACGCCAGCAGAATCTCCTGTGGCACAGGCTGAAATGCGATGTGGGCGATGTCCAGATCGAAATCGTCGTAGCCGAAATCGGAGCCCGCCTTTGGCACCACGACGATCCGTGGAATGTCCATGGACTTGCCCACCCACAGTTCGACGGCCTTCTGGACCGTCGACTTAACGTGCTCCTCCGCGCCCATGCCTTCGAGCGCCGCCTGGCTTGGCGCCACCATTTGTTGAACTTGTTGGACGATTTGCGCCATCACTTCCGGCTTGTTCAAATCGGCGGCGCCCTTCAGTTGCGTGCCTGTTACGGTTCGATCAATGCGCCGGATCACGTCCAGCGTCGTTTGCGCGATGGCTTGATCGGCTTGCGTGGGAAACACGATGGACTGTTGGACCGGCCCGTCGTCGGCCGCCGCGACTTGCGGGGCCAAGGCGATCTCCGCCGACGGGCGGGCCACGTAGACTTCGAAACGCTCCCCGTCAGGCTCAATCGTGATCCCGCCGCGAATCAAGGAATGGATCGGCGAATTGGGATTCTGGGCAGCGTCCAAAATCTCCTGGAAGCGGTCGTGCGCGATAATCGTCAAGCGGTCGATACTCTTGACGCCGGTGCGCCTTCCATACGGAAGCCGGAGGCCGCGTCCGATGGATTGCTGGACCAGCGTTTCGGACTTCGACGCCCGCAGCGGGACAATCGTGTACAGGTTGGTGACGTCCCAGCCCTCTTTCAGCATGTTGACGTGAATGACGATCTCGGTGGGTTCTTTGGGGTCTTCCACCGCAAGCAATCGCTCGATCACTTCGTCCTTTTCCTCGCCGGTCTGATTGGAGTGGACCGTAATCACACGCTCTTTGTAGCGGCCCTCGAAAAAGTCCGGGGCCTTAATGATCTCTTCAATCTTGTTCGCGTGCCCGGTGTCCTGCGCGATCACCAGGATGAACGGTTTTACGATCCGCTGGCCCTGCTCGCGGGCGAAGACCTCCAGATCCACCTTAGCCCGTTCATGAACTTGAATGCCGTCTTCCAATTTCAGGCGTTCCAACTCTTCGTCGTTGTAGCTGTCGCGCTTGAAGTTGGCCCGCGTGGCCACCACAGGCTCTTTCACAAAGCCGTCGTCCATCGCCCGCGATAAGGGATAGCTGTAGATGACATTTCCAAACAGTTTTGGCCCGGAGGGGTGCTCCACTTGCGGCGTTGCGGTCAGTTCGAGGCCCAGGATCGGCCGGAGCTCGTTGATCGCGCGGATGCCCGCCGATGCCCGGTAGCGGTGGCTTTCGTCCTGCAACAGAACAAGGTCGTCCAGTCCGGCCAGGTACTCGAAGTAGCTCTGCCCGATATATTCCTGAAGCCGCTTAATGCGGGGCGACTTGCCTCCGCGCACCTCGGAGTTGATCTTTGAAATGTTGAAGATGTTGATATGGACGCCGGTCTCCCCAAACAGGTCGTACTTGCGGACGCCGCGCCCGCTTTCGTAGTTATCGCCGGTGATGATCTCGGGCGGCTCGACCGCGAACTCGGCGATGCCCTGGAGCACGTACTTGGGATGGCCCGGCTGGAAATCCGCAATCAGCTTGTTATAGATGGTGAGATTCGGCGCGAGAACGAAGAAGTGCCGGACGCCCTTCACCAGGTGCAAATAGGCGACGAAGGCTCCCATCAGTCTGGTTTTGCCGACGCCGGTTGCCAGCGCGAAACAGAGCGACGGGAAATCCCGTTCATCGAATGCCGTGACGCTGGGGTATCGCTGCCGGATCAACTTCAGGGCGCTTGCGGAATCAGAATCTTTCTTGAGAGGCAGCAGGTCCGCGATGTCGGCCAAGATTTCCACCGAGTCCCGCTGCGGCTTTCGCAGGCTCAGCCGGTTCGCGATGATGTTCACATTGCGGTTCATTCCGGCTCCCGCTCAGCAAACAGGTCCGTCTGTCCTGCCGCCAGTGCTTTCTTGGTGCGCGCGCCTTTCCTGGTGTTAAGAGGAGCGGCCGCCGATTCGGCATCCGCGTCCGCGACAGGGGCCGGCGGGAGATTGGCGACGGACAAACTGTAATCGTCCCGCCCCCACTCGCAGCGGTCCATGACTGCCTTCGGGATCTTTTTGATGGTGAGGTTCTGGAATTGGTCGGCCCCTCCCCGGAGGGCGGTGCAGCAAATCAGCAAGCTCCGCTCCGGCCCCACTTCTTCGCTCAAGGCATGAAGCTGTTGTTGCGTGAGCTTCTGGGTAGTGACGTAAATGAAGTCGCGCTCGGTGGAGTGGCCGTGCTGCCAATAGAGGTCCTGGCTCGGAGCGTAGCTGAAGCCCTCCATTTTGCACATGGCTTCGGCCAGCATGGGGGCGTTGTACTGTTTGCTGATGATCCAGTTGTCCCAACGGTCTTTCTCCAGCAGAGATGGGGCGAGATGGTAGAAGCGGAAGCCACCCCCGCCAATCCATCCAACGCTGTTGGTGATTCCGCCCGCATCCTGTCCGTCGATCACTTTATGCAGGCGAGGCAGGATATGTGTAGTACAGTGTTCCCCAAGCTCAACCATTATCCAGCTGCGCTGCATCTTTTGTGCTACCGCCCCGGTTGTTCCGCTACCCGCGAACGAATCCAGTACCAGGTTTCCCTTCCTCGTGGCGATGTTGAGGATTCGTTGAAGAAGTGCCTCTGGCTTTGGAGTTGAAAATGGCCTAGAAGAAAGTTCCTTCTGTTCCATCATGGCTGATTGTGTGCTGCCGCAGTCGGCGGCGAGCCACACTGTCCTTGGCACTACGGCTTCGGCGTCGTCTAGGAACATCTTGAGTCGGGGAGCTCTTGATCTGCCGTCCTTACCCCAGTAGAGGAGTCTCGCTTCCTCGTTCGCTCTGTGGGTGTCCGGCCCGTATCGCCAAGTCAGCGTGTCTGGCGGGAAAACGATTTCGTTGGTGTTCGGATTACGAATTCCGTAGTACAAATTCGGCTCCTGCCGCGTCTTGTTGCCTGTGTAAGTTACTGAGTTCCAGGGGCCTCTGCGATCCTGGTCTGGGTTCTTGTAGTACGAGTTCTGCGCTTCTGTTCGGGCCAGGCGGATTGGAGCCCATGCCGCCTTGGTTTTCGCATAGACCAAGATTGAATCATGGTCCGTGCTGAACCACTTCGCGTCGTTCGCTGGCGAGACCCGCTTGACCCAGCAGATGCTGGTGATGAAGTTCTGTCGCCCGAAGACTTCATCGCAGAGCACCTTTAGATAGTGCGCCTCGTTGTCGTCAATCGTTGCCCAGAATGACCCATCTTCAGACAGCAGCGTGCGTAGCAACTCGAGGCGGTCGCGCATAAGGCTAAGCCATAGTGAGTGTTCCACCCCGTCGTCATAGTGCTCAAATGCTGTGCCCGTGTTGTATGGTGGATCGATAAAGATGCACTTGATTTTTCCTGCGAATTCCTGCTGGAGGGACTTCAGCGCCAGCAAGTTGTCGCCGTGGATCAGGCGGTTGTCGTAGATGTCGGAGTCGGTCACTCTCGCCGCTGCGTGGTAGCTCTTCTCCGGGTCCTCCAGCAGAATGCGCGGTTCCAGCTTCGGTCGCTGGTCTTTGCCGATCCATGTGAGTTCCAGCTTGGTATTCTTGCTCATCTCGAATCCGCTACCGTCTATCGTATCGTCATCGACGATCAAGTTATCGCACCGAGTCTGCGGCAACCAAACAAGCCAGCGAGCGCGCAATGCAGTAGCCGCGCTAACCTAAAGGCGGTGAAGACATCCCCGATTTCGAGAGCCAAGCCCCAGAAGCCGAAAGCAGATCCATACTATCCGGCGGCCGTCGAGCGCGCAAAGGAAGCCGCCCGGCGGCTGCAACAAGCAGGGATCACGGACGCCCAGGGACGCCGGATCCGCGAGGACCTGCCGACCGATATGCGGAAAGGCCAGGATCGCGATTTTGGCGGCTGATGCCTGCCCGTATGATTGTAGTGGCCGGGCCGCCAGGAAGCGGTAAGTCTACCATCTTTCCGGTTTCGAGCTTTGAGGAACTCGCGCAAAACGGAGTGCGGCGCGCAATAGTTCCTGATCCCCCTGGAGGTGCGCGCCGCACCCTTTGCGCTTCGGAGTCCCACATTTCAATGCCGACGATCGCGCCGCCGAACTCAACCGCGGCTCCTACGCCGGCATCTCTAAGCAGATTCGATCTCAAGTGAATCGCGAATTCGAGGCATTCGTGCAGGCGTGCATCGAGGCGCGAACAAGTTTCGCGATCGAAACGACGCTGCGCTCCAGCGCGACCTTTGAACAGGCCGCGCGGGCAAAGGCAGCCGGCTTCACAACAGAGATGCGCTACCTGGCTTTACGCGATTTCGCGATGCATTTGGAGCGCGTCAAAGCCCGCGCCGACGCGGGCGGGCACAGCGCACCTGAAGCGACGCTGCTTTCAGCACACAGATCGAGTCTCGCCAACCTTCCCAGGGCCGTGGTGGAGATGGACGATCTTTGGGTCTACGACAACTCGCCGGTTGGGGGACCACCCCGGCTAATCCTGGAAAGCGAAAAAGGCGCGATTCGCTTTCTCTGCGACGATCCGCCAGACTGGCTTGCGCCCGCGATGGAACGATCCTGATTGGGCGAGTCCTGTCCGGTGGAGGGGCTCCGCACGGACTTTACCTCGACCGTACACTATTCACGGAACCGGCCGCGGGCCTCATGCTCGCGCCCGACCGCCCAACGAATCGTCAATAGCGGATCGAAAGAAACCTTCTGCTGCAAACGCTGCTCGATACCGGCGATCAAACCATCGCGCTTGGCATCGATCTCATCCTGGGCTTCAAAGAGCCGCTTCCGTTTGGTGCGGCGCTCCGTGTCCAATTCCTTTAGTCGCTTCTGGTGCTCCAGTTTCTCCTGAAGGCTCGGCGCCGATGTGGACAGGCGTTTCACTTCGCGAATCTGTTGATCCAATTCCTTTATTTCCCGTTCGAGTCCGGTCTTGAGGTCTTCGGCCCAGCGGTCCAACTTTTCCACTTCCTCATTAAAGAAGCGCAGATTTCGGCGCTCGATTTCCACCAACGCTTTGGCCTTCTCACAGGCGAGTGCTTCATCGATGCCGGGCGGCGGGGTATCGGATACTTGGGACTGTGCAACCGAGCCGGGAAGGCCTAGAATCTTGGAGCACACCTCGGGGTCCAGCGGTGTGCCGCCTTCGTCTATTGAACCGGCCAGCAGAAGGCGCTCGTCGGTGTCAAAGGCTTCGACGCGCAGCAGACTAACACGCAGCCATCCTTGGCGGCCGATCAAGGCTTCAATCGTACTGAGCCTCGCTCCATAGGTGGAATAGTCGAAGCAAATTTCGGCTGGCGGCAGCTCTCGGGATTTCGCTTCACCAATCAGGCGTTCCGCCAGGGGGTGGTCGGGCCGGTAGAAGTTGCAGTTTCGTTCTTCGGCCTTTCGCCAGTCCATGTGGTAACCGTTGCCGCCATGCTCGAAGTAAGGTTCGGTGATCGCGAATGTAGTTCCATCGCCGAGCTCCTGCCGCGTGAGATCCAGCAGCATCCGCTGCACGCCGTTCAAGGTTTCCTGGGCCCGGTCGCGGTACATACGCAGCCGCTGATGGACCTCTTCATCAAAGTGCTCCAGGAGTTCGCGGCGAGTCTGGGCGACCCGATTGCCGATGGTGTCGACCAGCTCCAACTGAAGCTGGTCGAACGCGGCCTGAATCTCAGTGTGCGACCGGCATTCCTGATAGACGGCGGCGATGCGCTTCTCCAAGTCCACGCCGCTTTCGATTGCGCCCAGGACCTCATCGCTCGCGCCAAAGACGCCGTCGAATAGCTTGAACTTCTCGGAGAGAAGCTGGAACACGCGTTGATCGGCGGCGTTGTTGCGGTTGACGAAGTTGACCACGACTACGTCGTGTTTCTGCCCGTAGCGATGACACCGGCCAATGCGCTGCTCCACGCGCTGCGGATTCCAGGGGAGGTCGTAATTGACAACCAGGGAACAAAACTGGAGGTTGACGCCTTCGGCGGCGGATTCAGTGGCGATCAGGATGGTAGCGCGGTCGCGGAACTCTTCCACGATGGCGGCCTTCATGTCGGCGGTGCGGCTTCCCGTGATCTGATCGGTTTCCTTGTGGCGTTCCAGCCAACGGCGGTAGATGGCGCTGGACTCGGCATCGGCATTGGAGCCGCTGATGAGAGCAATCTTCCCCGCGTAACCGTTTTCCTTGAGCAATTCCCAGAGATAGTGTTGCGTGCGGAGAGACTCGGTGAAGATGACCGCCTTGTGCGGCGCATCCAGCTCTTTGGCCTTCTCAAAGGCCTTTTTCAAACCTTCCAGTAGTTGCTGGCCCTTGCTGTTGCCGTGGATGCCCTCGGCCAATTTGACAAAGCCGCGGAGGTCGCGAATCTCGATCTTGATTTTGCGATTCCTGCTTTCCGCGGGATCGATCCGGTCGTCGGGCAGGGGCGCCGTGTCCAGATCCGTTTCCCATTCGTCCACCAGCTCCTCGATTGCCTCGAAGTCCGAGGCGGGGTCCGTAGGTTCGCCGCCCTCCGGCTCTCCGTCGAGTTCGCGCTGGAGCCGGGCCGCAAGGTTGCGCAAGGTGCCTGAAATGGCGAACGTGGACGACGCCAGCAGCTTGCGAAGCACCAGCGTGATGAGTTGCCGCTGGCTGGTAGGGAGGGCCATCAATTCGGGGCGGCGCAGGTACTCGGATACCTTGTCGTAGAGTTCCTGTTCATTCGCGGATGGAAAGAAGTCCTGCGTGATCGGGATGCGGCGTGTGAAACGCACATACTCGCGGACCTGCCTGCGCAGCGTGCGCTGGCACAATGGCTTCAGGCGCTCCCGCAGCACCATGTTCCGCTGTGTTTCGTTATTGGTCTGGAGGTATTGAAGCCGGAAGGATCTGGCGTCGCCGAAGACTTGCGGGTCGATGATGCTCACTAGTCCGTACAATTCCATGAGGCTGTTCTGGAGCGGTGTCGCAGTCAGCAGCAGCTTATGGCGCTGCTCTAATGCTTCGGCGATGGCGGTTGCGGTCTTGTTTGTGCCTTTGAAGATATTGCGGAGCCTGTGGGCTTCGTCCATGACCACCAAATCCCAGGAGACCGACGCGATAGCCGTTTGACGGGCTTTGGCGAATTGGTAGGAGCACAGGACGAGGCGGTCGTCAGCCAGGAAGGGGTTGGGATTCCCGGCCGCCACCGCTTCCCGGTAGCTTTTCGATTCCAGAATCAGGCAGGGCAGATTGAACTTTTCGAGAAGCTCCTGTTGCCATTGTTTGCGGAGGGTAGCGGGGAGGATCAGGAGAATGCGGCGGCGGCGTTCCGCCCATCGTTGCGCGATGACCAGGGACGCTTCGATGGTCTTGCCGAGGCCGACTTCATCGGCCAGGATCATGCCCTTCGATAGCGGCGAGCGCAGAGCGGCCAGTGCGGCGTCCACTTGATGCGGGTTGAGATCCACCCGCGCCGAGGCGAGGGATTGAGACAGGCGTGACAGGTCGTCGCCGCCGCCGCGCAGGGTGAGCGCGGTGGCCCAATAGAGGCTGTGATAGGGCGTGTACAGAAGTAGATTCTATTCTATACGGCGGGCTTGAAGACCGCGATGGTCTCCCTATTCTTCCTACTCGCGCAAGGCGCTCCAAGGCTTTCACGATGGGGGACTTGAGGGGGTCCAGTTGCTTTTCGAGAATCGGCCAGATTGAACTCAACTTTCACGGATAGATTTTCGCGCCTGATGCTCGGCCGCGATGGTATCCGTTTCCGCTCTCAGGCGATTCCAGAAGTTTTCATCCGCTTCTGAGGAACTCGCCCGCACAACGGAGCCTGGCTCGGCGAAAGCCTCCTGAGTTCCTAGCCGCTTGGAGGGCCGAGCCGGCCCTGTGCGGGCTTGTACGGGATCGCCGGAATTGAGGCCCTCCAGAAGAAGTTCTTCCGGCTCTTCGTTGGAACTCGCCCGCACAACGGAGCCTGCCTCGGCCGAACCTTGGGGAGTTTCCGATCGCTTGGAGGGCCGAGTCGGCCCTGTGCGGGCTTCCTGGGTCCCCTCAAAGTCTGGGGCGGCGGCAGTCTCCACTGCGGCGACGGCGGCGTCCAACGCTTCCTCAGCGGAATGATACGCGCCTGCGTTGACGACGATCCGGATTCGCCGCTCTTGTTCGGGAGCGAGTTGTATGGACACGGCAGAGTTATGTCACGAGGTTCTGGATTCAGCCTGTTTGCCTCGTTTGCGTCATGTTTTGGGGTTCGGATCGATCCTCCCGGCAGGTTTCCGCCAGGACCTTGACCACCGTTGAAGCTATGAAGCGCGACGAATCTTTCGTTACCGGCATTCGCGCCCGCAGGGACGGCATCGATATCCGCGTCGATCACGATGTCCTGAAGTGGTTACCTGATATTCATGAACAACGTTCCGCGCCGCGTTCGTGCAGGCGCGGCAACAGCGCGAGGGGAAATCAGGCAGGCGGGGCCACTAGCTGTGGCACAATGGAGCCGATGGCTCAAGGGCTTCACGGCGTCGAGATTCCGCGAGCGGAAATCGAGGAGTTTTGCGAGCGGCGCCACGTTCGCAAACTGGCGCTGTTCGGCTCCATTCTAACGGACCGCTTTGGGCCCGATAGCGATGTGGATGTACTGGTGGAGTTCGAGCCGGGGCGTGTTCCCGGCCTGTTTGGCATCGTGGAAATGGAGAGCGAACTCTCTACCATGTTGGGCAGGAAAGTGGATCTGCGCACCCCAGGGGACTTGAGCCGCTACTTTCGGGATGAGGTGGTGGCCTCCGCTCTGGTCCAGTATGAACAAGGCTGACCGGGTTAGGGCGCAGCACATGCTCGACGCAGCACGGGAGGCGATCTTTTTTGCGAGGGATCGGAGAGAAACCGAACTGGCTTCGGATCGGATGCTACTCCTATCGCTGGTGAAAGAGATTGAGATCATCGGAGAAGCGGCCGTCAAGATTTCCCAAGAGCTCAAACAGGCCTTCCCACAACTACCGTGGGCCACAGCAGCCGGCATGCGGAACCGCCTGATCCACGCGTACTTTGACATCGAGGCCGAGGTGGTATGGAGCACGGTGAAGGAGGATCTTCCCGCGCTGGTCGAAAAGCTGGAAGAGTTGCCGGCACCGCAGGGCTGACTGCACAGCATTTGGCGAACACACGAAGCTGAAGGCCCGGCCACCCGATCACTCAAGTTCCATGCCGCCGCGCAGGGTAGGGTTGAGGGGGAAAAACTGGGGACACGCCTGTCTTGCCGATGTGTACAACCGATTTAGAACGCCAGTCTGGAGTGTCCCCAGTTTTTTGTTTAGCGGCTGAGCTGGCGGGCTGGATAGGGAGCTCGGGGATTGCGGGCGCACCTGGGGATTACGAAGGGATCGAAGCGCGTCTTCGGCGGCTGTCGTCGTGAACGTAGGGCGGGCGATACTAGATGCCGCGGGCCAATCGGCGGGGCGGGCGGGTTGCAAACCCGCAAACGGCTTGCCGGATGGAGCCGTGGATACTCATCTGTCTACAATTGTGATTGCAAATATGTGGCATGATGGTAGTAGTCTGATATGAGCAAGGCGGCCGAAAGTCCCAACATTCGAATCAGCCCCCAGTCCAAAGCGACCCTCCGCGAGTTGGCCGAACACGACGGAAAGCCCATGCAGAATGTCCTCGACGAGGCCATAGAGCAGTATCGCCGGGACAGATTTTTTCGGGAGCTCGACGAAAGTTACGCCCGCTTGCAGGCCGACCCCGAGGCATGGCAGGAAGAACTCGACGATCGCCGTCTTTGGGAATCTACCCTGGCTGATGGCCTCGACGACGAATGAGCCCGTCGGCCCCGGAGCCCGTGCGCGGGGAGGTATGGTATGCCCGTTTCGACCCGATTGTGGGCCACGAGCAGGGTGGTGAGCGCCCCTGCGTCGTTCTTTCCGATGACCGCTTCAATCGTAGCCGTGCCCACCTTGTTATCGTTCTACCGATCACTCGCACCGACCGAGGCATTGCCTCGCATGTTCAGCTCGATCCTCCCGAGGGAGGTTTGAAGGCTGTAAGCTTCATCAAGTGCGAAGATATCCGGTGCATTTCGAAGCGGCGGCTTCAGACGAGATGGGGCAAGGTTTCCGCCAAGACTTTGGCCACCGTTGAAGACCGACTCAGGATGCTTTTGAAGCTGTGAGCATCGACGATCTTTGGCTGCCGGGAACTTGGCTACTTAGTGATACTCAGTAGTTTCAAAAGCCAAGCCCAAGACGAGCGCGCCCACTGGGGTTGTGATCCCCGCCGGCAAGGCGCAGCGCGGAACCGCCTGATCCGTGCGTACTTTGGGGCCGGGGTGGTGTGGAGCGCGGTTAAGGAGGACCTTCCCGCGCTGGTCGAAAATCTGGAGGAGTTGCCGGCACCGGAGAGCTGACTGCACAGCATTTGGCGAACACACGAAGGTGGGAGTGGGGATGGCAGATGACGGAGCGGCGAGGCTCCCTTAGAAACCCATTACGCGCGCCAGATTGCGGTCCAATTTGGACTGTGCTTCCGGGATCAGGTGTCCCGCAGGGCCCGGCCTCAACCGCGTTCGATCCAGGAAGCGCGCGTGATCGACAAGAGCGGTGGAATCCGCTTCCAGACCGGTCTCCTCTTTGGTGAGCTTTATGTGTACCGGGTTGTTGGCCACGGCGGTGGTCAAGGGAACGACGCCGATCAACGCCGATCAGAGGAGACTGGCTCTGGTTATATGGGTCGGCGGAGACGATGACGACGGGGCGGCGCGCGCTCCCGTAGTTCCTATTTCCGTGTTTATTATGGTACTTTCGGGCTGAATGGGTTCGCCAATTGCTTCTTACAAGTCGCTGGAGTCCTGGATCTGGCACGCTGCCTGCGGCATTCGCGGCGCGAAGGACGCGCCCAAGTATAAGGACTACATCCTCCCGCTCATCTTCACCAAACGCCTCTGCGACGTTCTTGACGACGAGCCTCCACTACTTCTTGGGCGGCGGTCCGGGATCCGACGAGTATTGCGCCTGCGGAGGCAGCAAACGGATCTCCACCGTCTTCTCGTCTTCATAGATCTCGTAGCTTTGGCCGAAGGTCTGGTAATTCTTGGCGTTGATCTGGATCAGAACCTTGCCTTGCGGGATTCCCGGAGTGCTCACGGTGCCTTCCTGGGTGGTGCGCAGCTCCCACGATTCCTTCTTCTTGATTTTGAGCGTCCGCGATTCCAGGAACTTTACAATGACTTCGGCGTTGCCGACGGGCTTGCCCAGATCGTTGACCACGTGGATGTGGATCCTGGTGGTGTCGCCGGCAGAGAGGGAAAAGGCGGTCACACCCAACAGCACGGGGACCAGTAGCTTCCGCATGCCTCCAATTATGACAGTAAAAATTTGCGCGGCGAGCCGGCCGCATCGGCCACCGCTTCCGCGGCCAGGTACCCGCTGCGCACCGCGCCTTCCATGGTAGCGGGCCAGCCGGACCGGGTCCAGTCTCCGGCGAGGAACAGGTTGCGGATGGAAGTGCGATTCCCAGGGCGGTGCGCTTCCAGGCCGGGCTTGGCGGAAAAGGTGGCGCGAATTTCCTTGACCACGTGAGATTTTTCGAGGCCGGCCGCCCGGACCGCCGGGAAAAATTCCGCAAGCTCGCGAAGCGCCAGCGCGATCACTTCTTCGCGCTTGGTCTCGACTAAACTGCGCGAGGCGCTGACTACCAGCTCGATGTAGCGGCCCTGGCTCTTGTTGAACATCCACTGAATGGTCCGATCCAGCAGAGTGGCATGCGGCAAGGCGGTGATGGGGCGGTCGAACCAGAGGTGAATGCCGGTGATGGGCGAATGCTCGAATGCGGCGAGGTCGGCGGCGAGTTCCGAAGCCAGATCGGGCGCAAGCGCAGCGATCCGGTCGAAGGGGACCGCGCTGACGTAGAAGTCCGCTCGCAGCTCCCCGCCCGCGGTTGCAAGCCCGCGCACCTCCCCGTTTTCGATAACCACCCACTGCGCGGGCGTGCGCGGAAGGATCTCGACATTGCCTAGTTTCTTCCAGGCCTCGGCCGCGTAGAGCCGCGCCAGAGGGACGGCGGGGACGCCCATCTGATAGAACTCCGGGTTGGACAGGAATCCCAGCAGGAACACCTGGAAGCCGTGGATGGCGGCCATGCGATCCAGATCCTCGTTGATGGCGCTGACAAGAACCTGACGCCAGAAACGCTCAATGGCTCGCGCGGGCTGGCGTTTTTCCTCGAGCCATTGCTGCATGGTGATGCTTTCGAGATCGGTGCGCGTGGAATGTTCCCGGCGGATGGCCAGCAAAGCGCGCGCGACGGCCAGCTTTTCGGAAAGATTCAGGAAATGGAGGCCGAGGAACGAAGGCAGGCTGCGGCGCATGACGCTGGACCGGCCGCCGGGCTCGAGAAAATAGAATTCACGGTAGAAGACGATATCGCCGGCGACGCCCAGGCGCGAGTAGAAATTCAAGAGATTGACGCAGCAGCGCAGTAGCACGTGCTGGCAGTTGTCGATGGTTTCACCGCCGGCCTGATAAGAAGTGGCGCGGCCGCCGAGAAACGGACGGGCTTCCAGGAGATGAACGCGATACCCCGCGCCGCCCAGCGCAGCGGCTGCCGCCAATCCGGCCAGTCCGCCGCCGATAACGATAACATCCACCGGCTACGAACTGGCGGGCGCTCGCAAGCGCGAGCGTTTTCCACCACCACCGCCGCCGTTAATGGCTTCCCAGGCGAGCCACAGCACCAGGGCGATGAAGACGATGTCGGAGGGTTGAAGGTCCATGGGCATCTTTAGTATGCACAACCGGCGTCAAATCCTCAAGTTCTAAGGTTCCCGGTACCCGCCCCTATGGTTCCATGGATATGCCCCAGTACCTTCACGACGTTCTCCATGAGCATCAAGCCACACTGGCCGTCGAGCGTGAGAATAGATTCGGGATGAAATTGGACCGCCTCCATGGGAAGGTCGCGATGGCGGACGCCCATGATGACGCCGTCGTCGCTCTCCGCGGTGACTTCGAGACATGAGGGGAAACTTTCCTTGATCGCGTAAAGAGAATGATAGCGGCCGACGCGGAAAGCTTCCGGCAAACCTTCGAAGACGCCCACGCCAATGTGACGAACGGTAGAGGGTTTGCCGTGCATGGGGTAATCGAGAACGCCCAATTCGCCGCCGAACGCCTCCACCATGCCTTGCAAGCCCAGGCACACGCCGAACACGGGCACTTCCAGCTTGGCGGCGTAGCGGATAAGCTCGGGCACGCCGAAATCGGACGGGCGGCCGGGACCGGGTGAAACCAGAATCAGCGAGGGCGCAAGGCGCTCAATCATGTCCAGCGAGAAGCCGGCGCGATAGGTCATCACTTCGGCACCGGTCTGGCGAACATAGTTGGCCAGCGTGTGGATAAAGCAATCTTCGTTATCGACAAGCAGAAGGCGCACGCCGCGGCCGTCTTCGGACTTAGGCAGATATGCCGGCGCTTCCACCGCCTCGGCGCGCATGGCGCGGAAAAACGCCGTGGCTTTGAGGCGGGTTTCGCGCTCTTCGGCTTCCGGCACGGAATCGTAGAGCAGCGTCGCGCCGGCGCTATAGCGGGCGACGCCGTCGCGCAGGAAAATAGTGCGGATGGTGATGCCGGTGTTGATATCGCCGTCGAGCGAGATCATGCCGACCGAGCCGGCGTACCACCCGCGCGCGTCCTTCTCCAGATCCTCGATGGCCTGCGCGGCCCATTTTTTGGGCGCGCCGATCATGGTCACGGACCACATGTGGGTCAGGAAGGCGTCGAGGGAATCGAAGCCGTCGGCGAGCATGCCTTCCACGTGATCGACGGTGTGGAAAACGCCGGCGTAGGATTCGATCAAGCGGCGGTCGAGGACGCGGACTGAGCCGGGCACGCACACACGCGATTTGTCGTTGCGGTCGACGTCGGTGCACATGGTAAGCTCGGACTCTTCCTTGAGGGAGTTGAGGAGCTCCTTGATGTTGTCGGCGTCGCGCATCGCATCGCCCGTTCGCCGGATCGTCCCGGAGATGGGGCAACTGCGGACGCGGCGGTCTTCGACGCGCACAAACATCTCCGGCGACGCGCCGATCAATTGTTCGTCGCCGAATTGAAGCAAGAATTGATAGGGGCTGGGGCTGGCCTTGCGAATGCGCTCGAACAGCTCGGCGTGGCTACCGGAGTAGGGCGCGGAAAAGGTTTGCCGGAGCACGACTTCGTAGTAGTCGCCGCGGCGCATGCCTTCGCGCACGGTCTCGACGTTGGCCATGTATTCTTCAGGCTCGTGATCGCAGGTGATGGGCGCGGACAGGAGCTTCTTGGGAGGCTTGACGCGCGCGCCGGTGCGCTTGAGGCCGCGCGTGGAATCCTCGCCGCGGGCGAAATCGTACTGGTAGCGGTCGATGGTTTCCTTTTTGCGATCCATGAAGTAGATGTCGTCGCAGAGAAACAGGCGGATATCGTGGGCATCGGTGCGGGGGAGCTTGAGATCGATGGGATCGAAGCGGAACAGGAGATCGAAACCGAAGGCTCCGGTGAGCGAGAGCTGGGCGGCGAGGGGATGGCGGAAGTCGGCGATGAGCGCGCGGACGATGGAGAAGACCGAGGGCTGCTTGCTGCGCTGTTCCTCGGGAAAGAGCGCGGGCAGAGGCTTCAGGAGGCCGCGCAGGGTTCCGTTGTGGTTGGCGAAGGACTCCCAATGCGGATGCGCGGCAAGCACCGGCTCCAGGATGCGGTTGAGGATTTCGCCGCGGGAATTGAGCGGAGTGAAGACCACTTCGCGGTCGCGCGCGGAGAGTTCCAGAGGCGGAGCGAGCGCGGCGATGTCCCAACGCGAATAGCGCCCCGGAAATTCGTAACCGGAAGAAAGATAGATGCCGCGTTGCGAATCGAGCTTGCGCAGCAGGCGATCCAGGCCGCGTTGGTATGGGCCCTTGGTGTGCGTGCGCTCGACGGCAATGCCGGAGGGCGTTGTATATATTTCGGCGCCTCCGGCGCTTTTTGCGGGCGCTGGCGCGCCCGTTGGATAGATTTCGGGACTCATAAAAATCCTGCGGGAGGGTGACTATCAGAATATCACGGGCAGAATATCACGGTTGAAGCTAAGAGCTCTTTCCCTGGTGACGACGGTTCTCAGCACGCCAAAGGGCGAGAACAGAGTTAGTTAGAGCGTTGGTGGCTTCCTGGTCCCGTGCCGAAAGTGGAGAATCTCAATTCCTCCCCTGTCCGCGTCCACGCGATAGTAGACGTACAATGGCGAATGCAGAAGCTGTCTGACGTTAGGATGCCCTTGTACGGAAGCGCCGATGTAGGGGAAGTCTTGGAGCAATTCGATATGATTGAAGAGATCGTTGGCAAACCGCTCGGCCGTTTCGGGGTGTTTTTCTCTCGACCAAGTAAAAATCTCCTCCAGATCGGCTAACGCGTCTTCGTGGTAGAGGACCTTAAAAGCCATCGCTGGATTCGCTCGCGGGCGGCTTTGACAGGAACCAAGCGGCCTTCCTCCGCAGTTTTCAAACGCTGCTTCAGGATGCGGCTGGTTGTGGCGTCAACCTCGACTTCCGGTTCGTTCGACACAGACGGGTCGACCCGCTGGGGCTTGCTCATATTTCCCAAGGTAGACTAGTTAGCTGGTAGGCGCAATGTCCACGCGAGTAGTACGAGCCGCCCTCTGCCTTGGGCTGATGACGATGGGCGTCCCGGCCGTTGAGCAGAGCGGCCTCCTCGACGTCAAGCAACAAGGCGATTTTTTGTTAATCGCGGACAAAGCGGAGATGAATGCAATTTCCCGCCCAACCGCCACTCGATTGAAGTCCTGGTGAAGCGTCCAGACGCGCGACCGCGGTATTCGCCCTCGCAGGACTACTAAAGCTCGGCGTCCCTCTTTACCGGCCCCCCTGCGGTCCCTTGACCGCCGCGCCCTTCCCAGCCCCCGGAGCCGGTCCGCGCGGGGCGCTGGCCGGAGGCACCACGCCGTTCATGCGCGCGTACACCACCATTTGGCCGTATTGGTCGTAGCTATGCAGGCCCAGAAACGCTGCCGCCGCGAGGCGCGTGGTCATGCCGGGCCCGAGCGGCGACGGCACCCGGTCCAGCATGTTCTGCTGCGTCATCGAGCTCATGGCCTTGTGCGCATACGCCACCGCGCCCTTGAAATACTCGACGATCTGGTCCTTGGTCTTGAGAGTGGCCGGCCCGTTGTCGCCGGGGCCTGTATCGAGCGGCGGCTGCTCGCCCAGAACCGAAGCCGAAATTCGCCAGATCATGGTGGCGTCGTGACGAGCCTGCAACGCAAAAGTGCGCACACCCGCGAACGTGCCCTTGCCAGGTGAGAAATCGCCGGGAGCGAAGTCGAACTTGTCGGCCGGCATGGCCTCGACCAGCGCCAGCACCTCGCGCTCGATCGAGCCGACCTGCTGATCGTAGATCTGGCCGATGGCATCGGCCCCGAACGCGGCCGGGCACCCGAGAAATGGACTGCCAAGCAAAGCGAGAACTAGAAAACGCACCATGCAGCCATTGTACTGCGGGTGCGGCGATTAAAGCTCCACTTTGCCCTGGTACATCATATCTTCGAGATAAAAAGACTGGGTCAGCGTGAGGTGGTTGATCTGCGCGTCGAATTCGACGCGGTGGTCGTCCTTGGTGATCTCCTTGGAGCGCGGGAACAGAAACACCACCACCGGGCCGTCCTCGCGCCGCAGGATCTGCACACTGGAAGGTTGAATATCCTTCTTGCCGTCGCGCTTCAAGGAGGCCTTTTTCTTGCAATCGTCGGCCAGCTTCTTTGTGTCGCCGTTGGTCATGGTGACTGGAACTCCGTAGACCGCAATAGCGTAATGGCTGTCATCCTCCAGCGTCGGTGCGTCGGCGTCGCGAGCCTTGAGTTCCGCCTCGCGGACCGGCATCGCGCTTTCCCAACGCAGAGTCAGCATCGGGATCTTTTGGTTATAAGGGTCGTTGTTAGGATCGGTATTGCCGCTGTTGGGGTACCGGCCCGGCCCGCCGCGCCGCCCGCCGCCCACTCCGCCGCCAGGGAATCCGGGGATTCCGATCCCGATGTTCCCGCCGCGGCCCATCCCCGGGCCGGAGCTGTTCTGGCTGTTCCGAGTCATCGTTGGAGTCACCGCTTTCACCCACGGCGAATCGGCCAGAACCTGTTTGGCGTCGTCCTCGCTCCACTCCGACACCTGTTTGTCCTTCCAGGTTGCGTCCGCGGCCCAAAGACGCGCGGACGCCAGCATCGCCAGCGAAAGAAGAAGCGGTCGCCGCTTGCCTAACATAGACCTGTAATTCTCCCTCCATTAGTGGAACGCACCCGAGGGCGGTCCCGTTACACCGATCACGCTGCTGGTTCTACCTCACCCCAAAGCGCTCCGCCCAAAGTGTATAATGCCCCTGATCTTGGACTCCACAATTCCGCGTTAAAGGAGGCCCCTTTTGCAAGCAGCCGCAGCAAAGAGCCGCGATGCAGCGGGACCGCGGGGAGTCGAAACGGACACCGTTCTCGACCTGCTCGGCCTCATCTATGACGCCGTGGCCGACGCCTCCCATTGGCCCACGTTCCTTCAGAGCTTCGCCCGCGCAATTGGAGCCCCGAAGGGTCTCTTAGCGCTTCGCGATTCGAAACACATTGAATTTGCGTGTGTCTGCTGGTGCGGGTGGTCCGACGAAGACATTCGGCTCTACGGAGAGCGCTATGCCGAATCCGATCCGTGGCGCATTGCCGCAGGGCGGTGGCCGGAAGGCGTGGCGAGGGACATCGAGCTTTGCCCGCGGGCGGAGATGGAGGCGAGCGCGGCATTCCGGGAATTCTATGCTCCCAGGGGCGCCGTTCACGGAATGGGTGCCATTATTTTGGTTACCGGTACAGGTCAGGCGACACTTTCGGTCCTACGGGATGCCGGCGCCGGACCTTTCGGAGAGCCCGAGATGGCAATCCTACGAACCCTCGCCCCACATTTGCGGCGTGCCGCTCTCTTGCACACCGAGTTGTTCTCGCTGCGCGCGCAACTCGCCACTTTCACCGGGCATCTGGATCGCTACCCTCACGCGCTCTTACTGACCGACGCCGAATGCCGCGTTCTGTATGCCAATACCGCGGCTCGAGAAATTGCTGAGTCAAGGGACGGATTCGCGATTGAAGCGGGCCGGATCTCGGTGGGTTCGGCGAAGCGGGATACCGTGTTCCGCGAAGCGTTAAGCGCAATCGCCTCCAGCCGCAACGGCTCCATGCAGCGGCTGGAAATCCCCCGCCCTTCCGGCAAGCAGCCTTACCGTTTGATGCTGATGCCGGTACAAGCGCTGGGAGGCATTCCGATGGGCGCGTCTCTTCCGGCCGTTAGTGTTGTCATCGTAGACAGCGAGTCTCAGGCCGGGCCGGATCCATCGGTCCTCCGGGAACTGTTTTCGCTTACGCCCGCGGAGGCGCACGTGACCGGACAGTTGGTGCGGGGGAGAAGCGTTGAGGAGATCGCGGCCGAAGCAAGCATCTCCGTCGAGACGGTACGAACCCACATCAAACGAACGTTGTCGAAGACCGCGACAGAGCGGCAGGGCGAGCTAATTTCCTTGATTCTGCGGTCGACGCCATTCCGGCGGCCATAAAAAAACGATTATATACCCAATTTGGGTGACGCCTTTTGCTTTCCTCGCATGCTAATCTTTTCGGGCTGGGCCATTCACATATTCACTTAGTTTCATTTGAGGGAGCTAAATCCACATGTTGAGCCGACGTGTCGTCCAAAACGGAATTCTTTTTCTCGCGGGTTGGTGGAGTCTGAGCCATGCCGCCGTCTTGACCGTATCGAACAATCAAGGCCAGGGCGTCTGCGCAAATGCAGTCTATACAACCATTAGCGCGGCACTCTTCGCGTCCGCTTCCGGCGACGAAATCGATATTTGTCCCGGACTATATCCGGAGCAGCTTGTCATTACCCAGCCGGTTACGCTACGCGGCCTGAGCACAAGCGGTTCCCAGCGGGTCCTACTGCAACCGGCCACCATCACCAACGTCCAGCCTCCGCTCTACGCTCAGCAGAATGTCGCGCCGTTTCAGGCGGCAATCAGCGTGATCGGGACCGGGAATGTCACGATCGAAAATCTAGCCATTAATGCGAGCGGGAACACGGCCACTGGCTGCACGGTTACCGTAGCCGCCATCCATTTTTCCAACGCCTCGGGCACCGTCGCGAACAATGCCATCTTCGGCGCCCAGTTGAGCAGTCCGCTAAGCTGCACGACATTGTTCCCCGGCAATGGATTCGGCGTTCAGGTGGATTCCGCCGCCGGCCAAACCGGGCCGTTCTCCGTCTCGATCACCGGCAACAGCATTCACGATTTCAATCGCAACGGCGTTTTGGTAAGTGGTTCCGGAATCACGACGGAAGTCAGCGGAAACACCATCTCCGGAGTGGGGCCGAGCACCGGCTACAACCAATTTGGAGTCTTTATCGCCAACGGAGCCGTCGCTTATGTGTCCCACAATATGATCACAGAGGGAAATTGCGGGACCCTTTCCGTTACCGCTTGCGTTCCGCTTCGAAGCGAGGGCGTTGTCTTCAGAGCCGCGGGACCCGCCTCAGTGGTGGATTCAAACTTCATCGCCAGCGCCCAGAGCGGAATCTTCCTCAACGGAGCCAACCAGGCCCAAATCAGTAACAACATCATTATGAACATAGACGCTCTGGACGGCATCGACATCCAAGGGTCGGCATCGGGTTATTTCACCAATAGCGTCATCTTGGGAAATACCATCTCTCACGTTTTCCCGATCAGTTCGACCGCCGGCGAGGGGCTTCAAGGCATGGGTAGCTGCGGCATCAATGAGGCGCAGGGAACCGGTGTGGCGCAGAATCTTATCTTGAATAACACGGTCAACGACGCCTATTGTGGAGTGGCCTTCGTCACGGCGGATCAAGCCTCCGCGAATACCTTCTCCAATACATTGTACGGAACGGTTAACGCAAACCTCACCTTTCCTCCAGCTGTGGAGCCGTAGCGGCCTCCTTTATGCCGGAGGAGCCGGTTTGCGCTCGGCCACGATGGTGACCTCGACGTCGCGAGCCAGGCGGACCACCTGTTTGATGAAATCGTGGCCCGCGTAAAAGGACCAGTGGCCGTCATGCTCGCGCCCGAGATAGATCTGGGTGACGCCCCGGTCGCGGGCGAATCTCACCAATTCGACCGCCGGATCGGGCCCTTCCAGCAACCGGGTTTCCAGGTGCAAATTGCGGGCGAAGTTGAGGTGCTTTTCCAGCGCCTCGCGATTCTCCGGAGGCACGCCCTCGAGTCCCGGACCCGGCGACACCGCCACGGCCCAGCAGTGAGCATGGAAGTAATCCGCGGCCCGCTTGGCGCGGCGAATCAACGCGGCGGCGGCAGGGTCCGCGGTCAGGTACACCAACAGCGTTTCGGCGCGAGGGGCGGTACTTGGCGCCGCCGCGGCCGCCCCCGGCACGCCATCCGCGACACCGTGCCGCTGCTCCACTTCGTAGGCGGTCTGGCGTAGCGCCAGCTCGCGCAAGGCCACCAGCGTGGACTCCTTGAAAAAATTCTCCTTGGCCTGGCGGGCTTTGTCGGGCTTGTACACCACTCCGCGCTCCAGCCGGTTGAGCAGAGCGCGCGGAGTCAGGTCCACCATCACCACTTCCCCGGCCTGCTGCACCACCCAATCCGGCACGGTTTCCCGCACCCGAATCCCGGTAATCTGATGCACCTGATCGTTGAGGCTCTCGAAGTGCTGCACGTTCATGGTAGTCAGTACGTCGATGCCCGCGTCCAGCAGAACCAAAACGTCCTCCCAGCGCTTGGTGCGCTGGCAGCCGGGAACGTTGGTGTGGGGAAACTCGTCCACCACCGCGACTTGAGGCCGCCGCGCCAGGATGGCATCCACGTCCATCTCCTCGAAGATTGTTCCGCGGTATTCGATCCTGCGCCTGGGGATCACCTCCAGGCCCTGCAACTGGGCGATGGTATCCTGGCGGCCGTGAGGCTCGAAATATCCCACCACCACATCGGCGCCCTCGCGCTTGCGCTCCTGGGCTTCCAAAAGCATCTTGAAGGTTTTGCCGACGCCGGCCGCGAATCCCAGAAAGACCTTCAGCTTTCCGCGCGCGGGGGCAATCGGGTCGGCGGGGCTATTGGGGGATGAGCTTGACATCGATCCCCTCGGCGGCTTCGATCAAGCGATCGGCGGCGGTCTTGCGAAACCGCGACCACCATCCCCGCGCGGGGCTGTGGCCCACGTAGATCTGCGTGATGCGATGCTCGCGGGCGAATTGCAAAATCGCCGCGACCGGGTCGGCACCTTCCAGCGTTCGAATGCGCGCGCCCTCCTGTCGCGCCAGATCGAGGTTCCGTTCCAGCGCGGCTTGCGCTTCGGCATTCAGATCGGGCTGGCTGACGTTGACCACGAAGAGCTCGCCGTGGAAGCGGTCGCGGGCCAGGCGAGCGCGTTCCATCATGCGCGGCCCGTTGGCCCTGGGAGTCATGCACACCAGGATGCGCTCCTGGGTTCCGAAGGCCTGGCCCGCCCCATGGCGTTCCAGGTAGTCCTCGAGCTGCCGATCCACCACGTCGGCGGTCAGCAACAGAGCCATTTCGCGCAACTGGGAAAGACGGTTCTGCAACTCCGGCAACGGAACCGCGACGCCGCCCGCCGCTTGCTGCATACAGTACTCGGCAGGCGCGTCCACGATCTCAATCTCATCCGCCATGCGCAGGAAGCTTTCCGGAACGGTGGCCGTGACGCGCTTGCCCTGAAGCCGCTCGACTGCCTCGCGCACTTCCTCCACGTATTGCAGGTTGACGCTGGTGACGACGGCGATGCCGGCCCGCAGCAACTGCTCGACATCCTGCCAGCGGTGAGCGTTGGGCCGGCCGGGCGGATTATCGTAGGCCAGGCCGTCGACCAGGCAGACCTCGGGATGACGTTTGAGAATGGCCTCGACATCCAGGTAGGGGATTCCGCCGGCGCTCTGAAGCGGAATCGATTCCAGCTTTTTGAGGAGCTCCGCCAACTCGGGAGGAGTCTTGGGCTGCATGGCGCCGATGACCACGTCCTGGCCGCGCTCGCGCCTGCGCCGGCCTTCGTCGAGCATGCGGAAGCTCTTTCCGACGCCGGAGGCGTAGCCGAGAAAAATCTTGAGCCGGCCGCGGTGCTCGTACTCCTCCTCGGCCTGCACCCGGCGCAGAAGTTCGTCCGGGGACGGACGCGGTGCGGAAACAGACATCTTCTCTTCAGTCTACTAAATAGGGGATTCTTCGCCGGTCACACACGCCTGCCTTCGGCGCCCGCCTTGCGAACGGGGGAGCGGCGGTGCGTCCAGGGTGAAGACTCCTGCCGCTAGCCCGTGGGGCAATGAGCGTAAGCTCACACCCATTCTTTGGATGCCCACGGGGCGGGATGCGTTGCAAGCCTTCCCATCCTGATTTCAAAGGTGTATGCTTGTTGACGCAAAAAGGGAGGGCCTATGCTCTATATCGGCGTTCTCGTTGTATCTATTGCCATCGATCTTGCGTGCCTGGTGTTCGTGATGACTCCGGTGCACCCCCGGAAACACTAAGCTCCGCGATAACCGCAGCCGTTGGTTCGAGGAGCTAGAACCAGTCGCTGCGATAGGCCACCCACCAACTCACAATTCCGATGGGGATGGCTGAAAAAAGCGCCCACCACATCGGCAGAGCGAAATCCGCCCCCAGACAGAGGACCGTGAAGGTCATCCAGAAGATCCTTCGTTCCATTGGTTGAGATGCGCCTTGAGTGTAGCAGCCCCCGGCAGCTTCATAACCGCCGCCGGCGAATCTTGTTCCCGATTCCCGGCGATACAATAGTCGCCATGGCCATGAGCGAGGACCTGGCGATCCTGATCGCGGAGATGGACGCCAACGTCAGCCACCTGGAGAGCATCACCGCCGGGCTTTCGCGCGAGCAGTTCAACTGGCGGCCGGAGACCGGGCGGTGGTCCATTGGCGAATGCGTCAGCCATCTCAACATCGTGAACGCGGGCGATATTGCGCCGGTCCGGGCGGCGATTGAACGCGGACGGGCGCGCGGGCTGACGGGCGAGGGGCCGTTCCGCTACGGCTCCATCAGTAGGAAATTCATCGCCAGCATGGACCTGCCGGTGAAGAAGAAGTTCAAGGCTCCCAAGAGCTACGTTCCGCCCGCCGACGCCGAGCCGGAGAGCGCGATCGCCGAATACGCCCGAGTCGCCGCGGAACTGCGCAAGCTGGCGGTGAGCGCGAACGGTCTGGATCTGGCTCGCGTGAAGACGGAGATGCCGGCGTTGCCCCGTCCACTGCGGCTGTTCGTGAAAATGGCGCTGGGCGCGCGCCTGACGCTGATCACGACCCACGACCGGCGGCACCTGTGGCAAGCCGAGCAGGTGCGCCATCACGGTCAATTCCCACGTTGAAAGGGAGGGCGGAGTATATTCGAGTCTTCGAATCTTCGCAGGGGAAGTTTAGGCTCCCGCTTATGGGGACATGCTCCATCACAGCCGGTCTGGTTCAGTCGGGCGGAGAGTAGAGACGCAGGCGTGTGCGATCAGAGTCGGGCTCGATCAAATACACGCTGCGGTCCTTGAAGTAGTCGAGCAGACGATCGTTTCCCTGTTCCATTTCGCGAGCCCACACGACTTTGGAGCCGTCGATATCGGCTTGGTTGAAGACCCATTCGTCTTCGGGGTTATGAACAGGGCTGTAGCGGACGATCACCAGGCTCTTGCCAGGTTGCGCGCGCAGTGCGGCGAGCAGTCCGGCGCGGTCGTAGTTGCCCAGGCTACGGCCGCTCCAGGCGAACGGGAAATCCAGCAAGGGGATATGCAAGGGATCGGCCGCGATACGAACACCGATCATGAGGATACAGATGGCCGGAAGCATGCGCACCAGCGCGAGTCCGAAGGGCCGGCCACGCAGAGTGTATAGCCGCAAGACGCGCAGAGACTGCACCACGCAGGCGTAGATCACGCAACAGGCCGGAGCGTAATAGTGCGGGTTCAAGACCCAAGCCTCGATGGCAACCGCGGCTGTTAGCGAGAGAAAGCACGCCGGCAGGATCGCGAACTTTTTCCGGACCAGCGCTTGAGGAGCGCACAGGAGAGGGAGAGTCAATACCGGACCTAAGAAGAAAAACCAGAGTGTTTCCGCGCGGGAGGCGAGGAACTGGAGGAAGCTCCCTACGGAGTCCGGCACGAAACGGTAGGTCGCTTCCCGGTTGACGTAGAAGTCGCCCAGCACGGCGTGGTTGTATGCCGGGGTAGGCTGGGATTCCTGGAAGATCAGATTGGGATAGACCCCGTACTGGCTGCGCTGAAGCTGTTCGGGAAGCTGAAAGGGATCGCCGGTGATGCGCCAGTTGTAATAGGCAGTGGCGAGCGCGCCGGCCGCCAGCACGCACGCGAGGGGGACGAACGCACCGGACCTCCGCCACAAATACGGCCGCCGCCACAGCAGCGCGGCCAGAATGGGCAAGCTGAAGAAGAAGCCTTCAAACGGCCTGGCATTGGCGAGCAGGACGAGCCCGAGGCCGAGCAGCGCGCCATCCACAGGCCGGCTGCGCTTCCACAGGCGCGGCAAGGCTCCCAGGGCGAGAGCGCCTCCGATGGCCGCGGGCGCGCCGCCCCAGTAGCTATTCATCCAATAGCTGAAGAGGCCCAGGCGGATCACGGCCAGGGCCGCTCCCAGCAAAGCCCAGCTTGGGGAGAACCAGCCACGCAGCATCCACAGAACGGCCGCGCACATGAGCCCGACGCTGATCACGACGCCCGCCCAGGGGTGTCCGAAAAGGACTTGGCCGGCGGCGAGAAAGAGTCCTTGCGCGGGAGGATACATCGAGGCATACACGGGTTGTTGCAGAATATGCATGCTCTCGAAAAAGATCCACAGCGGATGAGGAACGTTCGCCAGCCGTCCGTGGGCGAAGGTGTCGCCCGCCAGGAGGTGGGCGTATTCGTCGTGAATGAAAGGCTGGGGCGTGTGCAGCAACGGTTGCAGCAGCAGGCGCAAGACAATGGGCGCGAGGCCGGCGACGCAGAGGCTGAGCTTGGGACTTCGCGCCAGGCGCGTAAGGGGCGCGGCGATGGCACGGAAGAATGCGTCTCCGGCTCGCGGCGCAAACAACGCTACGTAGACCGCCGCCAGGATCAGCGCCGTTTCCACGATGAACAATGCGTAAGGGCCGAGCAGCTCGAAACTCATTCCAAGGCGGTCATTCCACGACCTCGATCTCTCCCTTCCCCCACACGGTCTGGCGTCCCACTCCGACCCACTTCCCCAGTTTCAAATAACTCACGAACTCGCCTAACTCGCCCTCGTACTCCGCCTCCCCCACGAATCCGCCGAGCGGGTGGCGCTGACCCGTGCGCGAGGAGATTCGCTCGGCTTGCGTGTGCGTCAGGTCGCAACGTGTCATCCGAACCGCCGCGGCCCTTTCACCCATAGCCCGGAAATCGATCTCCAGAGGCCCCGCCCCATACAGAGCGCGCAGCGTGCTGATGCGGTCCCGCAACCTGCCGAACAGAATCCCGAACTCAGGCCGGCCGACAATTTCCCGCGCGCTCTTCAATTCGGTGGGCGTCAGGAAGCGAACGCGCACGCGCGCCGTCTGCTCTGCGACACTCGCCAGATCGAACTCAAAATCCGATTGATCTACACTCATAAGCTCCACGCGTCCGCGGGCCGGCCCCAATCCTTCTTGCCCCAATTGCGTGAAGGCTTGGATGAAGTACGGCAGAGCGGGGTCGCGGACGTCGAACAGGTGTACGTCGAAGTGGAACGGCTCGCCCGAGGTGATGGTCGATCCATCCAGGTGCGAGGCCCGGAACACGAACGGCCTGGGCCGATCGATGAGTCCGCTCGGGCCCTCGCCGGGAGCCGCTTGAGGCTCGAAAACGCGCGCATACGGGCAGGCGGCGCGCGCATCGCAGTCTTCCGAGCCGGGGCAGCTTGGAAGACACACCAGCTTACGGAAGATGGTTCCAAAGGCGCCTCGGGTGATGTTGCCCGCTTTCCCCGGCGGGAAATACACGGTGCCCGCGGAGCGGAAGCGAAAGCGAAACCGCTGGAATTCGAACTTCAACGCGCCAGCATAGCACCGTTGCGTCGAGAAGGTTTATATTGGGACCATCGGGCCTGCCATGCTCTCGAGGCGACAATTCCTCTCGCTTTTTGCCAGCGCCGCGCTGATCGCGGTGGCTCAGACGCCAGTGGAGTTCGAGGTCGCCACGATCAAGCCAGCGCCGCCGCAGCCCGAAGGCCGGACCAGCACCAGAATGTCCTCCGATACCGACACAGGAAAACTGAATTACACCAATGTCAATCTGAAGGAAGCGATTGGGAAAGCCTATAAAGTTCAGCAGTATCAAATCACGGGACCGGACTGGATCGAGACCGAGCGCTTCGACATCGTCGCGAGGTTTCCGCCTCACTCCGCGGGAGACCAGATCCCGTTGATGCTTCAAGCCCTGCTAGCGGACCGGTTCAAGTTAGCGCTGCATCGGGAGACGAAGGAGCTGCCGATGTATGCGCTGGTGGTCACGAAGAACGGGCCGAAGTTCAAGAGCACCGAATCGGAGACGGGCATCTCCTCCAACTCGAACCGGACGCACTGGCACGTCGTTGCCAAGGTACCCATGCGCCGCTTCGCCGAGTTCCTCTCGGAAGAGGCGGGTCGGCCGGTGGTGGATCAGACGCGCCTGAGCGGATCGTATGAACTCACGCTCGATTGGACTCCCGACGACGCGCCCGCAGCTAACGATTCCGCGGCCGGGCCGTCTCTTTTTACAGCGTTGCAGGAGCAACTCGGTCTGAAGCTCGATTCGACGAGAGGGCCGGTGGAGATGCTGCTGATCGATCGGACGAATAGAACTCCGTCGGAGAACTGAACGGCGCAACACATTCGCGCGACCAGGGGGGTCGCGCGCGGACGGGGGCGTCCGCCCCACGCTTACGCTACTTCTTCGCTGCGCGCTCGGCGGTGAGCTTTTGCATCAGCTCGATGGTGGGCTTGGGGGCTTCGAAGAGCGCTTCCTCGAGAGGATTGCGGCCGAAGTTATCTTTGGCGTCGAAGTCGGCGCCGTGATCGGCGAGATACTGCACGATATCGTTGGAGCCGCTGCGCACGGCGGTGTGCAGAGCGCTGCCCCGGCCCTTGGGGCCGTCGTTGACGTCGAGCCCCAGCTCGACCATCATCTTCACGGCTTCCAGCTTGCGGCTGCCGGTGGCCATAATCACGCCGCCGGAGCCGTCGGGGCCCTTGGCCTTGGGATCGGCGCCCAGCGCGATCAGCTCCTTGAGCATGGCGACGTTGCCGGTCTGGGCGGCTTCGAGAAACGGCGTCAATCCCCCGCCCCCTCCGCGGCCACCAGCGGCGCCGCCTGCGCCACCGCGGCCTCCGCGCCCTTGCGTCCTCTCGTTGACGTCCGCGCCGCGAGCCACCAGCTCCTTCATCAACTCGATCTTGCCTTGTTGCACCGCCAAATGAAGGGGCGTGTTGCCGGCGGCATCGCGCGCATTGATGTCGGCGCCGTGGTCCAGCATCAAGCGGGCGAAAGGCTCGCTGCCGCGGGCCAGCGCGATCAGGAACACGGTGCTTCCGTCCTTGGCTTTGAACAACGGGTCGGCTTTCGCGTCCAGCAGAGCCTTAGCGCTGATAGCGTCGCCGCGCTGGGCGGCAAACAGGAGCGGGCTGTAGCCGTTGCGCGAAACCGCGTTGACGTTGGCTCCGCGCTCGATCAGGAGGTTGACCATGGGCTGGCGGCCCTCGGCGATGGCCCACATCAAGGGCGTCTGGCCCATGCGCGACTCCGCGGTATCCACTTGCGCGCCGCGGTCGAGCAGGAGCCTGACCAACTCGCGATTACCGGCGCTGACGGCCATCAATAGAGGAGTGTCGCCGCTCCAGCGCGTGGCATTTGGATTGGCCTTGGCATCCAGCAACATACGCGCGATCGCAAGGTTGCCGTTGCCGCAGGCGAGCAGCAGAGGCGTCTCGCCATTCTCGTCGGCGGCGTTGACGTTGGCGCGCGCGGCCAGCAGCGCGGAAACGATCTCGGCGTCATCGCGGCTGGCGGCCCAGGCCAGCGGAGTAGAACCGTCGTCGCGAGCGGCGTTCACATCCGCGCCGGATTTGATCAGCGCCAAGACGGCCTTCCAATCGCGCTTCTGGACGGCCTCCAGAAGCTTCAGATCGGGCCCGCTTGCGGACGCCGCGGCGACCCCGGCCATGAGCAATAACACGAATCGAGCCAACAACATACCAACAATATGATATACTCTTGGACGCAGTGATTGGGAAACGCCTGCCCACCAGCGCGGCCATCTTGATCCAGGGCCTCGTCTTGATCCTGGCCGGCAGTGTCGGCGCGCAGACACCGAGGCTTCTCGAAGACACCGTCGGCGAGTTTTGCACCGACTGCCACAACGACCAACTGAAGACCGGGGGCGTGACGCTGGAGCACGCCAGCTCCAGCAACGTGGCGGCGCAAGCGGCGCTGCTCGAAAAGGTGCTGCACAAATTGCGCGCGGGAGAGATGCCGCCTCCGGGCAATCCGGGTCCCGACGCGGCGCAGCGCGCGAGCCTGGTGAAGTGGCTCGAAACCCAGCTTGACGCGGCGGGCGCGGCGCACCCGAATCCCGGGGCTCCGGCGATCCATCGCTTGAATAAGGCCGAATACAGCAACTCGATTCGCGATCTTCTGGGCCTGGACATGGATCATTCCGCCGGGTTGCCCGCGGACGATTCCGGCTACGGCTTCGACAACATCGGCGACGTGCTGACGGTGTCGCCGCTGCACATGGAGAAGTACGTGAGCTCGGCTCGGCGCATCAGCCGGTTGGCGGTGGGGACGCTGAAGCCGAGCGCCGCGATCGAAAAGTTCCCGGCCAAAATTCCGCAGGGCGATTCGCTGGACGAGATGCCGATCAACGAGCGCGGCGAGGTGTTACTGCGGCGGTATTTCCCGTTCGACGCGGAGTACTCGATTGTGGTGCGCGTGCGCGGCAATCCCGCGGCGGGGCTTCCGGCTCCGAAGCTGGATCTCCGGCTGGACGGGAAGCGCGTGAAGTTGATCGATGCCGAAATCGACACCGCCGAGGCCAACCAGGGCACGCGCAGTATTGAAACGCGCATGCCGCTGCCGGCCGGCGAGCATTTTATCGGCGCTGGATTTTTGTCGGAATCCGCGAAGCTCGAAACCGGCGGAGGAGGCGGACGAGGCGGCGCTGCGCCGGCTCCCGCGCCCTCGGCGAACGGCGTGTCGGTGGAATATATCAGCATCGGCGGTCCGTATCATCCGACGGGTCCGGGCGACACCGAAAGCCGCAGGCGCATCTTCATTTGCCGGCCGAAAGCGGGCGAGGCGGAGGATGCCTGCGCGCGGCAGATTCTGACGTCGCTTGCGAGGCGGGCTTATCGCAGGCCGGTGTCCGCGGCGGACACCGATCCGCTGATGAAGCTGTTCGCGGCCGGGCGCGCCGACGGGGGCAATTTCGATTCCGGCGTCGAGATGGGATTGAGCGGCATCCTGGTGTCGCCCGAGTTTCTGTTCCGCGTGGAGGCGCCTCCGGCGCCCTCTCTCACCAAGGGCGCGACGTACCGGCTTCGAGATTTGGATCTGGCCTCGCGATTGTCGTTCTTCATCTGGAGCAGCATTCCGGACGAAGAGTTGCTCGATCTCGCGGAGAATGGCAAGCTGCACGATCCTGCGGTGCTCGCCGCGCAGGTGCGCCGCATGCTGGCGGACTCGAAGTCCAAGGCTCTGGGCGAGAATTTCGCGGGCCAGTGGCTGCGCCTTCGCAACGTCGCGGATTGGAAGCCGGACCCGGACAAGTTCAAGGAAGTGGATGCAACTCTGCGCAACGCCTTCGAGCGCGAGACCGAACTGTTCTTCGAAAACATCGTTACCGAAGATCGAAGCGTGCTGGAGTTCATCGACGCGGATTACACTTTCCTGAACGAAAGGCTGGCGCGGTATTACGGGATTCAGGGCGTGAAAGGCAGCTACTTCCGGAGGGTGGCATTGACGGGACCGGACGGAAAGGGGCCGGAGCGGGGCGGCATTCTGACGCAAGCCAGCGTGCTGATGGTGACGTCGTATCCCACGCGCACTTCCCCGGTGCTGCGCGGCAAATGGATTCTTGAAAATATTCTGAATGCGCCTCCGCCGCCTCCGCCGCCGAACGTGCCGACACTGGACGAGACCGCGAGCATTTCCGCCAAGAGCCTGCGCGAAACGTTTGAGAAGCATCGCGCCAACGTGGCCTGCGCGAGTTGCCATTCGCGCCTCGATCCGCTGGGTTTTGCGCTCGAGAATTTCGACGCGGGCGGCAAGTACCGGACCAAGGAAGGCGACGAACCCATCGACGCGTCGGGCAACTTGACGGACGGCACCGTCATCGACGGCGTGCCCGGGCTCAAGAAAATCCTACTGGCTCGAAAAGACGAGTTCGTGGAAGGGCTGGCCGACAAGCTTCTGACCTACGCTCTGGGCCGGGGCCTGGAGTATTACGATCAGCCGGTGGTGCGCGATATTCGCCGCCAGGCCGAGAAGAACGACTACAGGTTTTCGTCCCTGGTATTGGGGATCGTGAATAGCGTACCATTTGAAATGAGAAGGGTTCCGGAGTGATCGTCACCAATAAGTACCTGACGAAGAAGTCGCTGCCGCGCCGCACTTTCCTCCGGGGCGCGGGCGCCGCCGTGGCGCTTCCGCTGCTCGACTCCATGGTCCCGGCGTTTGCGGCCGGCCCCAAGCCGATTTCCCGTATCGCTTTCGTGTACACCGCCAACGGCATCATCATGCTCGATTGGACTCCGGCCGGGGAGGGAGCGAGCTTCGAGTACACCAAGACCCTGAAGCCGATCGAGCCTTTCCGCGATCGCACTCTGGTGCTGAGCGGGCTGGAACATCACAACGGCGAATCGCTGGGCGATGGCGCGGGCGATCATGCGCGCGCGGGCGCCACCTGGCTCACCGGCGTGCATCCCAAGAAGACCGAAATCGACATCCAGAACGCGATTTCCGTGGACCAGATCCTGGCCACCGAAATCGGCCGCCAGACGCCGCTGCCATCGCTGGAGCTGGGTTTAGAGGACGTCCGGCTGGTGGGCGGATGCGACTCAGGCTATAGCTGCGCTTACAGCAACACGCTGGCGTGGAGCTCGCCCACGACTCCGCTGCCGTACGAGACCAATCCGCGGGCGGTGTTCGAGCGCATGTTCGGCGACGGCGAGAGCACCGACAAGGAAGCGCGCGCGATGCGGTCGCGCGAAAACCGCAGTTTGCTGGACTTCGTGCTGGCGGACGCCTCGCGGCTGAGCGTCAACCTGGGCGCGACCGACCGGCGCAAGATGAGCGATTACCTGGATTCGGTGCGCGAAGTGGAACGGCGCATTCAGAAGGCCGAGGAACAGAACGCGGCGGCCGCTCCGGTGCCGTCGCTCGACCGTCCGGACGGCATTCCGCCGACCTTTGAAGAGCACATCCATTTGATGTTCGACCTGATGACCATCGCGTTTCAGGCCGACCTGACGCGCGTCATCACCATGATGTACAGCCGCGAGGGCGGCAACCGCACTTACCGCTCCATCGGAGTGCCGGATGCGCATCACGGCCTGTCGCATCACATGAACGACCCGGCCAAGATGGCCCGGCTGCAACTGATCGACATGCATCACGTCGACATGCTGAGCCACTTCCTGGGCAAGATGCAGGAGGCCAAGGACGGCGACGGGAGTTTGCTGGATCATTCGACGATCGTGTACGGCAGCAGCCTGAGCGATTCCAACCGGCACCTGCACGACAACCTCCCCGTGCTGCTGATGGGCGGCGGCAACGGCAAGCTGCGTCCCGGCAGGCACGTGCGGTATCCGAAGCCCACGCCCATGACCAATCTGTACCTCACGCTGCTCGACATGGTGGGCGTGCATGAGGAGAAGATCGGGGATTCGACGGGGAAGATCCAGCACCTCAGCGAGGTGTAGGAGCCCGGCCAGGGGGCCGGGCGCGGACGAGGGCGTCCGCCTTACATCAGGAGTTGAGTCTTACTTGCCGTTGCTGAGCTTGCGCGAGTACTCTTGCACGTTGGCGTCGTAACCGGCGGGGACCTTGTCCGGCGCGGCGGTCTTGGCCTGCCCCGCTCCGCTCTCCTCCAGCTTGCGGCGCAGTTGCACTTCGAAGCTCTCCCATTGGGGGAGCACGGTGCGGCTGATGCGCTCGGCCAACTCCGGCGAAGCGGTTTCGCCGAAGCGAACCTGCTCAAGCTGCTTTTCCAGATCCGCCAGAGCCCGCTCGGCTTCCGCATCGTCGCGGAAGGTCGTCCGCAGATCTTGTAGAATGCGGTCCACTTCGCGGCCGATCAGAGCCGGGTTGACGTCGCGATTCTCGGGAGCGTCGTAGACGCCCTGAGGATAGTTGCGATTCGCGCCCAGGCTGGGATTGACTGGATAGCCGCCGCCGTTGGGGCCATAGAAGCCGCCGTTGGGCCCGATATTGCCGCCGTTGTACGCGCCTCCGTAGTTGTTGCCGCCGCCGCCGGCGCGAGCTTGTTGCCCGCCCTGGTTGCCGCCAGGTTGGTTGCCGCCACCGGCCTGCTGCCCACCGCCCTGCTGGCCTCCACCTTGTTGGCCGCCGCCTTGCTTTCCCTGGCCCTGCTGACTACCGGGTTGCTGGCCACCGGGCTGCTGGCCGCCCGGCTGATTGCCCTGCTGCAGTTGACCTTGTTGCACCAGATTTTCAAGCGCGGCACGGCCCTGCTCGATCTGCTGTAATGAGCGCTGCTGCTGATCGCGAGCGGCGTCCTGCTGCTGGCCGCCCTGGATGGCCTGCTGCGCGCGCTGGAACTGATCCTTGAGGCCGTCAATCGCCTGCGTGATGGGAGCTTCCTGCGAGCTCATCATGGGGCCGTATCCGTTGCGGGAATAGGTGGCCATGTTCTCGATGCGCCTTTGCGCATCGGCCTGCTGCGTTTCCGCCACCCCATCGCGCAGCCGCGAAGCGGCGTTGGGTTGCGCAGTGCGCAGACTGCGCTCGGCCTGGCGAGCGTCGTCCTGCAATCGGGCCAAATCCCCAGCCAGTTTCTCTTCTTCCTTAGCGATCTGTTCGGCGGTCTGCTGGGCCGCGCCATTCCGCTGCTGTTGAGCCTGGATAGCCTTGGCGCCGCGATCCCGCAGCGCCTGATCGCGTGAATTGATATCGCCGAATTCCTGTTTCACGCGGTCTTCGATGGCGTGCTGCTCCTGATCGATCTGGTTGGCGCGCTCGGCGAGTTGATTGACCTGGCCGGCGGCGTCCTGCTGCTGCATTCCGCGAAGAAGCTGACTGGCGTCCCCGATGGCCTGCGCGGCCCGGCGAGCGTTGGCTTGCGCCGCGGCATCGCCCTGCTGGCCTTGCTCCGCCGCCTGATTGGCGGCCCGCATGGACTCCTCGGCCTGCTTGAGACGATCCAGCGTCTGCTGCAATTGCTGGGCGTTGGCGTTGTTCAGACGGCCGTTCTGATTCTGCTGCGCCGATGCTCGCTGCTGCTGTTGCTGCTGTTGTGGCGTTTGCTTGCCGTTCTGCTGCTGTCCGGATTGTTGGCCGGATTGCTGCCCGGCTTGTTGCTGACCGGACTGCTGTCCTGACTGTTGTCCGGGCTGGCCGCCCTGCGAACTTTGCTGGCCGCCCTGACTCTGCGAGCTTTGCTGGCCGCCGCTCTGCTGCTGCTGCATCGACTGGAGCTGCTGCTTCAACTGCTCGGCCTGCTTCATCAGTTGTTCCTGCTGATAACGCTGCTGGGCCGCGTTCTGGGGCGTGCGAGGCTGCTGGGCCAGCTCCTGCTGGCGTTTGGCGAGCTCATCCAGCTTGGCCATGGCATCGTCGATTTGCTTCTGCTTTTCCTCGGCGGAAGAGGAGCCGCCCTGCTGCTCATACTGGTTCTTCTCGGTGTCCAGCTCGAGATCGAAGAGGTTAGCCAGATCGCGGCCGGCACTGCCGCCGCCACCGCCTCCGCCACCGCCGCCCTGGCGGCCGAAGGCTACCTGAATATCGCGCTGCGCGGCCTGGGCGTGCTCCAGGTGCCGCAGCGCGCTTTCCTCGGGCGAGATCGCGTCGCGCCATCCCTGCTTGTTCAGCTTATCGGACGCCGTGCCCATGTCCGTCCCCGCGGCCTTCATCTCATCGATGACGGTTTTGAACTCGGCTGCCACGGATTCATCCAGCTCGCGGCTCTTCATGCGCTCGGCCAGGGACTCGGCTTGGGCCTTGAGCGTCTTTTCGGTGGTGGAGAGGTACTCGGCGGTCTCCTTGGTCTTGGTCTTGTCATTGGGACGGGTGGCATTGTAGGTGGCCGTAATCACCTGCTTCTGGCGATCCCAGATCTGCTGCTGTTCCTGTCCGCCGCCTCCACCGCCGCCGGCGCCGCTTTGCTGGGATTGGGTGTAGTTGCGCTCGTAGGCCTGGGCTTCGACGAACAAAATATCGGTTTGAGAGGTGTTGCGCGCGTCCTTCGCCGTGGCGTAGAGGCTGACCACGTCACCGGGCTGGAGCTTGAAATCCTCGAGCGCGAGTGTGGTCCTGCCGTCGGCCGACTTGACGCCCTTGTTGGCCAGCAGGGGAACAATCTTTTCCGCGGCGCCGTTGACCGAATAATGCAGATCCATGGCCTGCAACGCGAAATCGTCCTGCCCGGATACGTCGATGGTGACTTCCTCGATGGGCAGCACCTTGGCGTCCGCGCCCGGATGGGTGATGCGCACGGTGGGCGCCTGGTCGTCCTGCGCCTCAATGAAATAATCCAGCGGGCTCAAGCGCACGCTCTGGCCCTGATCGATGGCGGCGAAGTGATACAGTCCGCTCTTGGTCATCGGAATCTTCGCCGTAAGCGTCCCGTTGGCGCCCGAGGACAGCGCGATCTGCGATCCGTCTTCCATCTCGATCACGCCGTTCTTGAGAGGCCGGTCGGTCTGGATCGTGACTTCGGCCACCGTGCCGGCAACCGCGCGCAGATCGCCCGAGGGATCCTCCACCTGATCCGGCAAGCCCAGCCAGGAGGGGAAATGATACGTGGCTTTGATGTGAGTGACGCCGGGAAGGTCGGTCACGTCCAGCTTGTAGGTCTTGGACTTCACCGCGCCGGCTTCGATGTAATATTCCACCGGCTCCGGCAGCGCCGCGAAGCGGAACTCGTAATCCGAGCCGTTATCGCGCGGCAGCATGTTGGCCTGTTCCCATTTGGAGGAGCTTTGATACTTCGCGAACATGCGCACCGACTGCGCCTGGAATCCAACCAGCGTGGCGGAAATGGGCACGTCGTCCTTGCGCCGCACCAGCTTGTTGCCGGGCTGCACCTTGATGTCGTAGAAGGCGCCGTTCACGCCGGATTTGGGCGCACCGGCCCACAGCAGCGCCGCGCCGTAGCCCAGGAATCCGGGGCCGGCCAGAATCATCCACAGCAGCGCGGCTCCGGCCGCGCCCGCGCCGGTGGCGAAGGCGAACAGCGAGCGGCGCGGCGCGACATCCCGCGGCACGGTCTTTTGCGCCACGGCCTGAGTGTCGTCGGCCAGCAACTCGATCATGGGATCGCCCGAATCCTTGCGCTCCACGTATGTCAGCAGACGTTGATCGAACTGCGGGAACACGGCTTCGGCTTTGGTGGCGGCACGATTGCGATTCAGCCGCGTGAGCGGAAGAATCAGCGCATAGCCCAGCGCCAGAGCCAGAGCCAGGAACAGAATCACGCGAGCCCACAGCAGGCTGGTGTCGGAGAAGGCGAGCGCGTTGGTGATCAGCACCAGGGCCAGAGTGGCGCCGAGCGCAACGCCGGCCGCAATCGCGACGCCTTTGGAAATCGCCAGCCAGCGCAGGCGCGTCTCCAGGACCCGCAAATATTGGTTCAACTGCTCGCGTGTGTTCATGCCGCTTCCTTCCTCGCTCCATCCTGCCGCTCTGCCGGAGCTCGCAAGTACCCGTCCGCCACCATCGATTCAGCCAAAGCTACTAATAACAATAGCAGTAAAAGCACCGGCGAAAGGCTCCACGGAGTGGTTTTTTGCTCCGCTGTTCCGCCCGCCCCATCGTTGCCCGCGTTGCCCGCTCCGGTGCCCTTCCACAAATCCAAAGTTTCCTGCGGAATCACCGCCAGGTCGGACTCTCTGCGGTCCGCGTGGGCCGCGATCAGGCTGTGCTGTCCGCTGGCGGTCTTGACGTCGAAAAATCCTTCGCGCGTCAGTTGATAGGTTCTGGCCGTGGTGGCTTCCGCGAGCGACAACGCGCGCTTTCCGTCCTGATCCAACACCTCCGCCGCGGTGTTCCTGCTCTCGCCGGTTCTTAACTCGACGTAGGAATCCACCGCGACGTTGACCGGCTGCTCCGCGCCGCCGCCGCTCAGATAAGTCGCGGATTGCAGCACGAAGGGCACCCAATAGGCCCCATGCACGGGCAGATCGTTGGACACGTTATCGAAGGTGGATGTGAACACCATCACCTTTCCCTGGCCGATTGGACGTTCCAGAAGCAAAGGGGTTTGATTGTTCAATTTCGCGAGTACATGGGCGTCCTTGGAAGCGGCCACGCTGACGGCCTGGTAGAAGTCGACGCCGTCCAGGCGCTCCAGGCCCTTCATCACCGGGTGCCCCGAATCGATATCGGAAACGGTCAGGAAGCGCTCGGTTTCGCGGGCCGCGTAGCTGGCGGCCTGAATCGGATCGCCCTCCACCGGAACCTTGGGCATGGCCACCGAAGCGGGCCCGAGCACCACCAGCAGCGATTTTCCCGGGCTCACGTAGCGCAGCAAATTCTCCTCGAGCCCAGGCGGCAGCGGTCCCAGATCGTCCAGCACGATCAGCGCATAGCCGGCGAGGTTTGCCGTGGCCGCCGTCTCCGGCCTCTGCACGTCGAGCGCGAAAGCGGCGTCGGTGGAAGAATCGAGCGCGGTGCGGTAATACTTCTCCGCATAGGGATGGCGGCCGCTGTCGACGAACAGGATCTTCTTGGGATCGGTGCGCTCTACCGAGAAGGGAAAGCTGTCGTCGCCGGGCAGAGCGTCGGCCGAGTCGATGCGCACTTCGCAGCGGTTGAAACCGTAGGACGCGGCGAGCTCGTTGAACTCCACCTGGGCCCGTCCGACGTGCTCGCTGCTGCCGGGCGCCGCGGCGGGAACATCCACCGGCTTGGTCTGCGCCACCTTGCCGTTGAGCACCAGCGACACCGTGCGCCTGGCGGCGGGAGTGCCGAAGCCGGCGATGGTGGCTTGAATGCGAACGCGCTTGGGGTCGTAAACGTGCGTCGGGGCCTTGACGTTTTCGACGGTCCAGTTGGGGATCTCCCCTCCCACCGGATGCAGAATCAGAGTCGTGTCTCCGGCCAAGCGCAAATCGGTGAAGCCCGGCGGCAGCGCCGACTTTTGCAGATCGCTCACCAGGTGAACGTCGATCGGCATCTTGGAGGATTCGGCCAGCGTCCGGGTAAAGCGGGCCAGCTCGCCAAAAGAAGCCCGGCTATCGCTGGGCTTGATGGCGGCCACCGCGCCGCGCAGCTCGGCGGAATCGGTGGTCTGCTGGGTCATGGCTTCGACCGTGCCGCCCAGCGCCACCACCTCCGCCACCGTAGTGGGCGGAATCCCGGAAATAATGTCCAGCGCCTCGCGCTTGGCCTTATCCAGGCGGGATTCGCCGCTGGTCCCCGAGGCAAACGCGCGCATGCTGAAGGAATCGTCCACCGCCACCACCACCATCTTCTTGCCGGCCGCCTTGGGAGTGGCGCGATTGATGAAGGGATTGGCGAACAGCAGAGCCAGCAAAACCAGCATCAGCGTTCTGAGGATGAACAGAAGGATGTAATCCAGACGCCGGTGCACCACCGAGCTTTGTTCCCTGCGCTCAAAGAACATCAACGAGGGGAACGGCCGCGGGTCCAGCTTGTGGCGCCTGAGCAGGTGCAGCCAGACGGGCAGCCCCACTCCCACGACGCCGGCCAAAAACCAGGGAGTCAGAAAACCCATTTACAACCTTCCCGTCCGCAGCGCCAGGTATTCGCGCAGCGCGGCGTCCAATGGCCGGCTGGTGTCCACCAGGAAATAATCCATGCCGGCGCCCTTGGCCCGGCTCTCTATGTCTTCTAAATGCGCGGTCATCTTATCGCGGTACTCATGCGCGGCGTAATCCGGCGTCACTTCCATCATCTCGCCCGTCTCCAGATCCTCCAACATCACCGGATGCTTGAGCTTGGGACGGATCTCCTCGGGGTCGAGCAAATGGAACAGAACCACTTCATTGCCGCGATACCGCAGCGGCGAAATGGTCTCGATCAGCTTCTCGGGCAGCTCCCAGAAATCCGAGATCACCGCCACCATGCCGCGCCGCCTCAGGAAATCCATCAGATGCGCGAACGGGCGCATGATATCGGTGCGCTTGCCCAGTTGCGCCTCGGCGACTCCATGCAGCAGCCGGTGCAACTGGCCCTGCCTGGTGGAGGGCTGCACGAAGTGGCGCACTTCGTCGTCGAACACCACCAGTCCCGCCGCGTCTCTCTGCAAGTGCGCGAGGTACAGCACCGAGGCCGCCAGAAACTTGGCGTACTCCAGCTTCTCCATTCCCCGCGAGCCGAATTTCATCGAGCCGCTGGTGTCCAGCAGCACGTTGACCTGGCAGTTGGTCTCGCCGCGATAGCGCTTGAGATAGGCCCGCTCGGTCCGCGCGAACACGTTCCAATCGACGTGGCGCAGATCGTCGCCGGGAGTGTAGGCGCGATACTCGGCGAACTCCGGGCTGAAGCCAAAATCGGGGGAGCGGTGCAGGCCGGAGATGAAGCCGTCCACCACCGTCTTGGCGATCAGGTCCAGGCTCTTGAGCTGGCCCAAAACCGCAGGATCCAGAAAACGCTGCAACATGGCGCTAACCCCTAATCGCGCGGAGCGGGCATGGCGTCGAGCAGCTTCTTGAGGATGTCGTCCTGGCTCAGTTTGTCGGATTCGGCCTGGAAGTTCAGCAAAATGCGGTGCCGTAGAATCGGGCGCGTCAGGGCGATAATGTCCTGGTAGGAAACGTGATAGCGGCCCTGCATCAGCGCGCGAGCCTTGGCGGTCAGCACCAGGTTTTGCGCCGCGCGCACGCTGGCGCCGAAGTTCACGTACTTCTTGATGAAGTCCGGAGCGGTTTCGTCGGTGGAGCGCGTGGCCCTCACCACCTTCACCGCGTAACGCGCCACCGAATCGGCGATGGGCACCATGCGCACCAGCTTCTGGAACTCCAGAATCTCATCGGTGGTGGTCACCGCGTCGGCCTGCGAGATATGCGTCGTGGTGGTCAGCGTCAGCACTTCCATTTCGTGCTCCGCCGACAAGTAGTCCAGCAGCACATTAAAAATGAAGCGGTCGAGCTGGGCTTCGGGCAGCGGATAGGTGCCTTCGAGCTCGATCGGGTTCTGGGTGGCCAGGACGAAGAACGGAGGCCGGATCTTGTACTGGTTGCCGCGCACGGTGCACGACAGCTCCTGCATGGCCTCCAGCAGCGCCGATTGCGTCTTGGGAGGGGTGCGGTTGATTTCGTCGGCCAGCAGTATGTTGGCGAAGATCGGGCCCGCCACGAAGGTCCAGGTGCGGCGTCCCGTGGTGGGATCTTCTTCAATGATGTCGGTGCCGGTGATGTCGGAGGGCATCAGGTCGGGGGTGAACTGGATGCGCTTGAAATCCAGGCCCAGAATGATGGCCAGAGTTCTGACCAGCAGCGTCTTGGCGGTGCCGGGTAAGCCTGTGATCAGGCAGTGGCCGCCGACAAACAGCGCGATCATCACCTGTTCGATCACTTCTTCCTGGCCCACGATGACGCGGTGAACCTGGGTCACGATTTGTTCGCGGACTTTCTGGAACCGCGCGACTCGCTCCTTCAGATCGCCGGTCTCGAGGGTTTGTATGGGGAGAGTTGACATTTTCGAATGTGGCCTATTGTTTCACTTTGGGGATGGGGATTCTTTGTTCAATTCCAGCAATAACTTTTGAGCGTCGCGGTAGCCCGGCGCTATTTCCAGCGAGGATAGCACTTCATCCATCGCGTCGGCGTCCTTATGCGCCGCCTGATCCGCCTTCGCCAGCCGGTAATGCGTCCCGGCGGGGTCCACCGGCTTGAGAGCCAGCACCGCGTTATACTCGCGGATCGCTTCGGTGGGGTTGCCCAGCTCCATATCGAGATCGGCAAGCTTCTGGTGGGCTTTATCGTCTCTCAGGTAGATGTAGTTGATCTTTTCGAGCGTCGCGGCAGCGGCGCGCTTATCCCCGGATTCCTCTTCGAGGCCGGCGAGTTGCCTGAGCGTATCCGGGTTCCTGCCGCCGATCTGCGCGTAGCGCTTCAACTGCTCCAGAGCCTTGGGGGTGTCCTTCGTGGCGATGTAGGCTTGGGCGAGGGCTTCGTAGACGCTGCCCGGATCGACGTAATCCGCATACAGATCGCGGATGCCCGTGCCTTCCTTAATCACCGCTCCCCAGTCCTTGGTCTTGACCTCGTCGTTGATACTGCGCACGCCCTTGACCCAGGTGTCGAAGTTATCCACGGTGGTTTTGGTCTGAGCCTCCACCCAGGGAATGAACTGCTTGTCGAACTCCTCCGGCGTAATCTTGAGTTCCTTCTCGATCACTTGCGTGGTGGTCATGTTGGCGGCGTAGTCGTGGATCATGTTCAGCACCGTATCGTAGCCCCATTTCTGCACGATGTAGGTGATGGTTCTGCCGCCCTGATAGTAGCTCACGAACACCTGCTCCGGGAAGCTGGGATGGATGTAGCCGCGATCCAAGTCGGCGATGGGAAGCAGCTTCTTGTCCCGGATCGCGAGGATGCTGGGCTTTTCCAGCCGGTCGCCCCAATCCGGGTTGATGGCGGTTTCCTCATACACCGCCAGCCCTTCGGTGAACCATCGCGGCACGCGGTTGTTGGTCATGGAGAGCACGTACACGTGGCTCATTTCGTGCCACAAGGTGGTGGCCCAATGGAACGAGCCAGGCCCGCGCTGGGGATCGGCCGCGCTGGGCGAATCGATCGCCACAACGGTGTTGAACGTGACACCCAACGCGCCCAGCCCGGGCATGCCCATGGTGCGCACGGCGAAATCCTCGTGATCCGGATAGGCCTCCACCTGCACCGGCACGTTCAAGTGATACTTGTACTTCTTCTCGTAGGTGGCGATGATTTTATCGAGTTCGGCCTGCAAATACGGGCGCACCAGCGCGGATTCCTTCTTCTGGATTTTCAGGATCGTCGTGGGGGTCTTGAAGGTATCGAACTTCGCGTAGCTGTCCATCAGGCGGAGCGTGTTCTGCGTGGCCAAATCCTGATAGCCCGCGTTCCAGGCCTGCTCCAGCATGGCATGGGCTTCATCTTCCTTGCCCAGGCGCATGAGGTTGATGCCCAGTTCGCTGCGGGCGCTCTGGAGATCCGGATCGAGCTCCAGCGCCTTGCGGTAATACTGGATCCCTTCGGTATAGCGGCGGTTGATGACAAAGAAGTGCCCGGCGATGGCGTAGGCCTCCCCGTCGTGCGGATTGACCTTAGAGATCTTGTCGATCCACGGCGAGGAGGTCAGAATCTGCCCAGCCGGAGGAGCCGCGGGCTTGTCGTTCAGCCAGTCCACCGTGGCCAGAATCGCCATCGCGTCCAAGGCCTCGGGCGACATGGCCACGGCCTTGTTGGCCTCCTCGAGGGCCTTGTCTTCGTTGTTATCCTCCAGCGCCACGCGCGCGAGCAGCTCGCGAGCTTGGTACAGCTTGGGATCGATTTCGAGGGCCTCCTGTGCGAACTTCACCGCGTTGGGGCCGTACTCCTCTTCCGCCAACTTGGCCAAACCCAGCATCGCCTGCGCGTTCTTCTCGTCGAGCTCCAGCGCTTCCTTGAACTCGCCGCTCCCATCGCCGACTTGATCCTTCCCAATGGGCGCATCGACCAGAAACAGGCCGAGACGCACCTTCAGATTCACGTCCTTAGGGTTGGCTTTGATCGCCGCGTCGAACGCCGCGAAGGCGTCCTTGTAATCTTTTAATCCCCACAATCCTTCGGCGCGAAGGGACAGATTAGCGGAGCGGCTCAAGCGCTCCCAGCAGGCGCGCGCCCCCGCATCGCCGTGTTTGCGCAGCGTCTCGCAGGCGGCGCGATCGGCGGCAATCGGGTCGGCGGGCTTCGGCGTCTGCGCCCTCAAGGAAAGCACGATCCCGGCGACCGCGGTCAGCCCGAGAGCGGCTATGACGATGGAGCGACGATTCCAAGCGGCTTGCCCGAGCCCGGCGGCCGTGAGGGAGCGGTTGTAAAAATTCGTCCTCACTTGTCGAGTTCCTCCTGGGTCTGGGCGCGGTCAATCATGAGCTTCTGCAATTCCCTGCGATATTGGGCCTGGTCCTTGGAGGCTTTTTCGTATTTCAATTCATCGAGCTGCGCATCCAGGTCCTCAAGATGCTTCAGCAGCTTCTGTTTGGCCGGATCTTTCGCCAGCTTCGCCGACTCTCCCAGGTGCACCAGCGCGAAGCTGTTGGCCACCCGCCCCTCGCCGTTTTCGGCCGACGGATCTTTGACTCCGTCGCCCTTGCCGGTATCTTCGATCACGGCATGCTCCGTGGCCAGCCGGTTCTGGGTCTCGAAGAACTTGGCCACCTTGGCCTGCGCGTAGCGAAACGCCTCCAGCGCCGAGATCACTTCGTTTTTGTCCGCGTCGGCGGCCGGGTCCCGCAACGCTTCAATCCAGTAGCGCGGGAAAATCGCCACGGAACTCTTTTCCGTGCCCGCCTTGGTGGCGGTGATGATCACGCGCTTGCTCTTTTGTAAAAGAGGTATCGCGCCGCCGCTCGAAGTGGTCATGTCGACGATCAACTGGCGCGCCGGGATCTTGTCCAATAGCTGGGACAACTCCGTCGCCGAAATGTCCGGACCGGGCAACGCGAGCTTGTACTCGCGCTCGTCGAAGGTGCCGTGTCCGATCAGCATCAGCACGAGTTGGTCGTCGGGCTTGGTTTGCGCCAGCGCGCGCAGCTTGGCTTCGAAGTTGGCCTTGGTGGCGTCGGCTCCAAAAAGCGTATCCACCTTGGCGCCGGCTTCACTTCGCAGGATCTTGTCCAGTTGCTGGGCGTAGTCGGTGAAGCGCTGGTCGAACTCCGGTTCGCCGCCCAGCCCGGCGACGGTCAAGAAATAACTATCGGCGCGCGCGGTCATCGCCAGCACCGCTAACATCAGCAACTTTTTCAAATCACACCCCACTTGCGCCGCGCGGTCCACTCCGCCGCGCGCAGTCCCACGATCATCAAAAAAATCACCGGCATATCCCACAAATCGCGGGTCTCTCGAACCGTGATGCCCGCTTCCGAATAGGAGATGTCCTTGGACAGCCGTCCCGCTTCATCCGGTCTATAATACCGCCCGCCGGTCTCGGAGGAAAGCTTCTCCAGCAACTCGCGGTTTTGCTCGGTGTGAAAATTCTCGGCGACGCCGTCTTCCCGGCGAAACGTCAGCGTATCGCTGCCGAGGTCGTCCTTCCCATGCTTGGCCGAAATCTCGACTGTGTATGCTCCCGGCTTAGGGGTGGTCCAATCGGCCACATAGACGCCCTGCTCCAGCGGCTCCGGCCGCATGTCCACCGTTTCGGTGATGCCGTCGGGTCCCAGGATATGCGCTTCGACCGTGGCGTCTCCTGAAGGAAGATAGGTGGTATCGCGCACCTCGGTGCGCAGCCTGACGTGCGAATCGTCGGAGATCAACGGATGCGGCGTTGAGGCGTTCACGCGCTTGGGCGTATCGCTCACCAGCCAGCGCAGCAGTTGGCGGTAGAAAATCTCGTGGCTCATGTCGGCCACGGGTTGCAGCATCTGCCAGCGCCAGCTTCCCGCCGTCGCGAAAATCGCCGTCCGTCCCCGCCCATACGGCTCCGTGATCAGCAGCGGAAGCTTGCCGCCGCCTCCGCCTTTGGGAATGGAGACGGCCAGCACGGTGGCGCCGGCCTTGGGAGTGCCCGGATCCTGAAAATTCATCAGGTACGGCAGCTTCTTCCAGCGCTCCACGTTCTTGTCCGGATTTTCTTCGATGCGCGTGATCAAGCTCTCCCGGCCCGCGGCCGTCAGCTCGACATCGGCGGCATCGATCACGTAGGTCTTCTTCTTGGTCTCGGGGAGAACCGTCGGCAGCAGGTCGTTCAATCCGCTCTGGGCGTAGCCTCCGTCGGCGAGCGAATCCTTCCCTCCCAACAGCAGCAGGCCGCCGCCGCGGCGGTCGACGAACTCATGAATCAACTGCTGCTGCTCCGGCTTCAGATACGCCTGATCGACGCTACCCAGAATCAGAGCGTCATAGTCGAACAGTTCCTGAACCTTGGTGGGGAAGCCGTCCACCAGATTCGTGTTCGGATCCTGATCCGCGGGCATTTGCCGGTACAACTTGTCGGGCGTAGTGCGCAGGTCGGTAGTCAACCGGAGGGTTTTGTCGTCTTCCACCGCCCTCCTGAGGAACTTGAACTCCCACCGCGGCTCGCCTTCAAAGTAAAGAATCCTGGGCTTGCGGTCATCGACGCTGACCAGTTGCATGACCGAATTATTGCGGATGTTTTCCTCACTGGGCAGCGGATCCACATACGCCTGAATGGTCTTCACACCCGCGGGTCCGGCGCTGAACAGCACTTGCTCGACTTGCTCGACGCCGTCTGGCTTGAGCGTCACCTCCTGCGAAGAAAGGATCTTGTTCCCTTCCTTCACGTTGATCTTGACCTTCTGCCCGGCGTAGCCGCGCTGATGCAGATGGACCGTGGCCGCAAGACGGGATTCCGGCAGAGCTCGCGGCGCAACCTCAACGTCGGTGATCTCCAGATCGTGCGCCATCCTCTCCTTGCCGAATCCGATGGTATGCACGGGAATCCTCTGGCGGCGGATATCCGCAATCGTATCCAGGTCGATGCCTCCCGAATTATCGGCGCCGTCGCTGAGCAGAACCACCGCGCCGATGGGAAGACTGTTGGCGTCCTCAACCACCTGCTTCAGACTTTCCCCGATATGCGTCGCCGAGCCTTGCGCGGTCACTTGCTCCAATTTCTCAATCCTCTCCAGATGATCGCTCATGCGGTAAAGCCGAACCTGAAACTTTCCCTGTAAGTCCTTCACAAGGGAGGAGTTCAATACACGCAATGCGGCGTCTTTGCGGCTGGACCCATTCTCATCGGCGATCGCCATGCTGCCGGAGTCGTCCACCACTACGGCGACGATATTCTGCTGAGGCTTGAGCGTAGCCACACTGAGAGCGGGGTGCCACAGGAGGAACAGCAGCAAGGCAGCCAACGCGGTCTGCATCATCCACACCAAGACCGCGCGCCATCCGCCCATGCGGCGGCCCATTCCACTACCAGGGCCTCCACCGGAAGTCTGCGATTGGCCGGGCCTCCACACCATCCAGGCGAGCCCGGCGGCTGCGGCCAGCAGCCCCGCTCCCAACACCCACATCGGCCAGCCGCTCAGGAGCACAAAGGTGCCCCGGGAGAACACCGCCGAAGGGTACTTGAACAAGAGCTCGAACATGCGAATCCCCTCTAATGTGTCAAATCATACATGGCGTAGTTCACCGCTACGCGATACGCCAGGCCGGCCCACTTTTCCGGATAGCGCGGATCGTCGGACCACTCCCAGGCGTCGCCCAAGTCCATGTTGTGGCAGATGGCCACCATCACCCGTCCCCGGTCGTCGTAGATTCCGCGCCACTTCGGATCGAAACCATCATATTCGTACGTCTTGCCGCTGATGGACCACTGCCAGCCCGGAACCTGAAAACGGTCGTCCAAATCATATATGACGTGGAAGATGGGGTCCTTGTTATCAAGATCCACAATCTTACGGTCCGGAAAGACTTTGTTCATCCCGCGGAGAAAGACGTTCCACTCGATGGTGCCATGAAAGTCGTCAACCATGAGGAAGCCGCCGCGCAGCAAAAATTCGCGGAGCTGATCGGCCATGTCGTCGGTCAGGTTCCAATGCCCGGGTTCGACCGCGTACATCATGGGCCAGTTGTAGACGTCGTCGTCGCCGTCCAGATCCACCACCTGCTCCACCGACCGCGTGTCGATGCGGGTGAGGCGGCGAATGCCCTGAAGCAGATGCCGGTCCGAGCGGGGATAGTCGATGGTCCAGTTCAGAGGGCCGCCATCGACCGGGGCGCCGGTAAAGGGATCGTACCAGCCATGCAGAGTTCCCGTGGCCGGATAGCGCAGGCGGGCGCGGGTCCATTCGGTCTTCTGGTTCCAGTCCAGAGGCAGGTCGATGTCTGCGCCTACGCCGTTGTTATATTCGCGGCCGGGGTAATCGCGGAAGGGTCTTTGCGCGTGCAACACGCCCCACGCGCCGAAGCTCGCGAGCACTACCATAAAAACCATGCGAAGGCGCATCCATAACCCTCAGGTGATAAACAGGATAACACAGTGATGGAGCGGCGGCTATCGCGTCTGAAGACCGGATCGATGGCTCAAATCGTTACGCCCGGCCGACCCCGGATTCGTCGCCACGCTGTAGTTCGCCGCCTGGATAGCTGGTACCGAAGGGACCCAAAATTTCCGTTTTCGCGCCGACGCGAGCAGATATAATTGGACTGAAGATGACCCTCGCGACGCTTCAACTCGAGAACCACCTTCCGGCAACACTCACCGCACCGGGGTTGAGCGAAGCCGACTTCCTGGCCCTGGCAGAGGAGTTCCCCGATTGCTTCCTGGAGTACACCGCGGAGGGAACCGTCCTCATCATGCCTCCTACAGATCCTGAGACCGGCGCGCGAGTGATGCGCGTAGCGTATCAACTAATGCAATGGAACGACGCCCATGGACGCGGCATTGTCACGGGGGCGGATGCCGGCTTTTTCTTCGCGGATGGCTCGCGACGCTCGCCCGATGCAGCCTGGTTCGATGCGGATCGCTGGCGGAAGTCGCAGAAGAAGGGAACGCGGTTCCCGCGTTTCGCTCCGGAGTTCCTCATCGAGGTACGATCTCCCGAGCAGCGCGTCGCACGTTTTCAGAATCAGCCGCTTCGAGAAAAGATGGAAGAGTACATCGCCAACGGAGTGCAACTCGGCTGGCTGATCGATCCGATCGCGCACTCGGTCGAAATTTACCGCTCCGGCCGCGAGCCTGAGGTTCTGAACAAGCCCGCAGCCGTTTCCGGCGAAGGACCGGTCCAGGGTTTCGTGCTGGATCTCAGCGGAATCCTTTAACTACTCCCGGCCTCGCCTCTCGGCTCCTCTGGCTTCTTGGGCGGCGGAATCGCGTTGCCGAGGTTCATGGAGCCGCCGCCTTCGCTCACGTAGTTCCGATTCCAGGAGGGGATCTCGACCACCACATCGCCCTTGACCACGGCCTGGCAGCCCAGGCGCGAATGCAACGTCAGCCCCGGCGCCTGATCCAGACGATCAAGCTCGTCTTCGTCAGCCTCGGACAGATTGCCGTCTCCGCTCTTCACGATCACGTGGCAGGTGGTGCAGGCGCAGCTTCCGCCGCACGCGTGTTCGAGCTGGATTCCGAAGTTGATGGCGACGTCCAGAATCGACTCGGGCTTGCCGTGCTCGTCATAGGGCAGCTTGCCCGACTCGAACTCGACAGTCTTGTCGAGATTTGTGAACGTTACCTTGGGCACTCTTTCATTCTAGCGGCATCGGCTATTCTGGTTGTTCATGTTTCATGTTTTGGAGAAAAGGATCGCGGGCGCGGTCGCCTCGCGGATCAAGTCGGTGTATGGGATCGAGACGCAGGTGCAGACTGAGCAGCCCAAGCAGTCCTCGTTCGGCGAGATTGCCGTGCCGGCTGCGTTTCAGCTTGCGCGCGAGCTGAAGAAGGCTCCGCGGACGATCGCGCAAGAGCTGTTGGCGGATATCGGCCCGATCGAAGGAGTTGCGGCAATTGAAATCGCCGGGAACGGATATTTGAACGTCAGGTTGGACCGCGGCTTCTATGGCGCGAAGCTGCTGGCGGGTGAGGAAGAGGAGCCCGCTCCGCATACCGGCAAGATCATTGTCGAGCACACCAACATCAATCCCAACAAGGCCGCGCACATCGGACATCTTCGCAACGCGATCCTGGGCGATACCTTCGTGCGCATGCTGCGCTCGAGCGGCCGAACCGTGGAAGTGCAGAATTACATCGACAACACTGGTGTGCAGGTGGCCGATGTGGTGGTGGGATTTCTGCACCCGGAGATTTTTCCTCAGGCCACAGCCCCTCAGAATAAAGCAAGGACGGAACCGTTCGATTACCTGTGCTGGGACCTCTACGCAGCCGTCTCGGCCTACTACGAGCAGCACAAAGAGGCGCTGGAGTTGCGCAGGAACACGCTGCACGCCATCGAGTCCGGCCAAGGCCCGGAAGCCGAACGCGCGCAGGAGGTGTCGGACCGGATCGTGCACGCGCATCTGGCCACCATGTGGCGGCTGAATATCACGTACGACGTGCTGCCGCGCGAAAGCGAAATCCTGCACCTGAAATTCTGGGCCACGGCGTTCGAGCTGCTGAGACAGCGCAAGGCGATCTATCTTGAAACCGAAGGCAAGAACAAAGGCTGCTGGGTTATGCCAGGATCGGCGTTTCGAGAGGGACAGGACAGCGATGAGGAAGACAGCAAGGTCATCGTGCGTTCCAATGGCACGGTGACGTACGTCGGTAAGGACATCGCGTATCAGATCTGGAAGTTCGGGTTGCTGGGCAAAGATTTTCATTACCTGAAGTGGCACACATATCCGAATGGGCACGTGGCGTGGTCCACAACGACCGAGCCGCAGGACGATTTACAGCATTTCGGACGCGGGTCCAAAGTGTACAACGTCATCGATTCGAGGCAGTCCTACTTGCAGGACGTAGTGGTGGCGGGATTGCGCGCCCTGGGCTTCGAGAGGCAAGCGGAAGCGAGCATTCATTTCTCTTACGAGATGGTGGCGCTGTCGCCGCGCGCCTGCGTCGAGATGGGAATCGAGCTCTCCGAGGAGGATAAGAAGCGGCCATATGTAGAGGTATCCGGGCGCAAGGGGCTGGGAGTCAAGGCCGACGACTTGATAGACACTCTTCAAGCGGCCGCGAACATGGAGGTGTTTTCGCGTCATAAGGAGGAGTCCAAGGAGGCCAATATCGACGCGGCAACTAAGATCGCCATCGGGGCGTTACGCTACTTCATGCTGAAGTTCACCCGTAATTCGGTGATCGCTTTCGATTTCGGAGAAGCTCTGAGCTTCGAGGGCGAGACCGGGCCGTATGTGCAATACGCCGCCGTGCGGGCTAGGAATATCCTTCGGAAACTAGAGGAGCGAGGCGAAAGCCTCCCGGACTTCCGCGCGGAGCTCACGCGCGAAGCCATGGCCCGGCAGCTTCAATCGGAAGACTGCTGGCAGCTGCTGCTTTCGGCGTCGAAGGCGGGCTCGGCGGTGGAGCGCGCGATAGCCAGCGGAGAGCCGGCGCACGTGGCCCGCTACGCCTTCCAACTGGCGCAGTCCTTCAGCAATTTCTATCACGAGTTCCCGGTGCTGACCGAGACGAATCGCGAAAAGAAGACCTTCCTGCTGTGGATGACCGATTATTTCCGGGCGCAATTGGAGCGAACGCTGGATGTGCTGGGCATCCAGGTGCCCGAGTACATGTAGCCACTCGGCAGGATTTCGAACTAGGCGACCATGTCCGACCTCACCAGTTTAGAGAAACGCAAGCTTGAACAAGTCCTCGGAATGGGAAGCGGTTGGGTGCTCGACTTCTCGGACCGCACATTCGCGGAATTTGTTCTAGAGAGCACGGGCCGAAACATTGACGAGGACAAGTACCACGAGAATGGGCGATCCAAAGCGAAACGGCTGCGGACCTTTTGGCAAAAGGAGCCTAATCCAGTCGTCGGCAAGCTTCTGGGCGATATGATCGATTACAGCGAGGACACTGGAGCGCAGGCAGAAGTATGCCGCCTCATCGTCGCGCGTCTTCTGAAAGATAGTCCTCCTCGAACATCAAGCGCCGGCACTCAGCAGAACGACGAAGCCGCACTAGCGCAGAGGCTTTCGCGGGAGCTCTTGGAATTGAAGGATGCGTTCTTTCATCTGGCCGCCGATGCGGACAGGAACCGCGCAGGGCTCGCGCTTGAAAAGCTCCTCAACCGTCTATTTGCGGCGTTTGAGCTTGAGCCCCGCCAGCCCTTCCGCGTGATTGGCGAACAAATAGATGGCTCCTTTCAACTGGATGGGGACATCTACTTGCTTGAATCGAAGTGGGAAAAACACGCGCTGCCGGAAGCCGATCTGCTGGTGTTCCGAGGAAAGATCGAGGGTAAATCGACATTTACGCGTGGCGTCATGATCGCGCTCAATGATGTCACCGCCCCAGCCCTGGACGCCATAACGCGCGGCAAGGCTCCTTCGTTCTTCGTCATGAACGGTCACGACCTTACGATGATCTTGAGCGAGGTAATCAGCCTGCCGGACTTCCTGCGAAAACGCGTTCGTCTCCTGGCGGAGGAAGGGCGCGTATGCCTTCACTTTTCAGAACTTGTAAAGTGATCCTTCGAGGAACGCCCCCGGCGTTACATTAGGGCGAGTCGCGCTGAATACGACGCGGCACCTGCGGGCTCTGTTCAGGCGCCGATGACGGTGATGCTCAACTGAGTAGCACTCATTTCGAGTTTTCTCTCACCAGCGATTCATGCAGCAAACTCTTGATGTAAGTCTGATACGGCAGCCCTTTGGCGGCGGCAAGTTTGTTTGCGATGAGCAGATCGGCCGCGCTCAGCCGGATACTAATATGTCTCGTCTCAGATCGTGTAAACAATCCACGAACGGCGCCGACCCATTGCTTGTCGGTGATTTCGGGAATGTCGCTGAAGTCGATTGCTTCGTCGGGCATTGCCGCAAGAGCTTCCAGTTCCTTTTTTTGTTTCTTAGTTGGCATACCGTCTCCGTTCCGACGGACTCGCTTTTCGTGCAGAAATAATCCGAATCACGTCATTCCCATCCTGGTCCCGAACCGTATGGGCGATCGTCAGAATGGCGATGCCGTCCGCGCTTCCGAGACTTTGCCAGCGTTCCTCCCCTTCGACGTTCCGTTCAGGGAATGAAACCAGATACGGGTCGTCAAAGGCGAGTTTCGCCGTCTCGAAGTGATCCCGTGTTTAACGGCGTTGGTCCGGTTTTTGGTTTCGTCCCACTCAAACAAAACCGCCACTTGTATGCACAGTGTAGCACACTTGGGAAAGGGTATAAGACTTGTTCGCGGGCGGTTGCGGCCAGCTGTATTTTATGGCCTCCATTTTGCAACAGACATTTGCAGCACACCGAGGCGGCACGAGGGGCTCGCTCACCCGTGCTGAAGTCTAGCGGGCCGGCTTTCTTCGGCAGTCAGACCTTCGTGGACCAGCATTTCCAGATACGTCTGGTCGCGCAATCCACGTTGGGCGGCGAGCGCCCTGGCTCGGGAAATGCTATTGAACGCAAGAGCGCGCGCGACTTGTTATACTGGTCGGTTGGCCCCACGGACAGGTGGGTGAGTGGTTAAAGCCAACAGACTGTAAATCTGTCACTCCTTGCGAGTTACGAAGGTTCGAATCCTTCCCTGTCCACCAGAACGTTTAAGCCGTTGTAGCTCAGTTGGTAGAGCGCGTCCTTGGTAAGGACGAGGTCACCAGTTCAATCCTGGTCAACGGCTCCATATTTTATTCGTTAACAAAGGGAACCATGGCGAAGGAAAAATTCGATCGCAGCAAGCCGCACGTGAATGTGGGGACGATCGGGCACATCGATCACGGCAAGACGACATTGACGGCGGCGATCACGCAGACGCTGGCCAAGAACAATCCCAAGGTGAAGTTCCGGAGCTTCGACTCGATCGATAACGCGCCGGAAGAGAAGGCCCGCGGGATCACGATCGCGGTGGCGCACGTCGAATACGAGACCAAGGCGCGGCACTATGCGCACGTGGATTGCCCGGGCCACGCCGACTACATCAAGAACATGATCACGGGCGCGGCGCAGATGGACGGGGCTATATTGGTTGTGGCCGCAACTGACGGCCCTATGCCCCAGACCAGAGAACACATTCTGCTGGCTCGTCAGGTGGGCGTGCCGTATATCGTGGTGGCGCTGAACAAGGT
>Ga0182024_10000507_pt1 | contig 100396 bp, 78 predicted proteins | sample P32metaG_FD_120480 | JGI IMG/M metagenome (GOLD analysis project Ga0182024, IMG submission 120480) | Permafrost microbial communities from Stordalen Mire, Sweden - P3-2 metaG (Illumina Assembly) | ecosystem: Environmental > Terrestrial > Soil > Wetlands > Permafrost | place: Sweden: Stordalen... | reverse complement strand
CCCTATTCCCTATTCCCTATTCCCTGCCCTTCAGAACCCCACCAACACAGGCTCCATCTGCAAATGAATCTCAAATTTCGCCTCAACCCCGGTCACGATCACATCCCGGAGCGCCAGCAAATCGGCGGCACTGGCGCCACCGCGATTGACCAAGGCCAGAGTGTGCCGCGAAGAAATCCCCGCCCGTCCTTGCACAAATCCCTTTCGAAACCCTGCCTGCTCGATCAACCACGCCGCCGGCAACTTCACAAATCCCGCGCCAGCCGGGTAGTGCGGCGGCTGCGCGCCAAGGCTTTCTGAAAGTTCAGCAAACTGCCCCTGCGAGATCACCGGATTCTTGAAGAAGCTCCCCGCACTATGACAATCCACGTCGCCTTCCACCAGCAGCATTCCCTTGGCCTGCCTTATCCTACGCACTGCCGCGCCAACCTCGGCCAGCGACGGCGCGCTCCCCGCCGGAAACGCCTTCTGCACATCCGCATAACGCAGATTCGCCGCCCCGCCCGGACGCAACCGGTAGTCCACTCGCGTCACCAGAAATCGCCCACGCGCCGTCGAATTGAAGATGCTGGTCCGATACGCAAATCCGCACTCCGCAGCCGCCATCTCCGCAAAGACCAGCGACTCAAGATCCAGCACCCTGACGCGCTCGATCGTCTCGGCAACCTCCTGCCCATAAGCGCCTACATTCTGCACCGGAGTACCGCCCACCGTCCCCGGAATCCCGGCAAGGCATTCCACGCCGGCGCAGTTCTCCTTTACCGCCAGCGAGACATACTCATCCCAGTTCTCGCCCGCCGCCACCCGATAGATTCGACCGCCCGGCTCCTCAGTGGCTTCGACGCCATGCAGAGCTACTCGCAACACCAACCCGGCAAACCCGGCGTCAGAAATCAGCAGATTGCTCCCGCCGCCAAGCACGAAAAGAGGCACACCCCGCTCACGCGCCCATCCAACGGCGTCAACGATTTCCGCTTCGCTTCGCGCCTCGACAAACCATCGCGCTGGGCCGCCAACTCCAAAGGTCGTCAGCGGCGCGAGAATGACATTTTCCCGAATCTCCATTCACGCCAGGCTACAACAGCAGACCCTGCCGTATCGCACGCCCAGGGCAATCGCATGAATGTGCAAGAAGCCGGAACAAGGGCCGCCCAAACTCATCCAAACCCATCCATTCCCAACATCTCGCCCCCGTTGCGCGGAATTGCCCCTGTCCGGCGCATACTGGAGTGGAGTTGGTAGCCCGACACCCCGGCTGCCTTTCCAGTTCTTCTCTGTCCCACTGCGGATTGGCATGAATTCGCAGCAAAAAGTGCGCAAAAGCGGCGCAAAACGCCGTAAATCGCGCCTTAGAGGCCCTAAAAACAGCTCGTAAGTAATTCATTCAGTTGGAGATAAGTCAAGAGATAGCACACCCTCCCCGGGGGGTGATTATCCCCCGGAGACAAGTGAACGCAACTTTATTGAATTCTGTCAAGCAATGAGTCGAAGTCTGCGTGCACGTCTTGATTCTGCACAGCGCGGAGAGCATCTTGATATTCCGTCCACAGTTCAGGGTGCTTCTTCAGAACAACCTCAACTGCCTTCGCACGATTGAAAGCATAGACGCTGTTGTCATGGATGCGTGCGAGGACTTCTTTTAGAGCGTCGGTGGTGTCTGGCGACATGGTGTTCTCCTTAGCGGGTGAATGTGACAGCGAGAGATGAGGGAAGGTTCCACCCTTCCCTCATCACTTTTGCCGGGAAGTGTAAGCGACAATCGCTCTTATGTCCAAACAATCTCCGGCGTACAATCGACCCATGAAGCAGCAACAAGACCCAACACGCCAGCAATTCCACGACTTGCTACGCCGCGCCTGTACTACTCAGGTAGAGCCAAAAGCCTCTGCTCCCGCGCCGAAGGGCAAACCTGAATCGTCGTCCGCTCCGCCAGCAGAGAAAACATCGGGCGCATGACCTTGCGGCGGTTGTAACGGAAAGCGTACTCATTCAAATAGGACTGTAAATACTCAATTCCAACCTGATAGTAAACGCCTGTAATGCCTCTCTTTACTAGACTCCAGAATCCATCGATCGTATTGGTGTGCGCCCCACCATTGGCATACTCTTTAGAGTGATTGACGGTCAGATGTGTGTAGCGTCCGGCGGCAACCTTGCCGTAAGGCGCGTGCTCGTCGGTGATGGCGAAGCTGCCAGCCTCGACAGTCTTGCGAACGGCCTTGACCAGCGTGCCCGTTTTTACGTTGGGAATAACCTGGGCAACAACTCTGCCATCGCGCTCCACCATGCCCAGAGCCAGCGTCTTGCGGTTCCCGCGAAGGTGCTTAGGCTTGTTCTCGTCCGAACCGCCGAAGTGAGCCTCGTCAATCTCCACAGCGCCCGAGAGATTGATCTTCTCGGCCATCAGCATCCGGATCTGTTTCATCATGCGCCATGCGGTTTTGTACGTGACGCCTGTCTCGCGTTGGATGTGTTTGGCTGAAACCCCCACGCGAGTAGAGCTCATCAGCCGAATCACATAAAACCACGTTCGCAGCGAAGTCGTTGACTTGTGGAAGATCGTTCCAGCCAAAGGAAAGATGTGATTGCCGCAAGCGTGGCAGGCGTAAGCAGTGCGTCCAGTCACGCGATAGTGCTTGCGTTCCACCCCGCACTTGACGCAGAGACAGCGGCCATCTGGCCAGCGCTGCTCTTTCAGGAATTCAAGGCATGCATCCTCGTCGGGAAACTCAAGATCAAACTGCTTTGCCGTGTACTTCTGCTCTGGGCGGACTGTCTGGTAGCGGTTCATACATCCACTATGAGCGAATATTAAACTTGTTGTCAAGGGATAATTACCCCCCGGGGTGTGCTACCCCTTTTGTTCGCTTTTTGGCAGTCGAGGACGCATTTTTCAGCTCATGCAATTGCCCTGATCCCACGCCCAGACAGGCGCGTCGTTCATCGAACCCGTGCTAACATGCGCCCTATGGAGACCATGAACCGCAGACGCTTCCTCTCCCTCAGCGCCATGACCGCCGGAGCTTTAGCCACCGGAGCAGCCTCTCCCATCTCCCATGCCGCAATCCCAGGCGCGCCACAGGTTCCCGGCTCATTCGACTACATCTTTCTCACCGACACCCACCTCGAACCTGAACTAACCGCAGCCGACGGATGCGCGATGGCCTTTCGCAAAGCCGCCTCGCTGCGCGCCGAATTCGCCATCCAGGGTGGCGACCACGTCTTCGACGCCCTCGCCGTGGATCGCAAGCGCGCCGACAGCCTCTTCGATCTTTACGCTCACACCGAGCAGGCTCTCGGACTCAAAGTTCACCACACCATCGGCAACCACGACCACTTCGGCATCTTCGCCAAGAGCGGTATTGAGACCGGAAGCCCCGGCTACGGTAAGCAGATGTTTCAGGAGCGCATCGGACCGACCTACTACTCCTTCGACCACAAGGGCTATCACTTCATCGTGCTCGACACCATTCAGGTCACACCCGACCGCTCTTGGGAAGCTCGTGTCGACCCCGCCCAGATCCAATGGTTGACCACCGACCTCGACAAGCTTCCTGCGGGAACTCCGATCATCGTGACTGGCCATGTCCCGCTTGTCACAGCATTCCAGTCCTACGAAACTCCAAAGGAAAGCGGCTCTGGCACAGCCCCGCCATCATCTCATCCACAGCTGATGGTCGCTAATGCTTACGAAGTGCTGCCGATACTTGAAAAGCACAACGTCCTCGCCGTCTTCCAGGGCCACACCCACATCAACGAGGTTGTCCGCTTCCACGGCATTCCCTATGTGACCAGCGGAGCAGTATGCGGCAACTGGTGGCACGGCACTCGCATGGGCATCCCCGAGGGCTTCACCGTCGTCAGCCTGCGCAATGGCAAGATCGACTGGCGCTACGAAACCTACGGATTCAAAACCGTCGCCCCACAAAACACGTGAGTAAAATCGACCAACCGACGCGTCATAAGAATTCCATTTTCAAGATGCCTACCCGGTGAAGCGTCGCATTCATCGCCGGACTTAGGTTGCTTATCTCGATCGGCCGACATTTCATCGCTCTCCGCAGTCGATTCGTCCCGAATATGGATATCGGGAGAGAAATCTCGTCAATTGTCCGATACTCCGGATGAACTTGCACATATTACACGTTACTTATCCCACCCAGCCCAGACTTACCATGTTGCTCCCCAAAAACCCGCACTTTGTCACCGATCGCTGCGCTTTGTCACCTTCATTCTCCCAAGACTCAGTTCGGCTGCGTGATTGCAATTCCCTGTTCCGGTAGGCCCTTGTCTCGCAAGCTGAAAAAGGGGCCCGCGCCACGACTTGAGTCAGGGAAGTATCGCTCACCGAGAATGCTCCAAACAGCACTCTCGCGACGATCTTCCAGCCGCTGCACGCCGGCGCCAATGTTTGTTTCGACCATATACCGGAGGAGAACAAGATGGATTGGAATCGGTTGCGCCTGGCAAGCTTAGCTCTATTCATGATGATTGCCGCTGTCCAATCGTCCTCGGGGCAGACCAGCAAAGGAATCATAGCGGGAATCGTGCGCGACCCATCTGGTGCTGTAATCCCCAAGGCCAACGTCACCGTTACCTCCGAAGAGACAGGAGAAACACGCAACGTAATCGCCGACGATCTTGGCGCCTTCCGCGTAGATGCAGTCGGCGTCGGTCATTACACCATCAACGTGCAGGCACCGGGTTTTGGTACGGCCAACGTTCGCGGCCTTAACGTCACTCCGTCGATCGTAACTACCTACGATCCCGTCCTCTCTCTGGGCGAAGTCTCGGAGGCTGTCACTGTCGAGGCTAACTCCAACACCATCAACACTGAGAACGGGCAGTTATCCAGCACAGTAGGCACCGTAGAGCTCTCCAAGATCCCCATCTTCTCGTTGAATCCAATCGAACTCCTGCAGACAGTTCCCGGAGTGCAAATCGTCGACCAGAATCTCGGCATCGGCGGCATCGGAGGCAACTTCTATCAAATCGAAGTAAATGGCGCGCGTCCTAGAAGCAATAACTTCATGATGGACGGCCAGGATATCAATGACATCGGCATCGGCGGCCAGGCATTCAACATTCAAATCCCAGATGCCTATCAGAGTGTTACTGCACTTACTAACTCTGCATCAGCCGAATACGGTCGCTCAGGCGGCGCGGTAGTCAACCTCATCACTAAGTCGGGAACAAACCAGATTCATGCGGACGTCTGGGAACTCTATTCAGGATCCGGCCTCGACTCGCTCGATGGCATAACTCGCCAGGGCAAGCCATACGCGAAGAATCCCAAGGCCAGATATGACCAGCACCAATACGGCTTCACCGCAGGCGGTCCAATCTGGAAAAACAAGCTCTATGGCTTTGGCGCTCTGCAGCTTACGCGATTCTATGGCAATTCTCAGCCCGGAGCCGTCGAACTCCCAGATGCTGCCGGCTACGCGCAACTTACCGCGATTGGCGGACCTCAGGTAGCTCTACTTCAAAGCTACCTTTCTCAAGGCGCATATCTCACACAATATGCTAACGTTGGCGCCGTCAACGCATACAAAATCAGCCCTCGTAGCGGTTGCCCTTCAGGATGCACGATCAGTACAGCCCTGTTCGAGCGCCCCCCCGTCGCCCAGCAACTGCCGGATACGCAGTGGATTTATCGCATCGACTTCAATCCCACGTCGAAGGACACATTTACCGCTCGCTATCTTCATGACCGTGCAAACGTTGATCCTTATCTGCCTCTCAACACCTCAGGACTGCCTGGCTTTGATTCAGAAGTGGGCGGCCCCTCAGATGTAGCGTCCGGGAGCTGGACACATGTCTTTACGCCACACCTGCTTAACGAATTCCGCGCATCAGAGACAAGAGTCAGTTTCCTCTTCCAGCCCACTCCTCAGACACTAGCCAATCCCCTTTCAAAGAACTTCAATATCACCTTCAACGGACAGGGCTTCGGCGGACCTGGTACACCTTTGGGTATTTCGCAAAACATGCCGCAGGGCAGCTTCGAAGACCTCTATCAATTTCAGGACACAGTTACTTTGACTCACGGACGCCATACCCTCCGATTCGGCGCAGATATAGGGCGGCAGATCGACATCGATATCATTGCGCAGAACGCACTCGGCGGCCTCATCTTCGCAGCGGGAGGAGCACTGTCGGCACTCGATAACTATCTCGATAACTACCTGGGAGCTTCCGGTTCCGCAAGCATCACCTTCGGACCAACTCGTATTGACCCCCACTCCTGGAAGAGCGGCGCTTTCATTCAGGATGACGTCAAACTTACATCGGATCTCACCATTAACGCCGGCGTACGATACGACTATCTAACTGATCCCGAGAACTCTCTGCATTATCCGGCAATCGATTTAAATAATCCTTTTGCACCTGTAGACACAGTCGTCAAAGTAAGAAACGACACCAACAATATTGGCCCCCGTTTCGGCTTCGCATGGAACCCCCACTCCGGCTTCCTACGTGACGGTAAGACGGTCGTTCATGGAGGAATAGGCGTCTTTTACGACACCGACTTTCTCAACATCGCCACCAACGGCGCACAGACGGCACCCAACGCACCAACTGGCACTCTGACCTCCACGACCGGACGTGGCCTGGCAAATGCCACATCGCTCATCGGGACGATTCCCTCCTCCCTTGGACCGCAATCGTCAGTCGAGAGCGTCGCCAGCAACTTAGTGAATCCACTAACGTGGCAGTGGAACTTTGGCATTGAACGCCAACTGCCCGCGCAGGTTAAGTTAACTGTCAACTATGTTGGCAACCATGGAGAGAAGCTGTATGCCAATCAACAGCTTAATTACTTCGTCAACGGTTCTCGCATCAATCCCGACCGCGGAATCATTGACATACGCGCCAACCGGGCAGACTCTGAATACAACAGCCTTCAAACCGAACTCTCCCGCCAATTCTCGCGCGGCCTCTTCCTTCGCATTGCATACACGTACGGCAAAGACCTGGACGATGCGTCCGACGTCTTCGGTACATTCGCGGCGCCCACATCGTATTCAGCCAATCTGGCCGCCGATCGCCTCGGACAAGATTGGGGCCCATCCGTCTGGGATCATCGTCACTATGTCGCCTTTACCTATGCCTGGAATCCGGCTGGATTTCACTCGAGCAGCGCAGCGGCAGATGCTATGCTGAGCGTCTTTACGCGACACTTCACCATCTCTGGCACAACGCAGTTGCAGTCCGGCTACCACAGCACCTTCAACGTCAGCGGGCTCGACACAAATGGCGATGGCAGCACGGCGAACGATCGACCGCTCATTGGCAATCCTCGCAAGCCCATCGATACTGCCGGCTTTGACGGCTTCTACTTTGGCAGCGGTTTCACTCCAGGCCAGTATTACGACAGCGTGACCGGCAATCCCGTCACAGCCGCAGACGTACATTGGCTAGTCCCAAATGGTCCTCAGTTTGTGCCCCTCGAAGTTGGTCGCAACAGCTACGAGAACCCTGGCGCACAGTACTGGAATATCGCCGCCGAAAAGGCAGTCCCAGCGTCGTTCCTACACCTGGACCGAGGCATGTTCCTCTTCCGTGTCGAGGCACAGAACTTTACCAACCATGACAACATAGGCCCGCTCGATATCAATTTATTGGATATCGGCACACCCGCCTTCCTCAACAAGCAGAATGCAATCGAGCCGATGACAAGGCATCTGCTGCTCTGGGCAAAATTCCAATTCTAGAATGGTTACGTCCCCGCGGAGGGCCGGAAGCCGCGACTTCCGGTCCTTCTGTGCCTCTTCACACAACATGGCAAGAGATTGTTAAAGAGCTGTATGCTGGTCACGCCGGTGAGACAGCCCCCCAACGCATCCGCTGGAACATCGCCCATCCGAGAAGCGTATCTCGTACAGAATGAAATAGAAGCAGGAGCAGCACACTGAAGTTATCCACAAAAGACGGTAAACGTAAACAGCCGATTGTCATGCACCCGCTGGTATTCATCAGCGCATCGGTCCTGCTGGGAGTACTTTTTGCCCTTCAGGACTGGAACTACATGCGTCTCTTCAGCTACCACGTCGACCTGGGCATCCTCATCGAAGGGTGGGGCGTGCAATATCTCTTATGGGGCATTCTTTGCTGGTCGTTCTGGTGGTGGCTCGGACCTCGCTTTCAGCAGGCCACCCTGTTCTATACCATCACCCGAGGAGTGCCCCTCAGCATCCTCGCCAGTGTAGTTGAAGAGATGATCTGGGTAGCCTGCTTCCCAAATATGCCTTGGAATCCCAAGCATGCGACCTATTGGCATCGATTCGCATTCCACGCAAATGCCGAACTAATTAGCAATATGGTCATATTCTGGGGCGCCTTTGGACTCTTCCGCGGAGTCACTTACTACCAGAAGTACCGCGACCGGGAGTCTGCCGCCGAGAAGTTGAAGACAGAACTCCTCAATTCGCAGATGCGCGCCCTCCGCATGCAGCTCAATCCGCATTTTCTCTTCAACACAATGAACAGCATCTCAAGCCTGATGCAAACAGATATTGCCGCAGCCGACGATATGCTGGAACAACTCAGCAGCCTTTTGCGTATCACTCTCGAACGCGGGGATGTACAGCTGATTCCACTAAGCGAAGAAATGGAATTTATCGAAATGTATCTCGCGATGCAGGACCGTAGATTCACCGGACGAGTAACTCAGGAGATTTCGGTTGAGCCCGACCTCCACGACGCCCTCGTGCCAGCCATGCTCCTGCAGCCTATTATTGAAAACGCCTACACTCACGGCCTGTCAAAACTGGATAGAGACGGCAAGCTCATCATAAAAGCGAGTCGTCAAAACAAGAGACTGAAGATTATCGTAACCAACAGCGGCACAGGTCTAAAATACTGGCCCGCAAAAGACAACTCACGACAGGGCGTCGGTATAGCCAACGTGCAGGATCGCCTGCGGCTTCATTACGGAACCAACCAAAGTATCTCGCTAGTGCAATTGCAGAATGGCGAAGTTGAAGCAAGAATAACGCTTCCTTTGCAACTAACAGACCGTCCAACTGTGAACCTCACGGGAGATAGTACGCCATGATCCACGCAGTCCTTGCCGATGATGAAGTCCTCGCTCGCCAGAAGCTGCGCCAACTGTTGCGGAGTGAAGCAGAAATCGAGATTGTTGGCGAATGTGCAACAGCGGAAGAGACGATTGATCTCGTCCGCGCTACCAAACCTGAACTCCTCTTTCTCGACATCCAGATGCCTGGTATGGACGGCTTCGATATTGTCGCCGAAATATCCTCGAGCGAATCTGCGCAAGCGCCCTGCGTCATTTTCACTACTGCTTACGATCAATATGCTCTGCGCGCCTTTGAGATCCATGCCATTGACTATCTGCTCAAGCCCTTCACGCGCGAACGCCTTGCATCGTCCGTAGACCGCGCCCGCAAACAGATACTACTTAACCAGCAGCCGGCGTCCAACGGTGGCGGGGCAAGCAAGAGTTTATATGCCACCCGCCTGGTCTTTAAGTCGCGCGGCAGAATCATCTTTCTTCCGGTTTCGGACATTCGTCGGATCAGCGCGGAGGAAAACTACGTACGCATCTGCACACAATCCGAAACGCATCTGCTGCGGGAGACGATGGCTCATCTCGAAGAGAGACTCGATCCGGAAATGTTCCTGCGTGTCCATCGCTCGTCGATCGTCAATCTCCAACACGTCAAAGAAGTGCGCACCGAATCCGACGGCGAGTACGCCGTTGTTCTCATCAACGGAGAGAAGCTAACGATGAGCCGCAGCTATCGCTCCCGAATCAATGACTGGATATCGCACAACTGAAGAAAAGACGACGGAGCTGGGACAAGGTAGATGACTCCGGCCACTTACTGAAGGGTTCGCAGTTTACCGCGCCAATCATCCTGCGGATTCGGCCAACGCGCATGCAACAACGCTCCAACTGAACACATCTTGCCGTATCCGCTTCTGCACATATATCGATTTCTGCATACTACTTCACAGTATTATTTCTGCGCACGTTACCGAGATGCATTTCATCACTGTGCTCATATATCTAGTCCCCGCTATGTGCAGCCTGCCACAAGATACGGAAGAGCGGACAAACATTACTCATCTTTCCTTCAAACCATAGGTTCTCAAGCCACGACACGCAGGTACGCGGTCGCCGCCATGGACAGGCATCCGGCCACGTCTTAGCAAGCGCCATTCGTCACCGAGGACTCTCATCCGTCACACATTCTGCTTATGTCGAGCATGTGGCGTATGGATTGCTAATCCGGGTGTAAGAGGTGACCAGATGATTGCAGCATCGCCTTTCGCACTCGAGGCTAATTCCATCTTTCCCGCGCGTTCGCGTCATGAGCTCCTCGATGTACATGCTTCAGTCCTGATTGAAGCGGAGTATCGAAGAATTGTGTACGCCCTGACGATGCCGGAGTATATGGAGGCCTGGCTCCGCATACCAGGCGCAGAGAAGACCGAATGCAGTGTAGAGCCAAGATCGATCCATAACTTTTGTATCTCCTTCAGCACTGCTGCCAGACCGTCACAGACCATCTATGGGTCTTGCTTCTTCTCCCGGCCAAACACGATCACCTATCTCTGGGACAGAACCCGCATGGGCAGCATCGCAAAGTCAATCGTCAAGATGCAGCTTCGCGGCAGCGGAAGGATATGCGCTCTCCAACTCAGCCACAGTGGCGCTTGCGCGAGAAATCAACATGATTCATACCGCATCATGTGGAGCGACTCCCTGAACGCATTACGAAGCCTTATGGAGTCACCCCATGCAAAACTGCGACCAGCTATTCCGGAGGGCCGGCCAACAAGCAGGGAGAGTTGACAGGCACTACTCCATATATCTTCGCCCTTCGGCACCCAGGTAAGTCTGCGATTCTATTTCATCGCAAACCTCTTTTTCTAATTCCTGCGAAATTGGAGAACCACCATGAGACCAGGCCATCGCGTATTAGCACTTCTGGCCATCCTGATGTCGACCTACTCGGCTCTGGGCCAGTCTGCAACCACATCAGTGCGTGGAGTCGTGAAAGACTCCAGTGGAGCACTGGTTGCCAACGCCACTGTGACGCTATCGGACGAGGCAACAAACAAGACCATCGCCGCCTCGACCAATGGCGCTGGCCTCTATCAGTTTCCCCAGATTTCACCAGCGCGGTATCTAATCACTGTCTCGGCAAACGGATTTGGGGCTCAATCAAAGACGGCGGAGCTACTTGTAAATCAACCGGCGACAATCGATTTCACCTTGTCCGTGGAAGCCAGTTCAGTAACAGTCGATGTTTCGGCAAGCGCTCAAACCTTGAACACCACGGACGCGACGATCGGTAACTCCGTCGGGAACGCTACGATCGAGGCGTTACCGATGGAGGGCCGTGACCCTAACTCGCTACTTAGTCTGCAGCCAGGAGTACTTTATATCGGACAAAAGCCAAACCAGGCAGACAGCCGCCAGGGAGCAGTCGCAGGAAGCCGGTCCGACCAGGGAAATGTAACTCTGGATGGCATCGATGACAACGACCAGTTGAGCGGATTCGCGTTCAGTGGCGTCCTGCGTTCCACGCTCGATTCCACCGAAGAGTTCCGCGTAACAACAGCCGTGGGTTCAGCCGACGCGGGCCGCTCTTCTGGCGCGCAGGTGTCGCTTGTCACCAAGAGTGGAACGAACCAATTTCACGGATCTCTCTATGAGTATTATCGCCCTACAAACACGGTCGCCAATGACTTCTTTAACAAGAACAACGAGGCAGCATCAAGCGAACCCAACGTACCGCAGAAATATGTATTGAACACCTTCGGCGGAAGCTTGGGTGGATCAATCACGAAAAACAAGCTCTTCTTCTTCTTCAACTACGAAGGGCAGCGCCGTGCCGTTGATGAGATCGTAGAAGCCACCGTGCCCACAGCCACCTTTATGTCTGGAATTCTGCAGTACCAGTACGGCAGTCAAAATGCCACACAAGTGGTCTCCGCCAACCAGGTCAAGACGCTCGATGCAGGCTGCGTGAATCAGACGTTTCAGGGGCAGCCTGTCTGTCCCTGGGGTCCTGGCGCAGATCCCAATGTGCTGTCCTATTACGGCGGTGTTCCCACCGCTACTGGATCGGCAACCGGCGACGGCCTGAACAACGGATCGTTCTTTTTCCCTTCATCGAATCCTTTGACGCTGAACACGAGCATTCTCAAACTCGACTATGACTTAAACAGCAAGAGCCACATGTTTGTCCGAGGCAATTTGCAGAAAGATACAACAGGAGGCCTGGCTAATCTTCCCGGACAGCCCCCTTCGAGTTTTACAGATGACAACACGAAGGGAATAACAGCCGGATACACCTGGGCGCCAAATGCGCGAATTGTCAATGACATACGCTATGGCTACACGCGCCAGGGTTATCAAGTCAGTGGCCTTGGAACCGGTGACTATGTGCAATTTCGCTTCCTGACCCAGCCCACCGCGCAGACGCGAGCAACGCTGGTTCGCGTGCCAGTGAATAACATCGTAGATACATTTAGCCTGACCGAAGGAACGCACACGATCGCCCTGGGAGCTAACTGGCGTGGGATACAAAATCAGCGAGGTACCGACGCCAATTCTTTCAATTTCGCGTCGACTAACCCTTTCTGGCTTGGCGGCAACGCTCCAGATCCAAACAAAGTCTTGGACCTTCCTCCTGTTGGAGGAGGCTTCGTCGACTCCTGGGAGATAGCATATGCAACGCTCGTCGGTACTGTACCTGAGTTAACCAATGCTTATAACTATAAAGTAGCTTCCTCAACCAACGCGACCATTCTCTCCGACGGAGCATTCATTTCTCGTGATTTCAAAGCCAACGAGTTTGAATACTACATACAGGATACCTGGCGTATACGTCCTAATTTGACGATCACCTACGGCGCGCGACACACACTGCTTCAGACTCCCTATGAAGCCCACGGTCAGCAGGTGTCGCCAACGGTGGATACTGACAACTGGTTTAAGGAACGTGGTTATCAGGCGTCAAAGGGGGCGATCGCCGAAAGCACACTCGCATTCACCCCATGGGGCAAGGCGAACGGCAAGCCTGCCTTCTGGCCGAAACAAAAATTGAACATCGCTCCTCGACTATCCGTCGTTTACGCGCCGGACAGTAAGACTTCGATTCGCGCAGGCGCCGGAATTTACTTTGATCATTTCGGCCAAGGCCTGGTGAATTCATACGATCAGGAAGGCTCATTTGGACTAGGTACAGCGCTGGCTAACCCCGCCAGCACTTATGGCTACCAAACCGCGCCGCGATTTACAGATCCGCATTCGCTTCCCGCTATCCCGCTTCCACCACCGGACGCGACTGAGGCTTTCCCCTACACACCACCATCCCTATTCGGAATCAGTTGGGGTATCGATAACCATTTAAAGACGCCGTATTCAGAGTCCTTCGACCTATCCTTTCAGCGTGAGTTACCGGGAGGATTTCTATTTGAAGAGGCATATGTAGGCCGCATCGGACGTCACTTGCTACAGCAACTTGATATCGGCGAGCCCATAAACTTCAACGATCCACAGGGAGCAGGAGACTATTTCACCGCAGCCGCCGCCTTATCCAAACTCGTAGATCTTCACAGCACGGATCCCTGTGTATCGGTGCCCAAGATTCAATACTTTGAAGACGTCTTTCCCTACATGGCTGGCTTCAATCCGCCTTACAAAAACGATGGAGTAACTCCCAACCCCTGCCCCACTCCAGGATCATCCGCGACACAGGCTATCTATACTTATGAGTGGGCGCCGTATCGTCAATCTTCCGGAGAAACTACGCCTCTGGCCAATCTCGATTTCTTCTGCTCCGATCAAGCTTACACCTTCAACTGCCCTGCGCAGTCGCGCTTCTGGCAGAGTCAGTTCTCTTCCCTGTATGCCTGGTCAACGATCGGAGTTAGTTCCTACAATGCGCTTCAGTTCACGTTGCGACATCCATCTTCTCATGGACTTACGATGGATGTGAGTTACACCTTGTCTAAGTCCATTGATATGAACTCCGGCACAGAACGTAACAATGAACTGACAACTTCCCCACCGGGCGTCCCCGTCGATAACAACTTTAGCGGTTCCGCAATTCAGAATTCATGGAACCCCAAGCTCAACAAAGCAGTTTCCGACTTCGACACGCGACATCTGTTGACCACCGACTGGGTATATGTTCTGCCCGTCGGCAGAAAGAGGAGCTACCTCGCCAACGCAAACTCCTTGATAGACGCCCTCATTGGTGGCTGGCAGATCGCCGGTCTCAACCGCTGGACAAGCGGGCTTCCGTACTCGTTCATAGAACCCGGCTGGTCCACGGATTGGCAGCTTGAGGGTTACGGTGTTCAAACCGCTCCCTTCAAGACACGCAAGCATCTGGTAGGCGGACTGCCGCAGCTCTTCGACAATCCGGCAACAATCGCAAACGGCTTTGCAAATGGCTCGCCCGTTCGCGCTCCTTACCCAGGGGAGGCAGGACAGCGCAATGGCTTTCGAGGAGACGGATACTTTGACATCGACAGTTCACTCAGCAAGACATGGAACCTGGCCGAACGCGCCAAACTGAAATTTGCCTGGGAAGTATACAACGTTTCAAACAGCACCAGATTTGACGTAAGCCCCGCAGGCCTGAACGCCAATCTGGGAAGCGGATCCATTGCGATCGGTTACTACGCAGCGAGCCTGACAACCTACCGCCGGATGCAGTTCGGTTTGCGGCTGGACTTCTGACATCGCGACCTCCAATGCTGCATCCCGCACATCGCGCCCTGAGAGCCTGTTGTTCAGGGCGCTCGCATGTAGTAGGCGCCAAAGATAGTTGTCCCGAGTTCCCTGCGACCGCGTGCTCTTCCAATAATCTGCCGAAAAACAACCTGTTAACTCTTGATCAGCCCGCAGGCCTACGGCCTGCGACAACATGACCTCATGGGAGTAAAATCTAAAGAGTGGCAGCCGTTAGCGGCAGTAGTTAAGCGCTGGCACCTCGAAATTGACGAAAATCTCTCCCATCCATGGGGCGATTTTTGCTGATTCTCTGTAGTCACGCCACTGTTCGACGATATCGGATATCACGGTAACCATCTCAGGCTGTATGGTTTACCGGTAAGATGTTTGAAAGCAACAGCAACCTGCCGGGAGGCAAACGATGTACCCAGAGATTATGGTCATCCCCATGCGCGAGGAGCTTTCACGCGCTGGAATCAAGGAAGCACGTTCAGCCGAAGAAGTTGACGCTGCGCTTGCCAAGCCAGGCACCACGATGCTCGTGGTTAATTCGATCTGCGGCTGTGCCGCCGGCAAGATGCGCCCGGGCGTCCGCATGGCTCTCAACCACTCCACCCTGCCCGACCAGAGCATCACCGTCTTCGCCGGTCAGGATCGTGAAGCCACCGAGCGCGCACGCTCCTACTTCGAGGGGCACCCGCCCACGTCGCCTGCCATCGCCATCCTCCACGACGGCAAGCTCGTTTACCTTATGCAGCGCTACATCATCGAATCCAGCACCGCCCCGCAGATCGCCGGCGAACTCGTTCGCGCCTTCGACGAACTCTGTGCCAAAGCCACTGCGTAAGCATCCAAACGAAGCACCATGCAGTAAGAAGGGCCTCCCGATGGGAGGCCCTTCTTACTTGCACCCGTGACTAGCCTAATCGCCTTCCGCAGCCACCGGCAAAGCCTGCACCTTGCTGTGTTTGATCGAGTACCCGAAGTAAATGAGCAATCCGAATAAGAGCCACCCGATCATCACCGCCCACGTGATGAACGCAAGTTGGGTCATGAGATAACCGGCCGAGAGAATCCCAAGGATCGGAATCAGCGGAACGAACGGCGTTTTGAACGGACGCTTCAGGTCCGGATGCCGCACCCGCAGAATCCAGACGCCGGCGCACACGATCATGAAGGCCAGCAGCGTGCCAATGTTCACCAGATCGGCAAGGTTGTCGATGGGCAAAAACGCCGGCATGATTGCCGCAAACACGCCGAATACGATCGTAGTGATCCAGGGTGTGCGGAACTTCGGATGAATAGCCGAAGCCCACTTCCAAAGCAGCCCGTCTTTCGACATCGAATAGAAGACCCGCGTCTGGCCCAGCAGCATGACCAGCATCACGGTAGCCAGCCCGAACACCGCTCCCACCTTCACCATCGTCGCGCCCCAACTGATCCCCGTCGCATCGATGCCAACCGCTACCGGAGCGCCCACATTCAGCGTGGTATACGGTACCAGGCCCGTCAGAACAATGGAGACCAGGATGTAGAGAACGGTGCACACCGCAAGCGAACCGAGAATGCCGATAGGCATATCCCTCTGCGGCTTCTTGGCCTCCTGCGCCGCCGTCGAGACCGCGTCAAAACCAATATAGGCAAAGAAGATTCGCGCCGCGCCTCTCGGGATTCCGCCCCAGCCAAAGTTGCCATGGCCATCGGAGGGTGGAATGAATGGATGCCAATTCGCCTTCGCAACCTCGGGATGACGAAACAGGAAGTAGCCGCCGATCGCGAGAAAGACGCCAACGATTCCCAGCTTGACCACAACAATGGCCGAATTGAAATTCGCCGACTCCTTGATACCAACCACGAGGATCGCGGTAATCACCATGACAATGGCGACCGCAATCAAGTTACAAATTCCGGTCGCGTGACGCAGCCCCGACGCATCGATCCCCGGCGGCAGCGTCATCAAAGGCGTCCACTGGTCCTTGTAAAACACCAGCACATTGCCCGTGGTAGTCGTCAGTTGCGGCGGAATATAAATGTGGTACTGCTGCAAAAGGCTATTGAAATACCCTGACCATCCAGAAGCCACCGTCGCCGCACCGAACGCATATTCGAGCACCAGGTCCCATCCGATGATCCATGCCACCAGTTCGCCCAGCGTTGCATAGCCATAGGTATAGGCCGAGCCGGCGATAGGAATGATGGAGGCGAACTCGGCATAGCAAAGTCCCGCGAAGGCGCACGTAATGCCGGCGAGCACAAAGCTCAACGCAACCGCCGGCCCTGCATACTTGGCCGCTGCCTGCCCGGTCAGCACAAAAATACCGGCGCCAATGACGGCACCGATGCCGAGCGTAATCAGGTTCATCGCGCCGAGCGACCGCTTGAGCGTGTGTTCGCCTTGCTCTCCGGCCTCTTGCGACAGCATCGACAGCGGTTTAATGCGAAATAGCCTTGACATGGATGAGGGCACTCCTCCTCAGAGGTTAGTTTCCGATTGAATTTGGCCACTTGAACGCCGCGACCAGAAAAGATAAACAGGTATTCCCAGCAGGACGATAATCAAGCCCGGCCAAGTGTACTGGGGCTTGTATCGCAATAATACGATACAGATCCAACCTGCCATCGCGATGTAAAGAGCAGGCAGCACCGGATACCCAAGCGCCTTATATGGCCTCGGCTCGTTCGGCTTCTTCACCCGTAAGACAAACAGACCCACGATTGTCAGAATGTAGAAAAGCAGCACCGCAAAGATGATGTAATCCAGCAGTTGCCCATACGAGCCCGAGATGCACAACACCGCAGTCCACACCGCCTGAACCATCAGTCCAGCGATCGGCGTCTTGTACTTCGGGTGGAGCTTCCCCACCGCCTTGAAGAACAGCCCATCCTGGCTCATCGCGTAGTAGACGCGTGCTCCGGCCATCGTCATGCCGTTGGCGCATCCAAACGTCGAAACCAGAATCGCACCCGCCATCAGCGAAGCGCCCACGCTCCCAAAGATCTGCTCCAGCGTCGCCGTACCCACGCGATCCTCAGCGGCATACTGAATACCCCTCGCCAGCACTTTCGTCCCATTCGGGTCTCCATGCAACGGCAGCACCAGAAGATACGCGACAGAGGCCAGCAAAAAGGCCGTCAGCACAAAGCCCGTTCCCAAAACCAGCGAAAGCGGAATATTCCGTCGAGGATTCTTTACCTCGCCCGCAGTGAAAGTGATGTTGTTCCATGCATCCGCCGAGAACAGCGACCCCACCTGCACCACCGCCAGAATCACAAGTGAACTCACCAGCACCGTCGGTCCGCCAACACCTACCTGCACGGGATGCAGCGACGACCAGCTCGCATTCTTCCAGAACGCGCTGAGTCCTGAACCGAAGTTCTCCGACCACGCCGTTCCATTGCGCCCAATCGTAAAACCCAACACAATCAAGGCCGCCAGCGAAAGCCCCTTGGCCGTAGTGAAAACGTTCTGAATCAATGACCCAAGCCGCACACCAAAGATGTTCACGAAGGCCAGCAGGAAGACCACAGCGATGCCCACCAGGTTCGCCGTGCTCACGCCGATCTCCATATTGCCAAGCACCATCGGTCCCAGATGAACCGGAGGAACATGCGCGATATGCCACAGCCAGTTAGTGCTTGAAATCTTCGGGAAGAACACTCCAAGAAACTTGCCGAAACCAACCGCAATCGCAGCGATCGTCCCGGTCTGGATGACCAGAAACAGCGTCCATCCATAAAGGAAACCGCACAACGGTCCGAGCGACTCCCGCAGATAAACGTACTGGCCGCCTGCCTTGGGCATCATCGCCGCCAGCTCGCCATAGCTCAGCGCGCAGATCATGGTCATGACCGCAGTAATCACCCATGCGCCAAGAAAAAGAGCCGGCGAATTTGTCGTTCGCCCAATCTCAGCGTCAACAAGGAAAATTCCCGAGCCAATCATCGACCCCACGACGATGGCCGTGGAACTGAAGAGCCCAAGCGACTGGACCATCTGAGGGCCGTTTTGCGGAGACGACGCCTTAGGCGCGCCTTGAGTCTGGGATACGGTTGGGATCGTCACTTGGATTGGTTTTACCGGAATTGTAACAAAATGTCTTCTGCTTTCTTTTCAACCTCTATCCCAGCACTGCCATCCAGCGCTTGAACTCCTTTGCCGGGTCATCCACGCGAAAGATTGCAGCAGCAACAGCCACCGCGTCGGCCCCGGCTTCGAGAATTTCCGGCGCCGTCTCCAGCATGATCCCTGCCGCAGCAACCAGCAACGGCCCCGCTCCGGCCACTGCGCGAAACCGCCGCACACCCTCTATCCCAATCGGCAACGCGGAAGTCTGCTTCGTCGTCGTCGGGAACACTGGCCCGAAAGCGATGTAGTCAGCGCCGCTCCCCAGAGCCGCGCTCAAATCCGCCTCGGTGCTCGCCGAAGTGCCCACCACAGCTCCCGAGCCGAGCAACGCCCGAGCATCCACCGGAGATAAGTCCCCGACATCCACATGCACGCCGTCAAAACACGCAGCCATGGCAACGTCGACCCGATCGTCGAGGATCAGCGTCGTCTCGTGCATCGCCGAGCGCAAAATCCGCGCGTCAGCCAGCGTCTGAGCATCCGTTCCACTCTTGTTTCGATACTCCAGCAGCCGCACCCCAGCATCGGCCATCGAACGGCCCAGCCGGTCCAGAAAAGCCTCCCGGCCAGAACCTGGAATACAGGAAGAATCCAGAATCGGATAGACCTTCGGAAGCAAAATCCCCATCCGCAAAGAATACCGGAAGCAGCCTCTCCCTAGTCCCTATTCCCTAGTCCCTTCCTCCCTACATCTCATCCGCCGAAGGACCATACACACCCGGCACCGGCACATTCAGCAGCCGCAGGTCCACACCCAGCTGCGCCCGATGATGAATCGTGTGATTCAACACCCAGTTACGAAAAACCGCATACCGGGTATCGTCAATCCACGCCTGATCTCCAGCGACCATCTTCCAGTTGTCGTCCCACTTGGCAGGGTCCAGTCCCACCAGGGCAGCCCTTGCTTCAGCCGACTCCTTGTCAAACCGCTCCAGCAGCGCGGCCTTGCTCTCCGGAACATAAGGCTTGTAACCCTCCCCAGACCACTCCAGCTTGTCCTGGGTCAGTGTATGAATGGCCCACTCGCACGGCGTCTCGGCGACATGCCCGGCCAGCCGGCCCAGCGAGAAAGACTTGGGGTTAGGCTTCCAGGCAAAATCCGCATCTTCTGGAATCGCCGCAAGTACCCTGCGCGTCAACACCAGCTCGCGATCAAACTCGGCAATCAGTTCCTTGTGAAAATCCATCTGAAACCTCCATATTGCTGCCTGACCAGCATACACAGAATCCAGATGAAAAGGCGAATAAAATACGAACATGTTTTGCCGCCCCAAAAGAGCAAAGGCCGGATTCTCGGTTGAGAATCCGGCCTTTGCTCTCCTGCGCTGTACTTACTCCCGATTCGCCAGAAACCGCTCCATGAACTTGGTATCGAAGTTACCCGCGCGAAAATCCGGATCGGCAAAAATCTCCTGGTGAAGCGAAATCGAAGTATCGATTCCCTGCACCACAAACATCCCCAGAGCCCGCTCCATGCGCGCAATCGCCTCCTCGCGGTCCTTGCCATGCACGATGAGCTTGGCAATCAGCGAGTCATAGTAAGGCGGCACAACGCCCTCTGCATACTGCGCCGTATCGACGCGAACACCGTTGCCACCCGGCAGATTGAAAACCGTGATCTTTCCCGCCGAAGGCGTAAACTTCCGCGGATGTTCCGCATTGATGCGGCACTCGATAGCATGACCGCGTATCTGAATATCCTTCGGCAAAATCTCATCCAGCCGCTCGCCCGAAGCGATCCGCAACTGCGCCTTCACCAGGTCAATACCCGTGATCGCCTCCGTCACCGGATGCTCCACCTGAATACGCGTATTCATCTCGATGAAGTAGATCGAGCCATCCTCATCCATCAGAAATTCGATCGTCCCCGCATTCTGATAGCCGATCTCAGTGAGGCAGCGCTTGAGCGTGCTCGATAAATGCTCACGGATTGCAGGCGTCACCTGCAGGCTCGGCGCCTCTTCAATCAGCTTCTGATGCCGCCGCTGAATCGAGCATTCGCGCTCGAATAGCACTTCGACATTGCCATGCTCATCCGCCAGAATCTGAAACTCGATATGCCGCGGCCGCTCAATGAACTTCTCCATGTACATCTCGCCATTGCCAAAAGCATTCGCCGCCTCCTGCGATGCAGCTGCAAAGAGATTCGGCAACTCCTCCGCGGAACGAACAATGCGCATGCCGCGCCCCCCGCCGCCTGCCTTGGCCTTGAGAATGACGGGATAGCCGACTTCACTCGCGCATTTCAACGCTTCATCTGTGTCAGCAACCACACCGTCGGAACCCGGCAGAATCGGCACCTTGGCCCGCTTCATCGCCTGACGCGCCTTCTCCTTCTCGCCCATCAGGCGAGTCACTTCCGGCGGAGGTCCAATGAACTTGATATTGGAGACACGGCAGACCTCGGCGAAATTCGCATTCTCGCTGAGCAGTCCATAGCCCGGATGAATGGCGTCGACATTCGCAATCTCGGCCGCTGAAATTACCGCAGGCACATTAAGATAGCTGTCACTCGGCCTCGGCGGCCCGATGCAGATAGCCTCATCCGCAAACCGCACATGCAAGCTGTTGCGATCCGCCTCGCTATACACCGCAACCGTGCGAATGCCCAGCTCTTTACACGCACTAATAACACGCAGCGCAATCTCGCCGCGATTGGCAATCAAAACTTTACGCAACATTGGCAATTTAATTCGTCCGAATTGCAAACAAAGGTTGGCCGTACTCGACGGGCTGGCCATTATTGACCAGGCGCTTCACGATCTCGCCCGCCGCGTCCGCTTCAATCTCATTCATCAGCTTCATCGCTTCGACTATGCAGACAACCTGGCCCTTCTCGATCCGGTCACCATTGGAAACGAATGCAGAAGAACCCGGCGAAGGCGACTCGTAGAATGTACCCACAATCGGCGACTTGATGATGTGCAGCGTCTCTTCTTCCTGAGCGGGAGCTGACGGCGCCAGCGTGTCCGCACTAGCCGCAGAGGCGGGCAAATGCGCAACAGGAGCGGCAGCAGCAGGCGCCGCTGAACCCATCAGTCGAGCCAGCGAAACCATATCCAATTGCGAAGCCGAAGCCGCAGGCTGCACCACCGCCGAGGCGAACTTCAACCGCACCTTGAGATCGCCACGATCCAGATCAAATTCGGCAATCTCGTTCTCTTTCAAAAACGCAACCAGCTCTTTCAGCTGTTCAATGTCATCCGATTTCATAATTCGTTCTTGCTCCAGGCGTTCCTTAACCAAAAAGTGTTGTCATCCCCAGGCACAATTTCAAAAGACCTGTTGTCATCCAAAGAAAAGGTGTTGTCATCCTGAGCGCAGCGAAGGATCTGCTTTTTTCTTTCCTAGTCCCTGATCCCCAATCCCTATTCCCTGCTCTTCACAACTCAATCAACGCCTTCGGAGAGCCGGTCAGCACCCGCCCACCCGTCCGCGTCACCACCACCATGTCCTCAATGCGAACGCCAAATTCTCCTGCAAAATACACGCCGGGCTCAATCGTAATTACCATACCCGTCGCCAGCAAATCTTTTTGTCCCGCGCCAATCCGCGGGTTCTCATGAATCTCCAGCCCCACCCCATGTCCAGTGGAGTGAGAAAAAGCCTCAGCCATGCCGGCCCTGCGCAAGACCCTGCGCGCAGCCTCATCTACCGCGCCGCATTTCGCGCCGGCGATGACCGCCGCCACGCCGGCTTCCTGCGATGCAAGCACAGTTTCGTACACCTCGCGCTCACGAGCGGTCGGCTTGCCCAGGCAGACGGTACGCGTCATATCCGAGCAGTAACCCTTGAGGATAACACCGAAATCCAGGGTGAGAAACCCGCGCCGAGGCAGCCGCGCCCCGCTCGCCCGGCCATGCGGAAGCGCAGACCTCGCCCCCGAAGCCACGATGCTGTCAAAGGACATGCCCTCAGCCCCGCGCACCCGCGCCTGGTACTCCAACTCAGCCGCAACAGCAGCCTCCGTCAACCCCGGCCGAATGAAACCCAGCATGTGCGTAAACAGATCGTCGCCAAGCTTCGCAGCCTCAGCCATGATGGCCAGCTCGTCATCATCCTTGAGCCAGCGCAGCCTCTCAACAAGAGACACCACCGGCACCAGCAGCTTACGCCGCAACTTCGCAGGCAGCGCCGCCTTCCACCGCTCCAGTTCAGCCACAGTCGTATGCGCAGAATCAAACCCAACCACTGCGGCCTCAACCAACGCAGTCTTTGACGGGGCGGCAGGCACCTCGCGGATTGGCGGGGCAGCATGATGCTCCGTAACGGAGGGAGGCGGGGGTTTCAACCCCCGCACAAAGCTCGCTGAATCGGCAGGGGCTTTAGCCCCGGAGGAAGACTCTCCACCAGCGACCTGCACCGCCAGCCACTGCGCCGCCGCCACCGCCGGAGCCGACGGCACAATCTCCACCTTTGCGCTCTCAACCTCTTCAGCAGCCTGCGCCGTATACCGCCCATCCGTAAACAGTCGGCATCCACGCCGCGTCACTGCCAATGCCGCACTCGACCCAGTGAATCCGCAAAGATATCGAACATCCGGCAGATGCGTAACCAGCAACCCCGGCAGCTTTTCCACCGCCATCCGCCGTCGCAACAATCCGATGCGTTTTGAATAATTCATCCGGTTAGATATATCACGCCCCAAAGAACCAGCACCACCCAACCCGATACCTCAGAAGTGAACTTCATCTTCAAAGCTCGGTACTATCGGATGGAGGTGTCCCTTGCCTGCAACAGCTCGAATCCTGCTTCAAGTCGCCGCAGCTCTAATCACACTCGGAGGCCTTTACGATCTTCTCGCACCAAAACTGCCACCAAACCTCACCGCAATCTGCGGCGAAAATGAATCGGCGCGAAAACTGGCGCGAGAGCTGTTACGAGCCCTTGGCGGATCACTGGTAGCGATAGGCATCGCCGTCGAATTGCTCGTCAGCAGCTTCAACATTCCAGACCCTCGACCCACGCTCACTTTGATACTCGTATTAGTGCTGCCATCCGAAGGAATCAACTCGGTCTGTATGTATAGAGTCGGCTCGCCGTTCTATATTCCACTCGCATTCGCGACACTCACCTTATTGGGCGTGTTAGTCGCATGGCCCGGCGTTTTATAAATGAACTCATGCAGTTACTTTCGCAATAGTTGTTGCAAAACAACCGCCTCATTGTGCTCCTCGTCTTTGGCACCATAAAGTAACGTCGTGGCTCCCTTCCGGGCTTCATGCTTTAACTGCTGAAGCTGCTCATCATTCTTCTCAAGTTCGGCTAGATAACTAGCCTTGAATCCCTCCCACCTGGCCGGATCGTGGCCGAACCACTTTCGCAAGTCGTTGCTGGGAGCGATCTCCTTCATCCATAGGTCAACTCGAGCCTTCGCCTTCGTCAATCCTCTGGGCCAAAGTCTGTCTACAAGAATGCGCGTACCATCCCCGTCATCCGGGTCTTCATAAACTCTTTTGATTTGGACATGCATCGTAACAATCCCTCTGTCTTCGGTATCGTCTATAGGACTCTTCGCCCGAGGTAGCAGCTTCGAAAAAACGCTCGCCGAACGAATTCGAGAATACCCAACTACCGGCGACCTTCGCTTATCCCCAGCATAGACTCCATCTACACCCTCACCATCCCCTCTCAGACTCCGCAATCTCCCAGGCCCAAATTCGTCGCCCCCGCATATTATCCGAGCGGCAATCCAAAAGCGCTCCTGAACCCTTCCGGCGCGCGCAACACCGACTCCTGCCTGCCCCTTAACCAAACCGGCGAAGTCACACAACTACGCCTACGACTGAGCGCGACTTCCTTCGCGATCTCTGGACACCTGTATTCGTTCAACGGCGCTGAAATTGTTCCACGTAGAGCATTGCCCAGCGAACGGCGAGCCTTTGGCGGGCTATGTTGGAAGCGGCTTGGTTTCAACGGGTTGGATTTGCGTCATTTATGGGCGAAATGTGCCTTGTTACAGCGAACGGGGATGTGACTGAATGAGAGGCGTGGAACAACCCCTTCAGCGGGTTGGAAGAACGACTGCGGAAAGGAAAGACGATTCGCGAATCCTTAATTCCGTGCTCAATTTTCGCGCTCAAATTCCGACAAAACTCAGAGATGCCGTCGAAGCGGATCAACTTCGTCGAGAAGCTCGAAAATTGTAGCGACCAGACCGTACCAATCGAAGTCCTTCCCTAATAGGCAGCCTTAACCGGCTTCTTCTGCTTAGCCCCAACCGCTGGCTCAGGCTGAGCCGTCATCTGGTCCGACTGCCGATCCATCCACTCATCCAGCCGCGAACGCTTGAACCGCCAGCGGTTCCCCAGCTTGAACGCAGGCACAAAGGCCTCCGAAGCGTACTTATAAAGCGTATCCGGCGAAATTCCCAGATAATCCGAAGCCTGGCGAATGTCCATAACCTCGCGAATCTCCGGGACCAGTAGGTTGGACTTGGCAGCGTTGCGCATAGGGGGCTCCAATTACAGTTTGTGTGCTGGATCGAAAGGTCTGGGGGACCAACGTACTGTTATCCCTGTGTATACCCCGGATTCAGCCGACAATTCAAGGTTATTCGAGGAATCACCCGGCATTTTCAGGTCCTGTCCCCGTTTCCTCCCGTACACCCAACGGCGCGTGGGATACCGATTCGCAGCCTATAGTGGATCTCCACCTTCCCGCCCCAAGGGATTGGGTCATTGCGCCAGATGGTGCAGTTATCGCATCGCGCCTCGCTTTCGAATCAAATCTCCGCCGCCCCGAACAACTTCCGGATTGAAACTGTGTTTCAATCCGCAGTAGGCCCTTGCGCACGAGTCAGGGCCACCGACGACATAGCTGGCAGATCAACCCCCTGTACCGCTTGCAGGTTTTAACCTGCTTCTCTCCAGTTCTCTCAACACCTCACAGGAGGGGACAGATGTTCCTGCGTCGACCCGAAATCATTTCAAGACTCCGCCCGGTCGCAGCAGTGTACCTGTGCCTGCTGCTCCCCGGCGAGCCTCTTTTCTCCCAGCAGACTCAAAGGGCTCCTCAGACAACGTCCCTTCCGTCCCGGCCAGCTCGAGCGAAACTCGATTCCGACCAGCGCATCCTGCATCTGCTCAACCGCTTCACCTTTGGACCGACCCCCGAAGACATCGCCACAGTGCGCAGTTTGGGCGCCAACGGAATCGACAAGTGGTTTGAGCTGCAACTCCATCCCGATCGTCTCCCCACAAGCGCTGGAGATGGATTGCTGAGCGCCCGCCTCGCCGAATACCCCGCCCTGCAACTGCCAGTCGACCAAATCCTGGAGCGCTTCCCAAACGGGGCAGAGATTCGCCAGGCATCCGCAGGCAAGCGCGATATTCCCAGCGATCCAACCCTCGCCGCCATCTACCGCCGCCACATCGACCTCTACGAACAGAAGCAGGCAAAGAAGAACGAAGCCGCCAAACCGGCCTCGTCTCCAACTGCGATGGAGGCAATGCAGGCCTCCGCGCTTACAACGACCGCCCCGAAACCACCCACCAGCAAGCCCGCACCAACCGATCCTAACCGGCCCGCGTATGCAGATCTGCTGACAAAATCAGTCCTCGCGCTGCCTCCGGCCGCCCGCATCAGCCGCATCCTCGCCCTGCAACCCACGGAATACGACGAATTCCGCTCAAGCCTGAAGCCTCCTCAGAAAATCCAGCTCACCCAGGACCTGACACCAGAACAGCGCGAAGTCCTTTCGGCCTTCGACAACCCCACTCGCACAATCATCGAAGAGCAACAATCGCAGCGGCTGCTTCGCGATATCTATAGCTCACATCAGTTACAGGAGATAATGACCACCTTCTGGCTCAACCACTTCAATGTCTACATTCATAAGAATGAAGAAGCGCCTTACTACCTCATAAGTTATGAGCGCGATGTTATCCGTCCGCGCGCTCTTGGTAACTTCGAAGACTTGCTCGTCGCCACAGCACAGAGCCCAGCCATGCTGCTCTATCTCGATAACAACACCAGCACCGGTCCCAACTCACCCGCCGCAGAAAAGCAAAAACAGCGCGCCGCCCAGGGTAAGCAAACCAAAGCCAATCCCCCCGGTCTCAATGAAAACTACGCCCGCGAACTGATGGAGCTGCACACCCTCGGCGTCAACGGCGGCTACACGCAAAAAGACGTCACCGAGGTAGCCAAGGTTTTCACCGGCTGGACTATCGGGCCGCGCATCACCCGGCCCAACATGAGGGGCGTCCAGGCAGGTGTCTTCAAGTTCGACGAGACCCGCCACGAGCCGGGCAAGAAAACCGTCCTGGGAAAGAAAATCAAGGAAAACGGCGAAAAAGAGGGCCTGCAGCTTCTGCACACACTGGCCACCAGCCCCGCCACAGCCCACTTCATCTCGCAGGAACTGACCACCGCTTTCGTCGCCGATACACCGCCAAAATCTCTCGTCGATAACATGGCTCACACCTTCCTCGCCACCAAGGGCGACATCCCCTCAGTCCTCCGAACGATGGTGAAGTCGCCCGAGTTCTGGGCTCCCAACACTTACCAGGCCAAGGTCAAAACTCCACTTGAGTATGTCGTCTCGGCGGCGCGCGCCAGCGGGGCAGACGCGACTAACACACAACCACTCATCAACCAGCTCAACCAGATGGGTATGCCGCTCTACGCTTGCATCCCACCCACCGGTTACTCGTCCAAGGCCGACGCATGGGTAAGCACCGGGGAGCTGGTAACTCGCATGAACTTCTCGCTAACTCTGGCCACGAATCATTTCCAAGGCATCAAGCCCGACTGGGGGATAACTGCAAACCAGGTAATGGACCCAGCCGACGCCGAACAGCAACTCGAAGCCAGACTTATCCCCAGCGGAGTAAGCGACCAGACGAGAAACGCAGTCCTGGCACAAGCCCAGGAACCACCGAAGCCTCAGTCCCAGCCTCAGAAACCCGCTCCCACGACCGTTGCGTCAAAGATCCCCGTCGCAGCGGTGCCGACTCCGGCAGCCCCGAAAACCGCACAAGCGGTAGCCGTGCTCGACAAGAATGCCCAGCGGAACGCTCAATTAGCCGGCCTGCTTCTCGGCTCCCCCGAGTTTCAACGCCGATAAGATCAGGAGTTTTATATGAATAGTTCCCGGCGATTTTTTCTACGCAACGGCGCACTCGCTCTGGCCGGCACAGCAGCTTTGCCAGCTTTCCTCACCCGCGCCGTCATGGCCTCGACCACAGATGCCCTCGCGCCATTCACAGGCAAAGGCAAGCGCCTGGTCGTCATCTTCCAGCGCGGAGCGGCCGACGGCCTCAACATCGTCGTTCCCTGGCGCGAACCCAACTACTACACCATGCGCCCAACCATCGCGATACCGCAAAAAAGCGTGCTTGATCTGGACGGATTCTTTGGCCTGCACCCTGCTATGGCCTCCCTGCAGCCTCTCTTCAGTCAGGGTCATTTGGCTATCGTCCACGCTACTGGATCGCCCGACGGCACGCGCTCTCACTTCGACGCGCAGGATTACATGGAGTCCGGCACGCCCGGCCTTAAAAGCACTCGCGACGGCTGGCTCAATCGCGCCCTGCAAGCCGAAGATATTCGCAACACGAAGCAGGCCCAGGCCCACACAGCCTTCCGCGCAGTGGCGCTCGGCACAGACGTGCCCCGCACCCTCGCCGGAAGCATTTCAGCCCTCGCCATCAGCAATGTCCAAGACTTCGCTGTCGGCGGACGCGGTCCAAAACCCGCACCCGTCGCGACAGCCTTCGAATCCATGTACGACCAGAGCGGCGATACCCTGCTCCACTCCGCGGGAGACAGCACATTCGAAGCCATCAAGATGCTGCGAGCCACCGACCCGGCTCACTATCAGCCGTCGCCCGACGCGCGTTATCCCGACGGCGGCTTTGCCAAGAACATGAAGCAGATCGCTCAGTTACTCAAGGCCAACCTCGGCGTCGAAGCAGCCTTCACCGACATCACTGGCTGGGACACGCATCAGAACCAGGGTGCAACCGACGGCCAACTCGCCAACCGCCTTCGCGACTTCTCAGACTCCATCGCCGCCTTCTGGCGCGACATGGGTCCGGACGCCGAAAACGTCACCCTCGTCACCATGTCCGAGTTTGGCCGCACGGCACATCAAAATGGAACCGGCGGCACCGACCACGGCCACGCCAACGCAATGTTCGTTCTCGGCGGCAATGTTAGGGGTGGCAAAGTCTACGGCAAATGGCCCGGCCTCGCCGACCACCAGCTCAACGAAGGCCGCGACCTCGCCATCACCACCGACTACCGCAATGTGTTGGGAGAAGTAGTCGCAAAAACCATCGGTGCAACCAATCTTGAAGTAACCTTCCCCGGCGCGAGACTAAATCCAAGGCAATTCCTGGGCCTCGTCTGAGCAAAGCGTCAGGCCTGTACTCGTCTCACAGAAGACGCTTTTCTAACTGCCTGGAACCATCATTTGAGATTTGCGCTGGCTGGTTGGCAGCGAATTGTGACGTATTCTATGCTCATACAACGTGGTGGACTGTAGGAAGGTTCATACAGAATCTCAACCTCGTGATCGTTGACCCAATGCACGCCCTTCGGCTCAGCAGCTTTCCAATTCCCGTCAAAGACCGTCTCGCTGCGCAACCCATAATCCGAAAAGAGCAGCACCTCAGTGCCGCCGCCCGTTGCTCCTGCGTCATAGTCATAGATTCGAAGGGCACGCCTGTGATCCGGTGAATAGATTGGCGTCGACCTGGTATTCGAGAATTCGCAACTAACGATCGAGAGGGTCATAAGAGACGCGAGCCCAAAGACTGCGAGGGATAAGATGCGCACTGGAATTCGAACGAGCAGATGTTTTGTTCTCACGAGGCGGAAAGCCCATATACTGGAAAAAATAAGTAGAAGCAGCACACAATAGGTAAGAATCCGCCGCCATTCAAGAAATATCATCCATCGAGAATGCCATCTAGCTTTCGATATCCGCAAGTATCTGATATTTCTTTTCGCTCTCCCTGAATCGGGGTCAGCACGAAATAACTTTTCGATACCGGAAAGCATTCTCCCCACGCCCATAAAACTCCGCATCCACGCCAAACCGCACATACCCGGCAGCCTCGTACAGCGCCAAAGCATCCACATTCCGCTCCGAAACATGCAGCTCAATCGCCGCGCAGCCAGCCTCGCGCGCACTCTCTTCGACACGCAAGAGAAGCTGCCACGCAACGCCCATCCGCCGAAAGGCCGGGAGCACTTCAATCGTCCAGATATAGGCAGTGGAAGGGCCGACCAATCCATCGAAGGCTGTACCCTCCTCAATCAGCACTTCTGCCACCGAGTCTCCCTGCTCCCGCACTCCCACGATCGCGAAGCCGATGCGGACATCGTCCACAATTCCAAGCCATGTCCGGCAGTTTGGGTCGCGCGTCAGCGAGCGCATCAGCGAGCGACTGAATCGCACTGGCGCTTCAAAGCACACGGTCTCCACGGCATACAGCGCGGCCAGATCGCCGTCAACAAAAAGCCGTGTTGTTACCTGGGAACGAACTTCGCTCACGATCCATTGGATCGGCTTCGCGTCTATCCGATTCAATTCTCGCGACTAGAATTCAAAAGCCAATCGGCGCCAGAATCTGGCGCCGATTGGCGGTCTGGGGGAGGAGTCCAAGCCCGCTCGGCTTCGAGGTCGACCGCCGCTACATCTCCATCTTCGCGCCCGGCTCATGCCCCCGATAGGCGAACATGCAATTGCAAAACTCTCCCGAGACTAATCTGGCGCCCGTGCAGTGCGGTGTTGCCGCCTCATTCTCGTCAATATGCGAATGATGACAAGGCTGGCTGGGCACATGCTGCGAGTGCATCGCCAGAACAATCAATGGCGGACAGCAGCAGCGAGAGCCATATCCCGAACAGTTTCCCCGGCAGGATTGGCTGATATCCACGTGTGGGTGATGATCGATTCTGGCTGGCATGGCGCTCACCTCCAGCTTCGAGAATCAATCGTTCGACGGGCTCTCGTCTGTGACGACCGTCACAGATGAACCGGCCCTCGCGGCGAATATTGATGATCGAATCCGGCCGCGGCTCAAACCGCCAGCGCTTCCAACCGGTCAGGCGCAAGAATTCGGATCGTAGCGCCGCGCACCTCGATCAGCTTTTCCCGCTTGAACTTACCCAGCATCCGCGTCACAGTCTCCCGCGAACTGCCGATCAGACTGGCCAGCTCTTCATGCGTGAGTGCCATAGTAAAGCGCATTTCGGTCTTACCGCATTGCGCCGTGCGTCCCCAGTCGAGCAGTACGCTCGCCAGACGGCCCGCTGCAGAGGTCGAGAGAGCAAGCCGTCGCGCGTCAAAGAAGGCGGTCCTGTACTCCGTGGAAAGCGCCTGCGCCGCATGCATGCTGCCTTCTCCATGCTTCTCGAGAAACGCCACAAACTCTTCCCGCGGAATTCTCTTCAATTGAGTAGGTTCGATGGCGTCCGCCGTAACTTCATACCGCTCGCCCGAAATAGCCGCACCAAGCCCCAGCACATCGCCCGGCCCGGCAATCTTGAGAATCAACGTCTTTCCCTGCTTCGACGTAGACGAGAGCTTCGCCTTGCCGCTGCACATCACGAAGACCCCGCGCATCGGCGAATCTTCATCAAAGATTCGGGCTCCGGCCGGCACTTCCGAATGCACTCCCAACGAATCAAAGTCTGCAAGCGCAGCATCATCCAGATTGCAGAACTTACGCAGCGAGCGATGTTCGCAATGGAGGCAGTCCAGAAGTGAGCGTATCGTCGATTTAGGAGCCATATCGTTCAGCATTCCGTTCGAAGCAGAAAGCCCTCGGAGTCCTCAGTCTAAATGGTCATGTGACGGGGATCACATCCTGCGCCAATCACCATCAGGGAGAATCACCCAGAGGGACGCGATCCCAGCCCCGGCAAGGATATACATGGACGCTCTGACACTCATCGCATTCACGATTACCTACCACAGTCTTCTGGCTCTTCCGCGGCAAAGTCCCCAAAGACGCCGAAGGCTACGGACACTAAGAACCAGTGTGAAGTGTGAGTGTGAAGTACTCCACAAATGCGGTACCCGCCCCGACACTCCCCAAAAAGAAAATGTGTAGAGTGTGAAAGACAAGCCTTTCACACTCCACACTCACACTAGCTTTCTAGACTTTCGCTTCAAGATCCGAAATCACATCAAAGAACCGCTGATCCAGCCTGCGATTCGTAGCAATCGCTTCCTTGATCGTGATGTCCGTAATGTCCGTCCCGTGTAGCACAGCGATTCGTCCCCACTTCTGCTCATGCACCATGTCAATCGCGTGCAGACCATAGCGTTGCCCCAGCAGCCGGTCATATGCCGTCGGAGAACCACCACGCTGCGTATGTCCCAGGTTCACCGAACGCGTCTCATAACCCGTCTTCTGCTCGATCACCTTCGCCAGCGCCTCGCCAATACCCGACAGCCGCGCATGACCAAACGAGTCCACTTCCTTCGAACCAATCACCTGCCCAACCTCCGGCAGATGGCAGCCCTCTGCGACCACCACAAGGCCGTAAGTCTTGCCCCGGTCGTAGTTGTACTTCAATAGCGCTGAAACATGATCGATGTCGATCTCCTTCTCCGGCACCAGCACCACATCCGCGCCCCCCGCAACACCTGAGGCATAGGCAATCCAGCCTGCATCGCGGCCCATGACTTCAATCACGATGACGCGATTATGCGAATCAGCCGTGGTGCGAATGCGGTCCACAGCCTCGGTCGCAATCGACACAGCCGTGTCAAATCCAAACGTCGCATCGGTCCCGTTGATATCGTTGTCGATCGTCTTCGGCACGCCCACGCCCGGAATACCGGCGTCCGTCAGCGCCAGCGTCACCGACTGCGTATCGTCGCCGCCAAGGGCAATCAGCGCATCGATCTTGTTGGCCTTTAACACCTCTTCGACCTTCTCGATGCCGCCCGGAATTTTCTTCACATTGGTCCGCGAAGAATGCAGAATCGTCCCGCCCAGCAGTTGAATGCCGTCAATCCGCTCCAGCGTCAGCGGAATCCAATTGTTGTCCAGCACACCGCGCCAGCCATTCAAAAAGCCGACAAACTCATCGCCGTACTTGTTGATTCCCTTCTTCACCGCGGCATAGATCACCGCATTCAATCCGGGGCAGTCTCCGCCACCCGTCAACAACGCAACTCGCATCGCTCTAGTCTCCTTGAGATTCGGCCGCAGCCTCGCGGAACAACTGCTCCGCGCTTACCAGACCGTCCATCGACAGTGTACCCGCTCCTACTCGGACAGCAGCAAAACATCCGCCTGAATGAAGACGACGAACAGTCACCCAGGAGCACACTAATCGTGAACGCCATCCGGCGCCAATCATCCCTCAATGTCTCTCAACCCATGAACCCTGATTGACTTGGTCAACCTTTGGTCCTAATATCACGCCCGAACTTGGACCCGCACTTCCTCGCGTAAGGAGCAGTGAGTATGAACACAAGCCGGATCGCGAAACGGATTGCAGCAGCGTCGATGGCTCCCCGGGCCAGGCTTACCGGCGCCATTTATCTGCTCTATTTTCTGACGGCAATCCCGGCTCAGCTCTTGGTTAGCAGGAACCTGCTTGTCTATGGCATGGTCTTGAATCTCATCGCGTTCGCGTTCTACATCGCTCTGACGCTGCTCTTCTATTACCTTTTCAAGCCCGTGAACAGGAGCCTCTCTTTGTTCGCGGCGTTGCTAAGCCTCGCGGGCTGCGCCATCGGAGTTCTCGGTCTCTTTCATCTCGCCTCCCCTCCCATCAGCCCTCTGCTATTCTTCGGGCCCTATTGCCTCCTGATCGGCTACCTCATTGTCCGGTCGACGTTCCTGCCTCGAATTCTCGGTTGGCTGATGGGGTTAGCCGGGGTGGGGTGGCTTGCCTTTCTGTCTCCGCCGATCGCAAAGCCTATGTCCCTCTACATTGAGATTCTCGGCATCCTGGCGGAAGCATCGCTGATGCTATGGCTGCTCGTGATGGGAGTCAATCTTCCACGATGGATGGAGCAGGCCACGCGGACGGCCAACGTCCGAGTCAGCACAACGAGGACGTCTCGATTTTGAGATACGTGCTTCGATGAAGCGCTTCGTAGAGACGGGCCCTCCTCGGAGGGCCCGTCTCTACTGATCTTTTCGAACTTGCCTGGAGTCTGAACGAACTACCGATGTCCGCGCGGTGCCTCATGTCCATGCGAGTCGTGCATGGCTTGGCCGTGGAATTGTGCACGGTGTTCAACCGGATGCTCACCGCGGCCGGGTGTCGGTCCACGGTAGCCTTTACGATAGTCGAGATGGTGATCTACATGACCGTAGAAGTGATCCGGACCGTGGAACCAGGGACCGGCTCCGATAAATACGCCACCTGAAAACCATTCCGGTCCGTAATACCCATCTGGAGTGCAGTTATAGGGAGGAACTTCGTAGTACCCGTATGGACATTCCGGCTGTACCCCGATACCGATAGCAACCTGGGCCGGCGCCTTTGCCCCAGTTGCCAGAAACAGAACTGCCGCAGCACTCAACAGCCCGACATATTTCATTGTAAGCATTGCTTTTATTAACCTCTACCTCTTGGAGTAGCAGCCGCTGGTATTTGGTTGTTCGTGATTCTCACCCAAAGCGGCCAAAGAGCCATTCAACCGCGAAACGTGTATCGAATAGACCAGAGAACTCCCTGAACGATCTGTTGCACTTCGAGTTTGAATCTACCCTCCCTACCCCAAGGTTTTTCACTGTTTGTTCGCCCCAAATCCGGGTGCCCCACCTTTCAACACAGTCCCACCGGTTTAAGGTGGGATACTTTGTACCTATAGTCCTTTATGGCTCTTTATAAGGGTCTTCCACACCAAGACGAAACCGACATGACCGAGACCACCAAACCCGCAACCGCAGAAGCCCAGATCGACCGGGTCCGCAAACTCGCCCTCGCCCTCCCCGGCGCTTCCGAAAAGCTCTCCCACGGCGAGCCCACCTTCTTCGTCGCCAAGCGAGTCTTCGTCATGTTCGCCAATAATCACCACAGCGACGGCCACACCGCCATCTGGATTCCCGTCCCAACTGGTGCGCAAGCAGACATGATCACCGACGCCCCGCAGATCTACTTCAAGCCGCCATACGTCGGCGTAAAAGGCTGGGTTGGCGTCGAACTCCCAAAGATCGCCGACGACGCCCTGACCGAACTGATCCGCCAAGCCTGGCAACTGACCGCCCCGCGAGCGCTGCTGCGGCCCCGCCGCTAGCAGACGCAGGCGGTGGTACAATTTGAGACCGGACGGTTTCTTTTTCGTCCATGGCAGGAACATCCAATGTCCAAAGGTGAAGAAACCCGGCAGCGCATCATCTCTCAGGCAGCGCCCATCTTCAATCAACGCGGCTACGAGGGCTGTTCACTCCAGGCCATCATGGAAGCCACCGGCCTCGAAAAAGGCGGCATCTACCGGCACTTCGAAAGCAAAGAAGAACTCGCCGCCGAAGCCTTCGACTACGCCTGGAACTTCGCTTCCACCAGACGCCGCCAGAATCTCGAGAGCATTCCCGACCATGTCGAACGTCTCAAGCAGCACATCGCCAACTTCGTCACCCGCACCGGCCTGCCAGGCGGATGCCCTCTGCTCAACACCGCCGTAGACTCCGACAACGGCAACCCCGTCCTGCGGGACCGCGTACGCAAAGCCCTGCGCAACTGGCAGACGATGCTGCGCACAATCCTCGAAGACGGCATTGAGGCAGGCACGATTCGCCCTGAGATTGACGTCAACGCAGTCGCCAATCACATCATCGGCGGACTCGAAGGCGCAATGCTTATCAGCCGCATCGAGCGCAACGATCAGGCCCTGCGGCAGGCTCTCGAACATCTCGACGCCTATGTCGACGCGCAGGTGCGCAAGCCAAAAGCCACTACCCGCCGCAAGCACTAGCCCCGCCAAAATTCATTTCTACATCGATTCCGGAATCTAAATCCAATCCCTTCGCATCTTCAAATGAGACCGATTGGTCTCATTTCCAAGGCGCGTTCGCCGAGCGAAGGAATTACTCGATGGCTGAATCTAGCGTGCTCGATCCTCCGGAATCAACGTCGCAACCTGAACCAGCCGCTCCGCTTCCATCGGCACCAACTGCTTCTCCCGCTCCAGCCCAATCCATCAAGCCCCAAATCAATCCCTGGGTCGTAGCCCTCACCGTAACTCTCGCGACTTTCATGGAACTGCTTGACACCTCGATCGCCAACGTATCGCTTCCCTACATCGCGGGCGGTCTCGGACGAAGCTTCGATGAGGTCACATGGATCCTTACAACTTACCTCGTCGCCAACGCAGTCATTCTGCCAATGAGCGCATTCTTCAGCCGAGTGTTTGGCCGCAAGAACTACTACATGGCCTGTGTCTTGCTCTTCACCATCACCTCGCTGTGTTGCGGGCTGGCTCCAAGCCTGGGAATCCTGCTCATCAGCCGCGTACTTCAAGGCGTCGGCGGAGGCGGTCTTGCTCCTGTGGAACAAGCCATCCTGGTCGACACGTTCCCGCCTGCAAAACGGGCCTCAGCATTCGCGCTTTACACGGTAGCCATCGTCACCGCTCCGGCAATTGGCCCGGTGCTCGGCGGCTGGATCACGGATAACTACAATTGGCGCTGGGTATTTCTGATCAACATTCCCATCGGCGCATTGTCGCTGTATCTCACCAGCCGTTTTGTTCACGATCCGCCGGCCTTTGAAGCCGAACGCAAGATAGCACGCGCAGCAGGCAAGCTTCAGATTGATACGGTGGGCATCCTTCTCGTTGGCATCGGCTCAGCCGCACTGGAGCTTTTCCTCGATCGCGGTGAGATTGACGACTGGTTCGGCAGCCCGCTGATTTCATGGATATTCGCAATCGCCATCGTCGCCTGGTCCGCAGCTATCTACTGGGAACTGACTCATCCCGATCCAATCATCGACCTGCGGCTGCTCGCCAACCGCAACTTCGCCATCGCGACAGCTTTCTACTTCATCTTTGGCGTAGGCTTATTCGCGACCACGACGATGATTCCACAGATTCTGCAATCGCTCTATGGTTATCGTGCGATCGACGCTGGCCTGGTGCTTGGCCCCGGAGCATTCGTGATCACACTGCTTGCTCCAGTGGCCGCCCAACTCATACAACGGGGACTTGTACATCCCAAGAAGCTGTTGTTCTTCAGCCTGGTGGTCGTCTTTCTCTCCATGATGGATTACAGCCGCTTTACTCTCCAGACCGACTACAACCACTATGCCTGGGCGCGTGCATTGCAGGGCCTCGGATACGCGTTCTTCTTTGTGCCAATCTCTGTAATCGCCTACTCGCATCTGCGGCCAGACCAGAACAATCGTGCATCGAGCCTGACGAATCTCTTTCGCAACTGGGGTGGTAGCTTTGGTATCGCGCTGGTCACCGCTCTCAGCGAACATCGCCAGAGCCTCCATCAATCTCGCACCTCCGATACGCTGACGGCTTCGTCCGGAGGATTGCAACAGTCGGTGCGCGCGATGGCCTCATATCTTGCGGCGCATGGCTATTCGCAGGCCGACTCCATGCGTGCCGCCTATCTGCACTACTACAATCAACTGGAGCAGCAGACGCGCCTGCTCGGTTTCATGGACTGCTTCCGCGTCATCGGCTGGATCACCATCGCGATGATTCCGGTGGTCTTCTTCATTCGCGGCTTCAAGGTTGGCGGCAAGGCACCCGCCGGCCACTGATGCCCAGCACCTGAACCATTCACAGAACTGAAAGGAAGATCTCCCCGATGGCTGAACAGAAGTCGCATGAACAGATCTTCGTAATCACCGCGCTCAAGGCCTGGGACCAATGGCTGGGTCGCGCCACCAAACTCTTCGACTCCCTCAGCGACGAACAGATGCTGCAGGAAATTGCGCCGGGCAAGAACCGCCCCGTCTACCTGCTGGGCCATCTCATCGCTGTGAACGACGCAATGATTCCGCAGCTTCGCCTCGGCGAGGCCGGCTATGCTGGCCTGTGGGATACCTTTGTCACCAAGCCAGACCGCGCCGTCGCTGAGCTGCCGCCGATCGCCGAACTCCGCAAGAACTGGAAAGACCTGAACGCCCAGCTCAACACCCATTTCCAACAGCTTTCGCCGGCGCAATGGCTTGAGCGGCACTCGACGGTCTCCGATGAAGATTTTGCCAACGAACAACATCGCAATCGCCTGGCGATTCTGTTGAGCCGCACGAGCCATCTCTCGTATCATCTCGGGCAACTCATGCTGGCCAACAGGTAGGCAGGCCTTAACCTGTCGAGCCACGGATGCTAGACTCGGTCCAAACCGGGAGGGACGGAAGATCGCATGATTCGAGTGGGAGTGGTGGGTTACGGGCTGGCAGGGCGTGTCTTTCATGCGCCCATGATTTCGGCTGTCGAAGGCCTGGAACTGGCAGCAGTTGTAGAGCGCAGCGGACGCACGGCCGAGCAGGCCTACCCCGGAATTACAACCTATCCCTCGCTTGACGCCATGCTGGGCGATGCGACGATCGAGCTGATCGTGATCGCGACGCCCAACACGACGCACGCGCCCTTCGCCATGCAGGCGCTTGCCGCCGGACGGCACGTTGTCGTGGACAAGCCTGCCGGGATCACCTCGGCGGAGGTTGCGGATGTAATCGCGACCGCCAATCAGCACGACCGATTGTTTATCCCGTTTCACAATCGTCGCTGGGACGGCGACTTCCAGACCCTTCAAAAGCTCCTTCGTGAACAGGCGCTGGGGCGCGTGGTTTATTTGGAGTCCACCTTTGACCGCTGGCGGCCCGCGCCGCGCCGAGGTGTGTGGCGAGAGGACGGCACTCCCGGAGGCGGCATTTTGCTCGACCTGGGCACGCACGTCGCCGACCAGGCGCTCCAGCTATTTGGACTGCCCGAAGGGGTCGATGCGCTTGTGGTTTCGGAGCGCGACAATGCAGTTACCGATGATGCATTTACGATACGGCTGCGTTATCCGCAGTTGACGGTCACGTTGGGCGCTACGGCTCTGGCGGCGCAGCCACGTCCCAGGTTTACAGTTCGGGGAACACATGGGGGCTTTGTGAAGCTGGGAGTCGACCCGCAGGAGGCCCGGCTTAAGGAAACCGGACGAGTGGTTGATCCCGGCTGGGGCGAGGAACCGTCATCCGCCTGGGGCATGCTTGCCGTCGACGTCGATGGCGGCATGGTGAGCCAACCGGTGAAGACTATCGCGGGAGATTACCGGCGCTTCTACGCGGGAGTGCGGGACGCTCTACTGGGCAAGGCCGCTCCGCCGGTGCTCGCAACAGACGCCCTGCGCGTCTCCCGCGTGCTGGAATGGGCCAGGCAAAGTTCCGCGGAGCGACGCGAAATACCCTGCCAATGGAATGACGGACTGGCAGCCAAGTAGGCTTAGGCTGCTTTTGCCATTTCTGCAGGCTCATTCGGGGCAGGCTTGGTGCGCCTCGCTGCGATCCACATCAAGATAAGCCCGGCTACCGCGGAACCCAGGCTCGCGAGCTGGGCATTGGACATTCCCAAGAACACATGCGGGTTGCGGCGGATGAACTCCACCAGAAAGCGCGCGATGCCGCTCAGGAGAAGGTATTCGCCGACAATTGCGCCTGTGGTATTGGGGCGCTGCTTCCCTGCCCGCCACCATAGCCACCAGCCGATCAGCAATCCGGCGATCAACTCGTAGATCGGCGTCGGATGCACTCGCACTCCCGGCGGCGTGGGCTCGATTCCGTCAGGAAAGCCCATGCCCCAGGGTAGGTTGGTTGGAATGCCGTAGTCGCCGTCGCCTGAGGTGAGGCATCCGATGCGTCCGATGGCGTATCCCACTGCTGCGGCGGGAGCGGCCAGATCCAGTGTTCGCAGGCCGCCGAGACCAGCCCGCTTGCCCTGCACCAACAGCGCGAGGATGCCGGCCACGAGGCCGCCGAACCACGCAAATCCGCCGGTAGACCACAGAACCGCCCAGCCATCCGCCTGAAAATCACCGGGGGAATCGAGCACATGCCAGAGCTTGGCGCCGACGATGCCGGCTACGACCGTCATCGCGACAATCCCCAGCGCGTCTGCCGGTTCGCCCTTGGAGTCGACAATGTGGTCCCGCCGAAAGCTAAGGTGCAGAACGATTGCGCCGCAGACGGTGGCCACCCATAGCATGAGGCCAAAGGTGGGCACATCCCACGGTCCCACGGGAATGTGACGCCCGAAGAGGTTCATAACAAAATGAATGCCAATATGGATATAGGGCAACATACAGGTCTAAGTATAGACGGTGGGCCAGTTTGGAGAGGGACCGACCATATTTGCAGAGCAGCACACTTACGGAGCAAGGCGGGCTGTAGAAAGTGGCCCTACTTTACCCCAGGTGTGCGCGCTACGACTTTGCAGGCGGCCTTTCCGGCTGCGGCCTTCCTGCAGCGCTCGACTGCCTCCTGGTCGGCGAGCGCCTGATCGAATACACCGCTCGAAGATCCCCACCAGCCGTCGCCGGTGGTCGCGAAGGACTTGTACGGCGCTCCGGCGAGGAACCTCTTCCACGCGTCCAGTCCCTGATCGTGCAGACCAGGTGGCGGAGGCACATCCGCAACCGCGGGTGGCGGCAATACCTCGTCGCCCAATGGCAGCAGGTCATGCGCCCTGAGGAACTCCAGCACTGTCGAAGACCATGCGTCGACATGGCTGTACAGGTGGTGGCCGTCTTCGCCATCCGGCGGGGCCATCACAAACTGATCTGCTCCGCCGCCCTTGCGATACGCTTCGTCGAATTGAACGGCCATCGTCGGAGGGAAATAGTGATCGTTCTGCGAATAGACCCAAAGCATGGGAATCGCTTTGTGTTTGGCCGCATCCTTGCCGAAACCCTGAAATGTCCGAATTAGGCCATCGAGATCGCAATTGTGCTCTTTGCCGTCCGACCCTCTACCTCCGGCAAAGCTGATTGCTGCCTTCAGGCCCTGAGGAGGGTTCGCTGAAAGGGCAACCTGGGCGAAGCCTCCCGTCGAGACTCCAACGCTGATGGCCTTTTCCGGGTCCACCTCCGGTAGGCTATCCGCCCAGCGCATTACGCCCGCGATGTCTTCCGCAGAGGCTTCGCCCGCGTCCCGGAAGCCTCCCTGACGAGTGTTGCAACCGCCAGACCTGCCGTCCTGCTGTCCGCCAGATCGTCCATAGCCCTTGCGGACTACGACCAGGACCACGTACCCTCTGCGTGCAAACCAGAGCGCCTGATGGTACTGGGCCCACGGAGTCACATGCAGCCGCTCCTCCGGCTTGACCGAGGTGCCATGCGTCAGCACTGCCAGAGGATGCCGGCCAGGCGTGTCGGCGTAGATCTCCACCACATCAAGGCCGGTGGGCATCGCATTGAGCACCGGCACGAGTATTTCCTTCTCGATGTAACGCACACGGCGAACTGAGGCGGGCGGCTGGTCCGTTGCGGTTGCGCTTGATGCAGAGTTCTGCCCTCCGACCCGGTATGCCGCGGGAACCAGAGACAGAATCGCCGCTGCGATTGCCAGAACGCTGCTGTTTCGCATGACCGTCATTACATCCGATCTCCCGCAGCGGGTCAACGTGGTGAATCAAGCCGGTCGCGTCCTTTTGCACAGTTGGCGAGCCGAGGCCGTGCGAGCGATACTAGACGGCATGGCAACTACTACCGAACAGGGACTTGAGGTCCTCTTTACCCGCGACCAGATCGCGGAGCGCATACGCGAGATGGGCGCTCAGATTTCACATGATCTCGCCGGCGAAAAGCTGGTCATGGTTGGCGTGCTGAAGGGCGCTGCGCCTTTTCTGGCCGACCTGGCTCGCTGCGTTACCGTGGACGCGACTTTCGACTTTGTCGCGGTGTCGAGTTACGGCAAGAGCAATCGCACCTCAGGCGCCGTCAAGCTGATCAAGGACCTTGACGAACCGATCGAAGGCAAGAATGTACTCATTGTCGAAGACATTCTGGATACCGGTCTGACGCTCACTTTTTTGCGCAAAGTTTTCATGCAGCACCATCCCAAGACGCTGCGTATTGCCGCGCTGCTCGACAAGCCTTCGCGGCGCATCGAAAAGATCGACGCGGACTATATCGGCTTCTCCATTCCTAACTTGTTCGTGATCGGTTTTGGTATGGACTATGCGGAGCGCTATCGGAATCTTCCGGACATTTGCCTGATGCCGTCAGATTCCCAGTGATGGCTGTAACGGAGCAGCGCTATACTACGTTTCCTGAACGGATAGCCGAGCCGGATGGTCGCGGCCGATCGTCCAGCCGAAGTGATCGTTTGGCTCGTCTTGCCGTCCAACCTGTCGAGCGATCGGTGGATGCGTGCAACAGGCAAATTCTAAAGAAGGAGCACCCAGGAGCATGACGACTTCACAAATTCCTGAACTCAAGCTGCCTGTACCTCAGTCTCCGGCATTCGACACAGATGTCGACGCCGATCTGGACGTGGACTACGGGTTCTTCGACGCTCCAGCTTTTGCGAAAGATACGCTTGCCGGCTGGCGCAAGCTGGCCTCTGTCATCGACCACACATTGCTCAAACCCGAAGCCACGCGCACTCAGGTCGAGAACCTGTGCGATGAGGCCATTCGATATCGTTTTGCCTGCGCAATGGTGAATCCAGTGTGGGCGGGAATGGCTTCAGGGCTATTGGCCGGGACAGGAGTGCCGCTGGGAGTGGTCATCGGCTTTCCGCTGGGCGCATCGCTTGGGTCCACGCTGAGGCAGGAAGCGGCCGCGTTGGCACGCCTGGGTGCGCGGGAGCTTGACATGGTGCTCTCCGTAGGCCAGCTCAAGAGCGGGGAGCACGCCGCTGTCGAGCGCACGATTCGCGGCGTGGCCGAAGTGGCCCACGATCACGGCGCGCTTCTCAAGGTGATCCTCGAAACCTGCCTTCTCACGGTCGAGGAAAAGCTGCGCGCTTCAGAGATCGCAATACAGGCTGGCACAGATTTTCTGAAAACTTCTACTGGCTTCTCGACCGGCGGCGCGACAGCAGCCGATGTGGCCCTGTTGCGTGGAGTTGCGGGAGCACGTTGCGGCGTGAAAGCCTCGGGAGGCATTCGTACCCTGGCAGACGCGAAGGCGATGCTCGAAGCCGGAGCCAATCGTATAGGGGCTTCCGCATCGGTGGCGATGGTGCGCGAGCTGGGAGCGGAATAAGAGATGGTTGGTCGCCTTCCGCCACATCATCCCCTTGATCGCGCCTGTTGAAAACAAAGTAACTTGCTGGTTCTAAATGATTTGAAGAATAAAATAAATCGAAGAAATCGATAAAAACGCTAATCGACTTTGCAAAATTATGCAAAAACGCGCCGCAAGAGACGTCATGCGGCGCGTTTTGCCGCGCGATGAGACGCCCCACGGCAGCCCAATGCTGGGGTGATTGTGGACGACGCTCATTGAACTAAGCCAATTGCATGATTGCTCCAAGACCAATCCTCATGTTGCAATTGGCATCCCAAGGGTACCGGCATCGAGGGACGGCGTATTCCGCAGGTTTGGTCTATCACCGGGTGTCAATTGTTTCCGTTGCTTCGTAAAGCAAATGGTCTCATCGAGCCATCCCGCAACATGGGATGAGCGTCTGTCAGAAGCTATCGCGCCTAATTCGGGTTGAGTTCGGCGCGATTGGAGAGTGGTTCAAGGCGGACAACAGATGAATCGTATTTTGAAGGTTGCGTGGCTCTCAGTGCTGGCAGTGCTTTGTCCTGCAGTCACTCTCGCCTCTGTATCAGTTTCTCTGACTCCCACCACGGTGCACGTACAACCCGGAGGCCAAACGCAATTCGCGGCTGTTGTCAGCGGAACCTCGAACAGCGTGGTTATCTGGAGCTTGGCCGGTCCGGCTTGCAGTGGCAACGCATGTGGACAAATCACCAACAGCGGTCTGTACTTCGCGCCCGCAACTGCTCCAAAATCGAATGTTGTCACCGTGACCGCGACATCGCTTGCCGATCTGACTGCGTCTGCCAGCGCATCGGTCATCCTTGGCTCATCTTCCGACGTTACCGTGTCCGTCTCCCCCGCTCAGGCTACTGTTCTTGTGGGCCAGCAACAGCTCTTCCTTGCCTTTGTGAGCGGTACAACCATCACAGGCGTTACCTGGAAATTGACGGGCGAAGCCTGCGGTGGGTCTGCATGTGGCACCCTTACGCCAAACGGCTTATACACTGCGCCTGCCGGGGTGCCAACTCCACCGCAATCTACAATCACGGCAACCTCGGTCGCCGATCCGTCGATCTCTGGTTCAGCAGTGGTTACGATTATTCCGCCTGTAGCAGTAAGTATTTCTCCGGCTGTAGTTCAGGTCACTGCTGGAACCAAGAGACAGTTCACCGCAACCGTTACGGGCACATCGAACACCGCCGTATCATGGAGCATCATAGGAAGTGGCTGTAGCGCAGCAGCCTGTGGTTCGATTTCGGCGAGTGGGCTCTATACCGCACCCTCCGCGGTGCCAAACCCGCCGCAGTTATCTGTAACCGCAACCTCAGTGGCGGATCCCACAAAATCCGCTACCTCTTCGGTAACGATCATCCCTCCCGTCTCGGTGACGGTTTCTCCGGCGACATCGCAGCTTCTAACTGGAGGCCAACTGCAATTCACCGTGACCGTGACCGGGACATCGAACACCGCCGTATCATGGAGCATCGCGGGCAGCGGATGCAGTGGCGCAGGCTGTGGTTCGATTTCGACGAGTGGACTCTACACCGCACCCTCCGCGGTGCCAAGCCCACCGCAGGTATCTGTAACTGCAACCTCAGCGGCTGATCCTACGAAATCCAGCACTGCATCGGTGACAATTATTCCACCCGTCGCCGTGACGATTTCTCCGACAACAGCGCAGCTTCTCACTGGAGGCCACCAGCAGTTCACCGCAACCGTTACGGGCACATCGAACACCGCCGTATCGTGGAGCATCATAGGAAGTGGCTGTAGTGGAGCGGCCTGCGGAACGATATCGACAAGCGGTCTGTACACTGCGCCGTCAGCAATACCAAGTCCGCCTCAGGTATCTATCACCGCAACCTCAGTTGCTGATCCCACAAAATCTGCCACTGCATCGATGACAATTATTCCTCCCGTCGCTGTGACGATTTCTCCTGCCGTGGCCCAGGTTCTCGTCGCGGGTCATCAGCAGTTCACGGCTACCGTTACCGGGACATCGAACACCGCCGTATCATGGAGCATCGCCGGCAGCGGATGCAGTGGCGCAGCCTGTGGTTCGATATCGGCAAGTGGGCTCTATACCGCTCCGTCCACAGTGCCAATCCCGCCGCAGCTATCCGTAACCGCAACCTCAGCGGCTGATCCTACGAAATCCGCTACCGCTTCTGTAACGATCATCCCTCCCGTCTCAGTGACGGTCTCTCCGGCGACAGCTCAACTCCTTACTGGAGGCCATCAGCAGTTCATAGCAACCGTGACCGGCACATCGAACACCGCAGTGTCGTGGAGTGTCAGCGGCAGCGGATGCAGTGGCGCAGCCTGTGGGTCGATCTCAACCAATGGTCTTTACACCGCGCCAGCCATCGCTCCTACTCCGAATCAAGTCAAGGTGACCGCAACCTCCGTTGCCGACAGCACCAAATCCGGCAGAGCTACGGTAAGCATCACCGGACCGATTTCGGTGAGTATTGCACCGGCTGCTGTCCAGATCGTGATTGGCGGTAGTCAACAATTCTCCGCCACTGTGACTGGCACTTCCAACACCAATGTCTCATGGAGTGTCGCGGGTAGTGGCTGCAGTGGCGCAGCCTGCGGCACGATCTCTCCTAATGGCCTCTACTTTGCTCCGGCTGCTGTTCCTGCTCCAGCACAGGTCTTTGTTACGGCAACCTCTGTTGCAGATGCCACCAAATCGAGCACCGCAACAGTGACAATCATTCCGCCGATTGTCGTGAGTCTCTCGCCGCTGACGGCGACGGTAACTGTAGGCGGTCATCAGCAGTTCACCGCCAAAGTGAGCGGCACTACAAATACCAGCATCGCCTGGAGCCTGCACGGCACCGGCTGCAGCGGAGCGGCCTGCGGATCGATATCGGCAAGTGGCTTGTACACTGCGCCTGCGACGGTTCCGACGCCTGCGGAGGTGACTGTCAAAGCGGCCTCCGTAGTCGACCCCAACAGCTATCGCACTGCCACGGTGACGATCATTCTGCCCGTCGTTGTAAGCATCTCACCCGCGGATGCAGAGCTTGTCGTTGGCACCGATCAACAGTTCAGAGCAACCGTCTCAGGCACAACGAATCACAGCGTCACCTGGAGCGTCACCGGTGAGGGATGTTCCGGTTTGGCTTGCGGCACGATCACAGCAACTGGTTTCTATGGCGCTCCAGGCGTAGTCCCCAGCCCAGCAGAGGTCACCGTGACCGCGACCTCAGTCGCCGACACCAGCAAGTCCAGTAGCGCCATTGTGACGATTCTTCCGCCCGTTGCTGTGACCATTTCACCGGCGACTGTGCAAGTGGTCAGAGGTATGCATCAGCAGTTCACCGCGACTGTAACCGGCACAGCGAATTCAGGCGTGATCTGGGGCGTGTCGGGTGCTGGTTGCAGTGGCAGCGCCTGTGGCACGATCAGTTCCGCTGGTTTCTACACCGCACCAAGAACGATTCCGAATCCGGCGCGGGTCATGGTGAAAGCAACATCAGAGGCTGACCACACAAAATCAGCAACGGCCATCGTTACGATTATCCTGCCGGTGCTGGTAACCATTTCGCCCAGCAGCGCTCTTGTCGCTGTTAACGGCCAGCAGCAGTTCCGTGCAAGCATTGCAGGAAGCACGAATACCTCCGTCGATTGGAGCATCAGCGGAGCAGCCTGCTCAGGATCCACCTGTGGCACCATCACGTCCGGAGGTTTGTATACCGCTCCATCCGTTGTGCCTTCTCTTGCCACCATCATCGTCAAGGCCACCTCGCAGATTGACGTATCGCAGTCCGCTTCTGCCATCGTAACCATTGTCGCCAACTCGAACTCCAAGCTGCAGGGCCAGTACGCCTTCCGGTTCTCAGGATTCGACGCCAGCGGTGTATATCTTGCTGCGGGATCCTTCACCGCCGATGGCAACGGAAACGTCACTGACGGCAAGGAAGACGTGAACCGCCCCCTCGGACCCGCGGCGGAACTCGCTTTCACAGGTACATACCAGGTGCATGCGGACAATCGCGGCACACTCACATTTACGAACTCCACTGCAACTCAGACCTTCAGTTTTGCGCTCAATTCGGCGAGCACCGATGGCAGGTTCATTGAGTTCGATGACTCCGGAATTCGCGGTTCGGGCGTCATCGAACAACAGGACACAACTGCGTTCACGGTCGCTTCGCTCAAAGGTCCTTACGTGCTGAGTCTGGCTGGCAAAAATAGCGCAGCGGCTCGCATTGGAGCGTTGGCCATATTAGACTTCGATGGATCGAGTAACATTGCAGGCGGCAGTCTGGATGTCAATGACGGTGGTAGAATCCTGCCGACATTCGCTTCAATCCATGGCACCTATCGCATCGACGCCACAGGGCGCGGCATTGTGAATCTCAGTATTCCGGGTTTTGCTGACGGCGCGATGCAGCTAGCCTTCTATGTTGTATCTGCCAACAAGCTGCTGTTGGTTTCTACGAACCTGCTAAACTCCAGCAACCCAATCTTTGGTGGAACGGCAGAACTGCAATCTGGCGCTCCGTATCTGGCTTCCGACTTCCAGGGAGCAACGGTGTTCAGTCTCCGCGGAGAGAGCAGCAATATTCCGCAGGTCCTCGTGGGACGAATTTCCTTCGATGGCATTTCCCAACCTCTCGTCGAGTTTGATCAGAACACCGGTGGCACCATAGCCACCGGCAATGTGCTTACTGGAGCCTACAGTCTCGGATTGAACGGAAGCGGCACATTGAACCTCGATAACTCAAACGGTCTGACGAAGGTTTGGGACTTATACGCCATCGCGCCTAACCATGCCTATCTGATGGACACTTCGTCAGAAGTTGGCATGGGCGAACTGAAGCCGCAATCAATAGCGCCGCCTTTCGCGAACACAGACATTGCAGGCCCGTATTTGATCGGCTCAGGAGAACCACTTGTTTACAAGGCGACACTCTACTCCGGCGTTGCCGACTTCGACGGAGTGAATACCGTGACCGGCACGGAGGATATCAGCTTCAGCGCCTCCCTCTCTGCGGCTCAGTCTCTGAGAGGCAGCTATAGCGTATCGAGTTCCTTGAACAGCGGCAGAGGAACTTTGCTTCTGACCTCACCCAGCGGCGCAATCATTGCGTTGTGGGTAACGAGCGCATCCGAGGTAGTGGGACTCGAAATCGATTCGTCGAATCCTCAACCAGTGGTTCTGCACTTTGAACAATGATGACAATCGTCCGCCGTATGCCAGATCTGCGATAGACTCCGGCATCCGCTTGATCGTCTTTGGAGTCCTCTCCGTCATGGGTTAGTCGCTTTGGGGGATAGTTCCTCGCCCTATCAGTATGTAAGCCTGTTCCCGGGAATCTGGTGGTCGGATTGGAACCTCATGTCGTTGATGGAGCAATTGGGAATCCGCATGGCCACACAAGCCCAATCGAACGCAACCAAAGCCGAATCGAAGGCACACGCCTGACGCTCGCTAAAAAGCCCGCCACGCTCTTCACGGAATGGCGGGTTCCCTCAAGAGACCACAGCTTTCAGACCTTATTCCGGCCACCTATACCGGGTGCAATTCCAATCGGAATTTATCTGTCATACGGTCGATTGTCAACCAGAGAGCAAAGTCACATTACTACCACCAGAAAGGCTTCCGATGACCCCCATCATCAGATACCGTGTTCTTCCGCTCGCCGTCCTCGCATCGATGGCGGGAACCCTGGCAGCACAGACCATTCACACTATCTCGCCGGCATCCGTGCCGGCCGGCTCGCCTAACTTCGCTTTGACGGTGAGCGGGACGAATTTCAGCTCAGATGCGATTGTCGAGGTGAATGGCGAGCCGCTACTCACCATCGTCTACGGTACCACGACGCTGAAAGCTCTCGTCTTCTCAGGTGATGTAGCCAAGGCGGGAACACGAGCCGTAACTGTACTGAACGACAGCGGCGCCGTCGCTCAACTCTCCAACAAAGTGACCTTGACCGTGACAGGATCAGGGAGCCCGCCTCCGCCACCGCCACCACCACCTACACAAGGTGTCGTGTCGATCGCAATCACCTCTCCTGTACAGAATCAGCAGGTCTGTTCGCCGGTAACACTCATTGCTTCGGCTGCGACAACCAATCCCGGTGCAGAGATAACTCGCTGGCAAGTGTATGACCCAAGTGGTCTCTCTTTGTGGGCTACGAGTACTCCAATGTCTTCGATCGATCCGAAGATTACGCTATCCCCCGGTACTCACACGCTCGAGATTGCAGCATGGGACTCTACCGGCATGGAGGCACATACCAACGTTGCCTTCGATGTGACAACCGCCACTCCGCCTTGTGGCGGAAATGCGACAGGTGTAGTCACTGCGTGGCGAGGCTGCATGTGGAGTGTGAAAGGACAGAACCACCAGGCAATTGATTTCACTCTTAGCGAGGGCGCCACACTGCCGTTCAATGCAACACTTTACTTCGGCGCAAATTGCTACCCCAACAACTGGGCAGACCAGTTCGGCTTTGGACAAGAGGTTTCTTTCGGAGGATTTTCCTATATCTTCTGGTTCAGCGATTTTCCCAATCAGCCAAATACATCCGCAATCTGGACGGTCGGCAAACAGAGCTCAGGATGCATCAACTACACTGCCGTCCCCGCGTGTTAAGGGAAACGCGTGGCGGCTTCGTCCGCATGATCGCCATCGGTCTCATCGCATCATTAGCGATCAGCCATTGAAGTTCACTGGGACTCTAAAGCCTTCATGGCATCGGTAGCATCCGGGTAACCTTGTGCACTCGACTTCTGATACCAGGCGATGGCTTCGGACCTGCTCTGCGATGTTCCCAGGCCTTTTTCATACAGGTAGCCGACCTTGTACTGGGCCTCCGGACGTCCCTGCCGGGCAGCCAGTAGATACCACTTCATCGCGTTGGGATAGCTCTGCGTCACTCCTGACCCTTGCTCATACATCTCTCCCAATCGGAACTGTGCCTCGGGCCGCCCTTGTTCTCCCGCCTTTTCGTACCAGCGGGCAGCCTCGGCGTAGTCCCGGCCCGTTCCACGACCCTGGTCATACATCACTCCAAGGCGATACTGTGCATCTTTATGTCCTTGTCTGGCCGCGAGGGTGTACCACTTGATCGCCTCCGCAGGGTTTTGGGGAGACTGCGCAACATCGTACATGCCTCCAAGACGAAACTGGCCATCCGCGAACCCTTGATCAGCCGCGAGCCTGAACCATTTCATCGCCTCCCGGACATCGCGGGGCACTCCCAGCGCGTACTTCATCCCAAGCTGAACCTCAGCGGTGGGATCGCCTGCGGTAGCCTTTTGCTTGAGCGCAGCAACATCGTTCTGGGTAAGGCAGAGCCCGAACGGTGCAATCGTAATCGCAAGCGAGAGCAAACCCATAAGTCGTCTCATTGTTGTCCTCATTGCTCGAAGTGCAGGATAGTTGGTTGACTCGTGGTCGAATCGATATTCAAGCCGACAAATTCCGAAGCGCTGGTGACCCACACCGCAATCGTATTGCCGCCAGGCGCAGTCAGTAGAATTGCGCCTCGGCCATTGTTTGAAACGCTCGATACCGAGTACGTCCCGTTGAGTACCTGATTGGGCAACAACGTCGAGGTCTGACTGATATCCTCTACTCCAGTTACTCCGCCAAGGCCCTGAATGCTGCTTCCACCATCAAAGTTTGAAGTGCCTGAATAAAGTGGTGTTGTTAGTACGATGGGCTCATCCGAGCCAAAAAGATAAGTCCCGAGTATGTTGGAATTTGAGAAAGGAAGAAAAGCAGTTTGCGGCTTCATTTCACCGATGGCTACTGCACCCGTTGAGGCATCCATGACAAACGCCATGTTCGACGAGATTGCGTACAGGTACCAGATCGTTGCGCTGCCGTCGGCCGAGTTATGGAGGTTGAGCGTGCCGCGTCCATTCAGTTGAACGTCATATGCGCCTGTCATCACCCCTCCAACTGTAATCGTGCCTCCGCTGTTCTGATCGAAGTTCGCCGTGACATTGCCCCCGCCGTTGAACTGGAAGCGGCCAACCGTATCCTGGGGAGCGGTTCCGTTTGTGCCGCTCAAGCTGAACACGGATCCGCCACTGAAGGAGCTGCTTGTAAAGGGAGCTCCGCTCTGCAATTCTGCCGGCCCGCTGAAGATCGGATTGTTAAAGCTAAGCGGATCTACGGAAATCAGCAGCAGCTCGTTTGCCGACACAACATAGAAAACAAAGTTGAAGATTCCACCATCAAACCCAGGAATACTGAGTGTCGCGGTGCCGCGCCCCTTCGCATCAACACTGTAGATTCCAGAGAACGTTGCAAAGGTTGGCGATACGATACCGCCATCGTTGACATCGAGACTGCTGCCCGAGATGAATCCATTGCCATCTGGGAAAATGAGTCCGAGGGCGCCAATTCGCGCCCCTGAAAAGTCCATGCCGGCAAGGTTCAGAACATAACCACCCGCCAATACGGCGGGATCGAAGGCAGTCGCGTCCTGAAGTTCGATAATGCCTGAGCCACGGACTCCGGATTGATCAAATGAAATGAGCCTTCCCCTGGTTCCAAGCAGGTTTAGCGCAAATCGAAACGTATGCGTTCCCAGCGGGCCATTGATCGTCATCACACCACGATTGTCTGCGCCCAGCTGATAGCTTCCGGCAATGGATACATCAGTGGTTGGACCGGCAGTATCATTAATATCTTCAAGACCGGATATGAGCTTGCCGTTGCCGTCAGCTGTAAATGATCCAGCTTCCTGATAGACTCCATTGCTGTCAAAGCCTGTGAACAGGAAGGCGTATTGGCCTATCAGCTTCGAATTATTCGAAGCGGTAATCGTCAGAACTGCCGAAGCTGATGACGAAGTGCTGGCCTGTGAGGTCGCCTTAACGATAACCGTTGCCAGAGAAGGTACAGCGGCCGGAGCCGTATACAATCCGCCAGAGGTAATGCTGCCGCAGGCGGCTCCTGAACAGCCAGACCCGCTGATACTCCAGATTACGGTCTTGTTCACGGTACCTGAAACACTGATGCGGAACTGCTGTTGCTGGCCAACTGTGACAATGGCGCTCGTCGGCGAGATAACCACCTCGACGGGGGTGATGATTGTAACTGTGGCCGAAGCCGTCGTTTCTCCATCCTCCTTGGACGTTGCCGTCACCGTGATCTGTGCAGGGTTGGGTACGGTGCCAGGAGCCGTATAAAGGCCTGTCGATGAAACTGTGCCGCACGCAGCCCCGGAACAGCCGGTGCCCGTGACACTCCAGGTCACGCCGGTGATTGCCGTGCCCGTAACCGTTGCGGTGAACTGCTGCTTGCCGTTCACGGCAACCTTTGCAGAAGCTGGTGTGATGTTCACGGCAATCTGCGTGGCGATGGTCACAGTAGCAGAACCGGACTTTCTGGAATCAGCAACCGACGTTGCAGTTATTAAGACGAGGGAGGGACTTGGTGGTGCGGGGGGAGCAGTGTAGATTCCGCCCGCAGTAATCGTACCGCATGCCGCTCCTGCACAACCGTACCCACTCACACCCCAGAGGACGGCGGTGTTGCTGGTGCCGATGACCGCAGCCTTGAAGAGTTGTTGAGCACCTGTGGTTAACTGAACGCTGTCTGGTGAAACAGTGACCGCGATCTGGCCTGAGGTGAGGATGGTAACGACCGTCGCCCCTGATATCGCTGGATTGGAGAGCGAGGTTGCGGTGATCAGAACGGTTGCAGGATTTGGCGGTGTCGCTGGCGCCACGTAAAGCCCGGTTGAGGTGATGGAACCACACGTGATACCAGAGCAGCCGCTGCCAGAGGCGGTCCAGGTGACCAAACCGCTCCCCGGACCACTTGCAGTGAACTGCAGTTGTGCGCGAGGATTTAGCTGGGGGAGGCTGGGACTTATAGTAAATTGCGAAGAAGCAGCAACGATGGTTGCTAGCGCGCTGGCCGACCGGCTGGGAGCAGCCACAGTTCTGGCAGTAATCGTCACTTTGGGTGGAGTGGGAAGGTTTGCGGGCGCAGTATACAAACCGGAAGTGGAGATAGATCCACACGTAGACCCGGCACAGCCTGTGCCCGCAACGGACCACATCACTGTCGGATTCGTGGTGCCTTTGACAGTCGCAGAATACTGCTGCTGCCGACCCAGACTAACCTGGGCAGTCGATGGTGATACCGAAACCGATACGGCCGCAGCAGATTCGATCGTCACCGTCGCCGAAGCTGATTTTGCGGGAGCGGCTACAGACGTGGCGGTCACAGTAGCCTTTGGTGATTTGGGAATTACAGCGGGAGCAGTATAGAGACCGCCTGAGGTGATCGTCCCGCACGAGCGAGAGCTGCATCCCGCGCCAGTTACTGTCCACTTCACCGCAGTATTCGAGCTGCCGGTAACAAGGGCAGAGAATTGCTGCTGACCGCCTTGGGCGATGGTGGCGAACGTAGGTGAGATTGTCACTCCGACACTAGCTGGAATTCCGATGGTAATGCTGGCGCTGCCGGATTGGGTGAGGTCAGCAAGGGATGTTGCAACAACGGTCACTGTTGACGGATTGGGTATCGTGCCGGGTGCGGTATACAAACCCTCTGCGGTAATTATTCCGCAGTAATTTCCGTGGCAACGATCTCCGATGATGCTCCAAAGCACAATGCCGTCAGCGGAGCCTGTTGCGGTAAGTTGTAACTTGGCTCCTGGCTTGATCTGCGCGAATGAAGGATATACCACTATTGATGATGCCAGGCCCACACATTCAAGAATGGTGGCCATGAGTACGATCCACGTAAGCTTCAGAACGCACTTCATTGGCCACCTCTTGAAACAACATCAGTCTGCTGCCGGGCAATCGCAGAGGCACCCATGCCGGAATTCCACTACTTCTTCGAAATCTGCTGGTGTTGAGCGGCGACCAGATTCAACTGTTGATTCACGATGTCCTTGAGAGCCGCGTAGTCAACAACGCCGCTGAAGAAATGCCCGTTGACAAAGAAGCTTGGGGTGCCCGTCAGTCCGAGGCTCTTGGCCTCATCTAAATCTCTCTTTACGGCACCAGCCTCCGCACCGCTGTCCAGGCAGGTATCGAAGCGATCTCCATCCAGTTTCAGTACACGGGCGTGCTCCTTCAGAGCATCAACTTCTATCTGTTTGCTGTAAAAGAGAACGTCATGGTATTCCCAGAATTTTCCCTGCTCTCCGGCGCAGCGAGAGGCCTCCGCAGCCTTTTCAGAACTGTGGTGCATGGGCAGTGGAAAATCCTTGAAGATCACTGTCAGGTCATCCCCATACTCCTTCTTGAGCTGCTGTATCTGAGGATTGACTTTCTGACAATAGGGGCATTGGTAATCGGCGAACTCCACCAAAACAACCGGAGCGCTTTCCGCACCGTGTGTATAGGCCTTGGCTACGTTCACTTGTGCAGAAGGCGGCATCAATAGAATATTGATCTTCGCTTCCTTTCGCAGTTTCTCCACATACGCTGCGCGTGCCTTAGTGCGGCGCAGGTCGCGAATGTGCTGCAGAACGTCTTCGCGAACGGATTGGTAGGAGTCCTGCGTATCCAGGCCTTCGTAGTACACCTCAAGCTGGTCTTCTGTCGGGTCCTTTACTCCTTTATAGACTTCTGTATCCAAGAGCTGATCCAGCGAGATAGACCGTCTGCGCGCTTCATCTGCCAGGAGCCGGTTGTCGATCAATTCCTCCAGGGCTTTTCGTTCATTGAGGTAATACTGATATTCAGCTTGAAGAAGCTTGCCGCCCTCATTCTGCTGAAGGTCCGTGAGTGTGAGGTCGGCGCCGCTAACCCTTGCGACTACCTGAGGTGATCCTTCTCTTGCCTGTCCGTAAAGAATGGTCCCCGCCGTAAGGCAAAGTCCCATCACCAGCGAGTTCGCAACGAGCGCAGTTTTCATTGCCTGTTCCTTCTCCACTTCGAATGATCGCTTGATAGGTTGATAGGTTGTGCCAGGGTGGGGGAGGGTGCTGCCCTGGCACTGTAGCTTGTTCGTGAGCCTGGCATGCTGGGCTCTTATTCTTTCTACATGCCGAGTTGGTTATGGCTTCAGTCACCGGTACCGCAACTGCAGATACCATGCCCGCTGCCCAGTATGTTTACGAAAGCGCACTGTGCCTGCAAGTTCGCGAGCTCGGTTGCGCCGAGAGTTGAGTCTGAAAATTCAGTTTCAGTAATGGGCCAGGTAGCGCCTACTGCATTCTGAATGTGAGTTGTCCATGCACGAAGGTTGGCCTTCGGAGAGACATTGGAGGTCGGATCGCATGGAGAGTTGTTTACCGCGGCAGAAACGATCTTGATTACACCGTTCGACGAGATCACGCCGGTGAGCGGATTCGACGTCAGGTCACGACGGACAGACAAAGTCCGCAGACCGTTGTGGGTCTCAACGCAACCGCAGCACTCAGTCATCTGCTGGTCCGCGTCAAAGACGTAGATCATGGCGCAGAGATTCCCATACGTCAGGCCAGGATTGTCAATCCGGACTGTGGCATCGGGAGCTGAGCCAGCATTGTTCGAGAAGTAGTTGAGTTTGTACACATCCTGTGCTGAGGCAATGCCAGCGCCGATTGTAATCAGGCCAGCGATTGCCAGGGCAACGGAAAGCACCTTACATCCTGTGAGTTTCATTCGGAGTCCTCCTTAGCGTATTCTCAGCTTTCGATAACAATAGCTGGGAGCGCTCAGTGCCCAACTCTAAACACAATTCCATTCTTTGCAATTACCCAGTTGACCTACTCCAGTCAGTTATGCCATCCAATCTACTACGTAGGTATTAGCCGGACATTGGAAGCAGCCCTGTAGAGCGGCGAGTATCCGTTGATATCATGCTCCGATGCATACCGAAAAGAGGATGGTGGACTTCATTGCACGGAAGGCTGTAGCGAATGATGCAAACAGTCCTCCGCGTTGCTGCGTATGCGCCACGGAAGGACTTTATTGCGGCGGATTTTGATCATCAAGCACTTGAAGCTGATGCTTCTGCAGTTCATCAAGGATCTGACCGGGGGTCTTCCCCGAGGTGGTTGCGGCTTGTTGAACATTGAATCCGGTGGGGATGCCTATCAAAGTACTTGCAGCCGGAACAGGCGGAATTGGCTCGATCGCCACCTGCGTGTTGTAACCTGCCCCGTCGTACACCGCCTGATTTTCTGCTTGCTCATTCTTAGGCGGGCTAGCGTGCGGCGGCGGACTCGTAGATGCCGCACGAGACTGCGCACTCAGAACCAGCTTGGTAACGATCTGCGGGTCCTGCGATGACGTTTGAATGACATAGTTGTATCCCGACCCGTACAGAAGTTGTGCCAGCGCATCCTTTACAGGTACGGGGCCCACATGATCGAAGACGGAGTCGTCCATTGCTTCTGGGGGAAATTCCACCGCAATGCCAGCGCGTGCTTGAATTGCTTCGAGCACATCCCGCAGCCGAACATTCTCTGCGTGAATCGTGAGTTCGCCCCCTGTATAAGATACAGTCGGAACTGTTGGGGTTCCTGGGGGTTCGGCGCTTTGATCGATTTGAGGCGATGGATCATCGGGTTGCACTGGCTCAGTCATGTTCTTCTTCTTACAGAGCGGCACCTCTTTTTGCGCGATGCGATTGGAACTCTTGACCTCCGGAAGATTCGTGACTTCGCCCGTGAGTTCCGATCCTGGTTGTGAGGAGGACTGTTGCTCCGCGATGTCCGGTCCTTCGTTGGGCGATTGTGACCTCACCACGGACAGTGAGAGATGATGCGGATCGCTTTGTTTGAGCCCGTCGCAGATTTGCGCTTGAGGATTCGCGAGTTTGCTGCTGTCAGATGGCTTATCCGTCTGCCCTGAGACGGGCGGAGAAGCGATCAGCACCCCCAGCGCTGCGAGCAAAACCATGTTTTCGGAGAAGGTAGAACGTGCCGGGAAGGTATCGTCGGCGCACAACAATGATCGAGAGCGCAGCATAGCGTCCTCCTGCGGCTCCAATTCGACCATCATGGAGAGATGATCGCAATCGCACGTATGGACTAACCAAGGGGATTATAGACAGCGAATCCTGAAATCGGAGGACTGGATGTTCTTCCCTTATGCCTCAATCTAAATTCCAACTGAATGCCGGGATATATGCCAGAGGTTCGCCCTCACTTAGCAATAACTTATTAAGTGAACATCCGTACATTCCAATTCCGATTAGTCCAAATAGGCGAACCCGAAAGACGCAACCGATTGTTCTTGACAAAGCCTAATTACCATGGAAAACTCCACGTGCAAGTGGACCTGCTCATTCTCATGGAACAAAGCCAGTCCATTCTGGTGTTAGGGGACTTTCTGTAGCGTGAACCGTATACCAGGCGGTTGTTCGGATGCACGGTGCCCATGTTCGCTCCTACATTGGATTTCTCGCCTAGGCGCCCTCCATGTAGAAAGATGGGCTTTTGGAAGCGGAGGCAGGAACGGTGACTACGGCGACGGCTGTACCTGGTTTTATGTTGCTAAACGGATCGCTCCAGCCAATTGCTTTCAATTCGGAGGCGGTTCAGATACTGGCTTATCCCACCAAGCCGGACGGAATTCACCATAAGGACCTATTTCTCAAAGACAAAATTAGATCCAGTCTGTTGAACCGTCAGAACGGCTCTCAGTTGGCATTTGTCAAAGAATACCGATCGGGGGGGCGGAAGTATGTTTGTCGCGCATTTCACATCGATTGCATTGGTGGTGCGGATGCGTTATTTACAACAGCTCTAATCCTGGAACGCCACTGCTCCACTGTGACCGAGTTGCACGATCTTCTGCTGCAATTTGACTTGACTCCGCGCGAGCAGGAGACCGTCACGCTCCTGGTCGAAGGGCTGACCAGCAAGGAGATTGCGCAGCGGATGAACATCAGTCCCAACACTGTCAAGGCATTTCTACGCCTGGTGATGGTGAAGATGGATGTTTCCACTCGGTCAGGGATCGTGGGGAAAATTGTCGGGCCACATTCATAAGAACGGGGTTGAATGTCAAAAAACCTGCTGAACTAATCCCTCTGAGGGGTTTACCGGGCGTTCATGATGGCGTATTCATGACTTGACATGAAACACGTTAACAAATTCGATCGACGTCATGAAGCCCGGTTTCCCCAAAGCCTTGAAGTATCGGTCAGAAAACTGCCGCAGCTCGGCTCAGCGGAGAATCCGGGGGACTGCACGATGGCGGCACGCGTTCAGAATATTAGCCAAGGCGGAGTGTGCCTCGTCACCCCATGTCCCATCGAGAAATCGTCACTTGTCCGCTGCGAGATCGCTATTAGCGATGCGCCGATCCACTTTGCCACACTCATGCAGGTTCGCTGGACGCGAAAGCAAAGTGCGACACCCGAAAGCTACATATCAGGACTTGAGGCTCTTCTTTAAAGCAGGCACGAGAGTCCGCTCATCTTCGCGGCAGAAGACTAGCACCAAAGAACTAATACCCCTGCTCTAGCGCAACATGTCTAAACTACATAGATACTTGCACGGACGGCTCTCTTAGCCTACAGTCTTCTTCGCTAGGCAGCCTAGCCCATCGGCACTAGCCATCCCGGAGGTGCCTGAAAGTATGATTAACCCTATTTGCGGATCACGCCGTATTACTTGTTCTCCGCGCATTGCGGTCCCTGTTTTGCTAAGTCTGCTGTTACCAGGATGCGGAGGGCCCAAGTCGATATTGAGCATCTCTCCTCAACTTATACAATTGGAGATTACTCCACAAACCTCAAGCATTGCACTAGGGGAGACTGTGCAGTTCAAGGCAACAGGGAAATTCACTGACGGGTCCGAAAAGGATGAAACTAAATTGGCTGTGTGGACGAGCAGTAACGGTAGCGTCGCGAGTGTTGATCCTGCCGGTTTCGCCCAGTCGCATTCCGTGGGAAGCGCCACGATGAATGCCAGGGTCGAAGGTCTTGGCAGTTCAGCCCAGCTTACTGTTTCCAAAGCAGCTATTGTGAGCGTCGCGGTCGATCCATCTGCCTCGTCCATTGCGCTCGGAACCGCGACACAACTGAAGGCAACGGGCACGTATACGGATCAAAGCACTCGTGATGTCACGAGCATCGTGACCTGGGAAAGTTCCGAGCCAAAAATCGTGGTTGTCAACTCAACTGGGCTCGCCGATTCGAAATCTACAGGCAAGGCTTTGATTACTGCGACATCGGGACGCGCGAATGCGTCCTGTGAACTTACCGTGCTGCAGGCAGCACTCGTTGCCGTTTCAGTCGATCAGGATCGCTCCACAGTTCCGTTGGGGACAACAGTACAGCTCAAAGCGTTGGGAGTATACACCGATGGGCACACGCGCGATCTAACAAGCTCTGTCTCTTGGAGCAGTTCTCCCCAGGGTGTGGTGGACGTCAATGCCTCAGGACTCGCGATAGGCCTAAAGCTCGGAACTGCGACAGTCAATGCGAGATCAGGAAGTATCACGGGTACAGGCACTTTGACAGTCTCAGCGGCACTGCTCACCTCGATCGCGATCACCGCTGGAAAGGTCACCATGCCACTCGGTACCACCCAGCAAATGGCTGCTACTGGTACCTATACTGATCACAACACGCGCGATCTGACAAACTCTGTCTCATGGTCCAGCGCTCCCGGCCATATCGTCAGCATCACCAGTCGTGGCGTAGCCGGCGCGAAGGCACTGGGCACAGCGATCATTTCTGCAACTGAGGACGGGATCAGCGCCAGAGCATCCCTCACAGTCTCGCCCCCAGCTCTTACCACCATCAGCATTTCTCCGCCCAATCCAACGATTCCCCTCGCAAGCAGTCTTCAACTCACGACGATTGGATCATTTACAGACGGAAGCACGCAGGATCTTACGAGATCAGTAGCCTGGAGTGTAGACAATGCTTCCATTTTGGGCCTAGGCAGCACGGGCAACGCTACTGGTCAAAGAGTTGGGTCCACGGATGTAAAAGCGGCATTTGGTGGCATCCTGGGTTCCACAACCGTTGTCGTCGAGCCTCTTGTTGCAACCAGCTACTTCATCATCGGGTCGAACGGACTGGACTCAACGTTTCGTATTACAAATCCTGGTGGCGATGAACAGAAGTTATGTGCGATGGTGTATGTATTCGACCAGAGTCAGCAGATGGTTGAGTGTTGTGGCTGCCGGATTTTGCGGGATGGCCTTCGTACCTTGTCATTGAATAAAGACCTCATCGGCAATCCCCTGACAGGTACTCCCCCAATCACCGGTTCGGTCATGCTGGCGACTGCAGACTACACCAGCAATCCGTCCTGCAACCCGTCTTCGATTACTCCTGCGGGAATGGGAATAGGCTGGGCCACGCATCTGCAGGCAACAGCGTCCAATGCAAACGCATTTACTGAAGAACCACTCTCTCAATCACCACTGACTACAACGTTGTCGTCCAGTCTGCAAGCACAATGTGGATTTATCCAGCAGCTTGGTAATGGACAGGGAAGTTGCAGTTGTGGGACTGGCTATTAAAGCATTTTCCGTAATAGTATGATCCAGCCAAAGTCCGCGAAGTGTGGCTTTTCTTGGTGAAAATCCACGCGGGCCTCGGTTGTTTGGTCTATGCCTTTACGGAAAATGCTCCAGTCAACGGGGCGTACGTCACCAAGATTCCCGACAGGACAGCGTGAGCGCGATTCTTGAATTCGGAGAGGCAGTTTTGCGCTGATTCTCTATTGACAGAAGAGGATGCGTGGTGACCCCAGGTTGTTAGAAAGGCAGTACGATGTGGGTTGCGAAAGGTCGGCGATGCTCGACGTGTTTGGATCACCAGTCCGACGGTCCCAGCTGCGTTGTCTTATATATCTTGGCAGTCCCTGGGTGAGCTATCTTTAGTGATGCCACCCACTGGTCCATGGCTTCTGAGACAGATCGGGAGTTGGCGTTCTGGAGGGCGTCAGCTTTAGCCTTCCCGATAGTTTTCAGATCGTCAATGCGTCTTTGTTCTGCCGTTGCGGGATCGCGCAGTTCCCTTTGTCGTTTGGCTACCTTTTCCGCCGCCTCTCAAGACCGGGTCCAGGCGGATTTGAATGTGACCTTGCCGGTATCATAGATGTAGAGACTTTTGCGGCATTTGCATCTCTTCCATTGCGGGTTGCCGACCTGTGTTCAGGTTGCTGAGTGGCGAGCAAACGGTGACCGTGAGCGTGGTGGGCTTGTCTTGGGCTTCCATGCTTGCAGCATAGGCCTTTTGCAAGTCTTTAGCAAAATAGTGCTGATTGTTTGTAAGTGATTGATTTTAATGAAACGGGAGCAATCATCCCCAATGCCTGAAGATGCCGTAACCCCCGTGCGCGTACCCGAACCGGCTCCGAAAGATCCCGCCCAGTTGCAGGGCGAGCCGGAGCTGGAGGGGGATTATCGCCCGGCGTCCGGCACATATCTCGACCCCGTCAATGCCCGAATAGAACCTGACGACTACAATTTTCTCCTTCGTCTGACGGAGGCATTGAACACTACTCTCGACCTGCGGACGCTGCTCAAGCGCACCGCGGAGCTGATCCGGGCTGCCATTCAATACCGCATCTTTGCCATTCTGCTGCTGGATGAATCGGGCAAGGAACTGCGCATGCGGTTCCAGATCGGCCATACACCAGAGGTCGAGCGCATGCGGATTCCTGTGGGCCAGGGTGTTGTCGGCAAGGTTGCGCAAACGCGCCAGGCTATCCTGCTGAACGATGTTTCCAAATCCGAAGATTACATCCCCGCCAACGAGGCTGTACGTTCGGAGCTTGCAGTCCCGCTCATCAACAAGAATCGAGTCATCGGCGTTCTGGATATCGAAAGCGAAGAGGTTGGCTATTTTCGACCTGAGCATCTGCATCTGCTCACGCTGACCGCGTCGCGCATTGGCCAGGCAATTCAGAACGCACGTCTCTACTCCCGCGTGACCCGCCAGGCGCAGGCTCTGGAAGTGCTCAACGAGATTGCCGTCGAGCTGACTTCGATTCTGGACCTCGACCAACTCTTTGAGCGCATTGGTCAGTTGCTGCGCCGGTTGATCGACTACCAGATGTTCACCATCATGCTGGTCTCTTCCAAAGGAGACCGCCTGGTGACCCGCTATGCCTGGCGCTTTGGCCACGCATACACACCCTCGCGATGGCTGCCGATCGGTACCGGACTGGTGGGCGCGGCGGTCGCCGAGTGGCGGCTGATCAATGTGCCCGACGTGACGCAGGATCCGCGCTACCACATGATCAATCCTGAGACGCGCTCGGAGATGATCGTGCCGCTCTTCTACAAGAACCGCGTGATCGGCGTTCTTGACCTGGAGCACGTTCGTCCCGGCTACTTCCATGAGCGGCATGAGCGCACGTTGACCACGCTGGCCGCTCAAATCGCCATCGCCATTGAGAATGCGCGACTTTACCAGCAGGTGCTGCGGCACGAGCAGCAACTGGAGCGAGACCTCTCCATGGCTCGCCAGGTGCAGTTGAGGCTGTTGCCTTCCACGTGCCCCGAACATATCAATGCCGATTTTGCCGCGCGCTTTTTGCCTGCGCGTACCATTGGCGGCGATCTGTACGACTTTGCCGAATACGACTCGAACCGCTCGGCCATCATTCTGGGCGACGTCAGCGGCAAGGCTGCGCCGGCAGCGCTCTTCGCAGCGCTTGTGAGCGGCATCATGCGCGCCGCGACCGCCAACAAGCCCTCGCCCGCCGAGATGCTTAAACTGCTCAACGAGGCGCTGCAGGAGCGTCGCCTCGATTCGCAATACGTGACCATGCTGTATGCCGTGTGGAACGACGAAAACCGCTCACTGCAGGTCGCAAACGCGGGCGCTGTTCCGCCTGTATTCTGCCGCAGCGGGGAGATCACGACAGTCCACGCAGAGGGATTCCCGCTGGGTATGTTTCCCGAGGCGGAATATGAAGAATTCACCATCGCCACGCAGCCCGGCGACGCGCTGGTCTTTGTTTCGGACGGGATCACCGATGCCGAAAATGCGCAGGAAGATATGTACGGCTCTGATCGGCTGGCGGAAATTCTTTGCCAACATCGCGAACGCACCGGCGTTCAGATTGCCGAAGCTATTTTCGCCGATGTCGCACGCTTTCAGGCCGGGCAGCCCCGATTCGATGATGAGACGATCCTCGTAATCAAAGTCAGGTAATCCGGGTCAGGTAGCTCTCCTTCCATCGGACGTCCTTCCGATTATTCCTATGCTGCGCCAAAAAATTGTTGACGCTGAATAGGAACTGTGTATACTCAGTCTATCAATATGCACAGTGGCATCGTAATCTCCCAGACCGACACTCGCCCCATGTACCTCCAGATCATGGAGCAGGTCAAGCAGCGCATTGCTGTTGGCGACTGGCTGCCGGGGCAGGAGATCCCATCCATTCGCCAGCTTGCAGTGGAACTGCGAGTAAGCGTGATCACGGTGAAGCGTGCCTATCTGGAACTTGATCGCGAAGGTGTGATTGTGACCCAGCATGGCAAAGGATCAACGGTCGCGACCGAACCGAACCTGAGTCCACGCATCTACGGCGAGGATCTGGCGGAGCATATCGATCAGGCCGCGCGCCTTGGAGAACTACTGGGCATTACGCCCGACGAACTGGCCCTCCGGCTCAGGAAAGCAGCCGAACGGCTCACGAAGGAGCAGGTATGACAGGCAATCTTGCGGTGCATTTCGAAGGAGTCGGCAAGAAGTATCCCCACTTTGCGCTGGAAAACATCCACCTGGAACTTGAGCAGGGCAGCATCATGGGCTTCATCGGTGCGAACGGCGCCGGCAAGTCCACCACCATGCGCATCCTGATGGGGCTTGTGCGGCAGGATTGCGGCGCTGTTGAGGTCCTTGGACATTCGATGCCAGAGGAGCAGGTGGCTGCCAAACGCGAGATTGGTTTCGTCTCCGAGGACATGCGTCTGTACGACGGGGCGACCATTGCCTGGCACATGCAGCTTATCGGCAAGATCTATCCGGCCTGGGATCAAACATATGCCGACCATCTCTGCAGGCACTTCGATCTGAAGCCACAGCAGAAGGTCAAAGGCCTCTCGCACGGACAACGCGTGAAGTCAGCTCTGATGCTGGTTCTTGCGCGGCACCCGCGGCTTTTGGTGCTGGATGAACCGACGACGGGGCTTGATCCAGTTGCGCGTCATGAGGTTCTTGGGGAGCTGATGAAGGTACTTGCCGATGAGCACCGCACCATCCTCTTCTCGTCGCATAACACGCTGGATGTCGAGCAGATTTCAGACACTATCACCTTCGTTGACTGGGGAAGAATCATCGACTCCGGCGATAAGGAAAGCTATCTCGATAGCTGGCGGCGGATGCGGCTGGATGTTCCGCCGGGCGTCACGCTGCCTTCCCTTCCGGGCACGATCGCGACCGAGCGCGTTGGGCGTATGGCGGTGCTGACTACATGCAGCTTCGATCCGGCGATGACCGCGTTGTGCCGCGACGCTGGAGCAAACATGCAGAGCGTCGATCGCATGACGTTCGAGGAGATTTTCATCCAGAACGTCGAAAGCAGAAGGGATCGGGTGATCGCATGAACTACGCCATGGTAAGGCTTCTCATTCTCAAAGACTGGTATCTTCAGCGCTGGATCATACTCGGTTCCCTGGCCGGCGGAGCGCTCGCGCTGGCCATTACCATCAGCTTCGGCAAGGCCGGATTTTTCATCGGAATGATTCTGCTGGTTACAGTCCTCATCGCCAGTGGCGACCAACTCGCGTTTACACTTGTCGTCAACGAGCGCAAAGAGAAGACGCTGGCCTTCGTCATGAGTTTGCCGATTTCTGCAGTCGAATACACCGCCGGCAAGGTGTTGGCCAATCTGCTCATCTTTCTTGTTCCGTGGACCGCGATTCTGGTGGGGTCTCTCACTTTGATACTCGCTACGCCAGCCATTCCGCACGGACTCGTTCCCTACGTGACCATCATGTGTATCGAGATACTGGTAACGACCTGCTTCGTTTCCTGCGTCGCTATCGTGAGCGAATCGCAGAGCTGGGCGATAGCCACGGTCATAGTGGGGAATGTGGGATTCAATGTCGTCGGCTATTGTGTCGCGCATGTCGCCAGCGTAGCCGCTACGATGTTCGGCCCAGTTGTCGTCTGGAACCCGGCCTCGATCACAATCCTGCTCGCTGAGCTGGTAACGATCGCCGTGCTTTTCGCGTTTACGTTCTATGTGCAGTCGAGAAAGACGCACTTTATCTAAGAGCAGTCTCTGAACTGCAGATTTAGAGGATTCCCGTCCGAATTCGTTAAACTGATACCTGTTGTCCGAATCGGAATACGTGGAGTCCTCTTGCATACCGCGACAGAAGAACGCATTATCCGCCCTGCCAGGAACATCTATGGCAGCCTTCGCCTGCCCGGCGACAAATCGATCAGTCACCGCTATGGCATGCTGGCTGCCTTCGCTCAGGGTACCTCGCGATTCAGCAATTTTTCTACCGGGGCTGACTGCGCCTCGACGCTGGCATGCATGAGCGCGCTGGGCGCGAGTGTCAACCGGCGCGAAGACGGCATCGTCGAAGTGACCGGCGTGGGCGGCAAGGTGAATCAGCCAACAAGCGCGCTGGACTGCGGCAACTCCGGCTCGACGATGCGCATGATCTCAGGGCTGCTGGCGGCGCAGGAGGGGAAGTTTACGCTGATTGGCGATGCTTCTCTTTCGCGGCGGCCGATGGAGCGTATTCGCAAGCCTCTCGAAGCCATGGGCGCGAGCCTGACGCTGACCGAAGGTCATGCGCCAATCCTGATTGATGGCCGTCCTCTCAAGGCTATCGACTACACGACGCCCGTGCCGAGCGCGCAGGTGAAAACCTGCGTACTGCTGGCCGGACTGCAGACGGAAGGCACTACCACTGTTCGCGAAGCGATCCGCACCCGCGACCACAGCGAGCTTGCACTACGAGCATTTGGCGCCAGGGTTGAACGCAGCGTCGATTCGGTGTCGATCACAGGGCCGCAGACGCTTAGTGCGATTGAGGCCACGGTTCCCGGAGACATCTCCTCTGCCGCCTTCTTTCTCTGTGCCGCTGCGCTTTTTCCAGGCTCGCAACTCCTGCTGGATGGTCTGGGGCTCAATCCGACGCGCGCCACGCTGCTGGATGTGCTCACCTCGCTGGGCGCACAGATCAGCGTGCTTAACCTCGAAGACAAGCACTCCGAGTTGGTGGGAACCGTCCAGGTGACTTCACCTGCGGAGGGACTTGGCAGCACGTCCGTCAGCGGGGCGCTCGCCGCCCAACTCATCGACGAACTGCCGGTACTGGCCGCAATCGCACCATACACGCGCGGCGGCATTCGCATCCGCGATGCTAAGGAGCTGCGCGTCAAGGAAAGCGACCGCATTGCGCTGGTCGTCCAGAACCTGCGCGCCATGGGAGCAGAGGTTACTGAGCATGAAGATGGCATGGATGTGCCGGGTGGCCAGCAGTTGCACGGTGCAACGATCGACTCCGGCGGAGATCATCGCATCGCGATGGCCTTCAGCGTAGCCGCGCTTCGCGCCGAAGGAGAAACTCTGATTCGCGGATCGGAATCGGCGGCCATCAGCTTTCCTGAGTTTTTCGACCTGCTGGATTTTGTCGCCGTACGATAGAGTCCGAACTATAGAGATTGAATTCAGCAAGACAGAAAAGCCCGGCGGCCCAATGTGGGTGCCGGGCTTTTCTGTCTTGCTGAAGAATGGTTATTGAGGGGCGGTCGCAGGAGTGGTTGGCACAGTCGGCTCTTTAGCCGGCTGCGCAGGCTCGAGGCCTGGGATAATCGGCACTTGCTTGACAGTCCCTGTGGCTGCGTCGGCCATGTTGATGCCGTAGTGCTGCAGCGTGGTTGCCAGCAACTGGTAGAGGCTGGCGCGGTCTTTCGCATAGGCCGCGCGCGCTGCTGTCAGGCTGTTCTCTGCCGTGGCCAGATTGCGCGACTGCTGCAGGACGAGGGCTGTGGTCGATGCGCCAAGGTGCAGCTTCTTCTGTTCGGAGTCGAGGCTTTGCGCGTTGAACTTCTGCGATGCCTCGGCGGCCAGCACCGCGCCCCGGTCATTCGTGATCGCGTACTGCTGATTGACGACCTGCATCTTGATCTCGGTGTAGAGCTGCTCAAGCCGCAACTGCGCCTGACGATATTCGATCAGCGAGCGTGTGTGGTCTGCCTGCGCGGTGCGGTTGCGGAGTGGGACGTTCAGAGTGAAGCCAATGCCTTTGTCCGGGGCTGAGTTATTGAATGCGTTGTCAAGCGCAGTTCCATATCCAGTTGCTGGAGGGTAGGCAGGAGGCGTCGGAGAAGGAGGGCAGAACGTTGTGCAGTTAGGATTGTGCGCGCCCGCGATACCACTGCCGCCAAAGTAGCCAAAGACGTCGAAAACGGGCAGAAGCGCGTTCCTCGCGCCACGTAGAGTAATTTCGTCCTTCTTGATGGAGAGGAGCGCCTGTTCCAGTTCTGGACGCTGCTGGAAGGCGACGGTTGTCAGTTCGTCGGCCGTCTGCTTCTCTTCCGGAAGTTCTTCGAGGCTGACCCGGTCGGTAGGAATGATTGGCGCAGCGATGAGCGCCGGATCGCTGAGGTTGCGCGCGATGGCTTGCTTGACGATGAGTTGCTGATAATTCAAGTTGCTCTGTGAACTGATCAGGGCCTGCTTGTCAGCGGCCACAGCGGAGTCCGCGGTGACGACGTCAAGGGGAGCCATGGTTCCGATTTCCAACTGCTTGCGGTCGTCGGCGGCTACCTTGCTGCTCTGCTCGATGGCGCGCTCCTTGGCTTGCAAATCCTCATAGGAGCTGACCAGGGCCCAGTAGATGTTCTCGACCTGGTTGACGGTGTAGAGAATCTGCTGGCGAAAAGCGGAGTCGGTGATGCGGCGGTCGTAGATTGCTTCCTGCATGAAACGCCGGTTTACCCAGATGCCACCGCCCTGCAACAGGTGTTGCGTCACGGTCGCTTTGAAGTTCGACAGGAGTTCGGGGCTGAACGCAGCTGTTGGATTCGAGTTTCCAGCATAGGTATTGTTGAACCCGATCACAGCATTCGTGCCGGTTACGAATCCCTGATTGTAGGTGAAGTCGTAAGTATTCGTCGTCGATGTTCCGCCCTGGAAGAAACTGGTGCTGGGCGTGCGCTGACGATCGAACTGAATGGCAGCAGTAACGTATGGATCGAGATTTTCCGGCAGCGGTCCGGCACCGTCTGTGGAAACCACAATGCCCGCAGCACCGGTCGCAGCGCCAGCAGAAGTGCCGCCGGGGCCGCCGCCAACGGTAAGCGTTTGCGAACTGCCACCCAGAGTATTCGCCACCAGGCCCGAGTTAACGCCACGCAACTGGCTACCAGCCCGCGCACGTAGAAGATCGGTATCGGCGATGTCGAGGTTGTAGCGCGCGATGGCCAGATCGTAGTTGTTCTCAAGCGCAAGAGTGATGGCGTCGCTCAGGCTCAGGTATATCTTGCCGTTTTTCACCAGGTCACTGAGGCGCACGGAGTTCATGAAGTTGGCAGGAGGCACATCCGTGTCCTTGCCCGTATATATCTTGAGGGGGTTGGGAAAGAACCCGTGAGGTTTGCTGAAATCCTTGGTGGTATCGCGAAGATACAAGGGCTCGGTAGGTACCGGGGCGGGAGCCGCAGGCAACTCGTTCAAGACCTTGTCTCCGGCCTGGGGAGCAGTCTGTTGGGCAAATCCCTGTGGCATCCCGGCAGTCAATCCCAGCAGAACTACTGCTGCAGCACGCAAACGCCCGGAATTCTGTTTGCGGTTGCGGCCATTGGCGATCTTCATCGGCTCGTTAATCTCCTGTGCAACAACACGATTCCCGTACAAATGCATGAATCCTCTCCACTCATCGATAAGGCATGTGGGGTGCCACTCATCAAGACGCTGTTGCTCGCCAGTCGGACGCATTTTCTCGCAGGTTGAAGCGAGAAACCGGGATCAGTCGAGTAAGCCTGTTTCTGCTACCAACCGGATACGTCTAAAGCGCTGATTTCGTTCCCGCGAAAACGGCACGAGAAGAGTGGACGGACATCTGTGATCCAGTCGCTCGAATCTCTTCCGAAACACAAGCGGCGGAACCCACCAGAAAAGCTGAGTATATCCCAGCCCATGCCTGCGCCTGCGTAGCGATCCGAAGCCGCCGGTCTGCGCTTGTGTCTGTCTCTCTGGTATCGCCGGTCCAGTCCAATAAGATCAGAGTTCGGAGTTTCAAAGAATCGGGACCGAGAAGAGTCAGCGCTATCCAATGCAGAACTGGAAACTCACGCTTGCGTACGACGGCACTCCCTACCATGGATGGCAGGTGCAGCCCGGGCTGTCTACGATTCAGGGTGAGCTGCAATCTGCTCTGCACAGGATTCTCGGCGAGTCTCCCTTGCCTCAGGGTTCAGGCCGTACAGATGCGGGAGTTCACGCTCTTGGCCAGGTGGCCAGCTTCGGGCTCGATGCCCCTATTCCGGCTGAGAATCTTCTGCGCGCGCTCAATCGCACTCTTCCTGCTGCCATTCGCGTGTTGCAGACGGTGCATGCGCCCGAAGCCTTCCATGCGCGGCATTCGGCTGTGGCCAAAACATACGAATATCGCATCTTTCGGGGAGGGCTGTGTTCGCCTTTTCTGGCACCTTATGTTCATCAGTGCCGATGGCCGCTCGATCGCGCCGCGCTCGACGAAGCCGCTGGCGATGTGGTCGGAGAGCACGATTTCGTTAGTCTCGCTGCGAGCGACCCGGATTTGACTGGCCGAGGCGAGGACTCCGATACGGACGAGCGCTCTACGATTCGGACGATCCTCTCCTCGGCTTGGAGTGAGACGCCCGGAGAGCAGGGTCTGCTGATATATCGGGTCAGGGGTAGTGGTTTTCTGCACCATATGGTGCGAAACCTGGTTGGCACCATGCTGGAGATTGGCCGGGGGCAGTTCCCGGCTGGGGCTATGCCGGGCATTCTTGCGGCGCGGGCGCGGTCTGCTGCTGGACCAACGGCGCCGGCGCGTGGGCTGTTTCTGCATTCGGTTGAATATCCAGAGGTTTAGCGGATCCAGCTATTTAGCGACTGATGCGCCCTGCTACCCTGAAGCTACGACGATGGCTCTGCTTGGCCGCAGTTCGGCTTTTTCTCGGGTGACGGCGCTGGCTGAGCAGCGTCCGCTGCACCAGGCTTTTCGCTGGCTTCATCTGCATGGGCGGCGTGTGATGGGCTGGCAAGCTGAGTTGGCGGCCATTCCTGCGCCGCCGTTTGGTGAAGAAAAACGGTCGCTGTGGATGGCGGAACGGTTTCGCGAGGCCGGCTTGGCTGCGATCGTAACTGACTCAATCGGCAATGTTTACGCTGAATTTCGAGGATCCGGAAACGAAGCGGGGACCGGGCCAGTCGTACTGCTTTCTGCCCATCTTGATACAGTCTTCCCGGCCGACACTCCCCTGAATCCGATCCTGCAAGATAACCGGCTGGAGGGACCTGGAGTTTGCGACAACGCTGCCGGAGTTGTCGGTATGCTGGCGGTTGCTCACGCCTTGGCGCAGTCGTTTTCGGGGACGCAAATACCTGATGGGGCAGCACTTATCTTTGTCGGCAATGTGGGTGAAGAGGGCGAAGGCGACCTGCGGGGGGTGCGGCAGGTCTACCGGGATTCGCCATATTCGGGGCGGATCGCGGCGCATATCGTTCTGGATGGGGCGGGGGCTGAGACGGCTGTTACGCAGGCGCTGGGGAGCAGGCGTTTTCAGGTGACTATTACCGGGCCTGGGGGACACAGCTTTACCGATGCCGGCACTCCTAACCCTATTATTATCATATCGTTAGCTTTGTCTACGCTGGCGAATGTGCCGCTGACGGCGAATCCGGCTGAGCCTCGGGTTACGGTGAATGTGGGCACTATTCAGGGTGGGACGAGCGTCAATACGATCCCTGAGAGCGCTACCGCGACGCTCGATTTTCGGTCCACAGATGTACAGCAACTGGTGCGGCTGGAGGTGGCGCTGCACCGGGCTGTTGAGGACGCTGTTGAGGCGGCAAATTCCGAGGCGAGGCAAAGAGACCGGCCTCGCAACGGTAATGGGAGTCACGGCGTGATTCGCTATACCATTGAAAATATTGGGGATCGGCCTGCTGCGGAGCTGCCTGGGGATTCGCCGTTGCTGGATGCGCTGAAGGCTGTGGATCGGCACCTGGGGCTTCGAACCGATCTACGGCTTGGGTCTACGGATGCGAATATTCCGTTGTCGCTGGGGATTCCGGCGGTTTCGCTGGGGGCCGGCGGGGAGGGCGGCGGGGCGCATACGCGGGCTGAATGGTACTCGGCTGTGAACCGGGAGCTGGGGTTGCGGCGGGTGCTTTTGCTGACGCTGGCGATGCTGGAATGGGCTGGGAAGCAGGGGTGATTCTGGATTTTTGGCGTCGCATGACGGGTTGGGGAATGTAAATCGTCGGGTGGATTAGATTGTTTGTTTGATTTCTTACGATGCTTGCGGGATTTTCAACGTTGATTGCATGTTTTTCAAGCTACCCTGCCAATTCATGACCGATCAGGCTCACCCATTCTCGCAGTTGCAATTGGTGCCGGCTCAAATCAAGCTCGCAAAGTTGTACACCCAAAATCTCCCACGGTGACGGCGGCGCATTCCGTCCTCCGATGCCCAAGAGCCATCGCGCAGAATAGCCGTAATATCTCGCTGCAAGTTCTTCCTCGCGACGAACGATCCATTCCGATAGGAGGACTAATACCTTATCCGGCTGCGGTGTCTTCAGATGAAGCGCGAACCAGAGCAGGCCAATGCCGTAATAGCAGACTTGCTCATCTTGTCCTTCCGGTTCTGAGTTCAACAGCAGCCACGCCAGGAACCTGGTCGCATGTGGATAGAAGTCTATCGGCAACACGAGCAAGCTATGAATGAGTTGAATCAGGCTGTAACTGGGCTGAGCCGCATCCGCCGTATAGTTCCACGGCTCCGCGAGTGCCCTCAGCAGCGCGGCGCTGGAAAACGCCCGCATCCAGTGGCCGAATGAGCCGGTTCTCCCTGGCTTCCATTCTGGATTTTCAGGCTCGGAATATCGAATAAGTTCCAGCACTTCGCATGGGCACCAATACATTTTTTCCGGGAATGTGCCGGTGTCCCGAACCTGCCTCAAGGCTACAAGATGCTCTTCCATCCGGCTACCGTAGTCGGCGGCAGCGATCTCCTCCAGCATCTCATCGTCGATGTGCTTGGAGATTTCGCGGAGCAAGCCTTCTGGTTCGGGATCGAACTGCTTTAAGAGTTCGATTATTGGTGTCGCGTCCATATCTGTGTTCCTAACCCCGCATTCTTGGGTTGACGAGGCGGTAGGTGAGGTCGGTTAGCAGGTTGACGAGGACGTAGGTGAGACCGATGGCTAGCAGGCTGCCCTGGACGAGGGCGTAGTCGCGGCCTGAGATGGCGGTTACTACGAGGCGGCCGAGGCCGGGCCAACTGAAGATGGTTTCGGTGACGATGGCTCCGGCGAGGAGTGCGCCGAATTGCAGGCCTACTACTGTGACGATCGGAACGAGGGCGTTGGGCAGGGCGTGACGGTAGACGACTGCTCGTTCTGAGAGGCCCTTGGCTCGGGCGGTGCGGATGTAGTCGCGGTTGAGCTCTTCAAGCATAGCGGTACGGACCATGCGGGTGAGGATGGCGGCGAGGGAGACTCCCATGGCGATGGTGGGGAGGACGAGGTATTTCCAGCCTTCGGCGGAAAAGATGCCTTCTGTTCCGGCGCCGGAGACGGGGAGCCAGCCTAAGCCGATGGAGAAGATGAGGACCAAGATCGGGGCGAGGGCGAAGGCTGGGACGGAGAGGCCGAGGAGGCTGACGAGGCCGAGGGTCTGGTCTTGCCAGCGGCCGCGTTTGACGGCGGCCATGACTCCGGCGGGGACGGCTAAGGTCAGGCCGAGGAGGAGCGCGGTTACGGTGAGTTCGATGGTGTAGGGGTAGCGGGTGGAGATGAGGTGGACGACGGTGTCGTTAAGGCGGATGGACCGGCCCAGATCTCCGTGGAGGACGTCGCGCCAGTAATGGAGGTATTGCACGTGGAGCGGCAAGTCGAGGCCGTACTGGTGGCGCAGGGTGGCGAGGTCGCCCGCGGTGGCTCCTTCGCCGAGCATCTGGAGGATGGGGTCGCCGGGGACGAGGTGGATGAGGAGGAAGACGAGGGAGACGACTACCCAGACTACGGGCACGGTCAGCAGGACGCGGGTGAGGATGGACTTCATGGGTCTCTTCCACAATAAACGTTGTGGAAGTCATCTCGGAATCTCGGTTGAGTTGACATGATGTGAGCCAGGACCCGCCAGGCGCACATCTGCGATCCCACCCTTCGCAAAGAACGCGAAGGATGGGGCACCCCGAAAGTTTCTTCTTGCGCGAGGGCGCGAGCTATGCGATAACTACGTCATGCGTAGTATGCGACACGTAGTAGAGGACGAAAGTGAAGGTGGGCAGGGTCATTATTCAGACCCGCCTTTGTTGGTGCTGGCCAGTCTGGCTAGCGGGCCTAAGCATGGGCACGCGATGATTGAGGACATTGCCAGCATGTGCGGGACGCGGCTGGGGCCGGGGACGCTGTATGGGGCGATTGCGCGGCTGGAGCAGCAGGGCTGGATTGAGCCGTTGCCCGTTGAGGATCGCCGACAGCCTTACCGGATTACCGGGGAGGGCTTGAGGGTGCTGCGGGCGAAGCTGGCTACGCTGGAACAGTTCACGAAGGCCGGGTTGAAACGGCTGGAGGCGCTATGACGCCAAGGGCTGCCCGCTTGCTTACACGCCTATACCCGCGAGATTGGAAGCGGCGCTATGGGCGTGAGTTTGAGGCACTGCTTGAGATGGGTCCGGCGGATTTTTGCACGTTGGCTAATGTTGTCTGGTCTGCGTTGGTGGAACATATCTTCTCTTGGCGAGGTGTGACGATGAATCGACTTCACCGTTCTCTTGGCGCAATTGTTTGCGCTTACCTGGCGGTGATTGCGGCCGGCCTTAACTTTTATGCAACCGTGGACGACTCTTCTTTGGCGGCTGCGATGCAGACTCACCTGTATCTTTCCGACGCGTGGAGCGTGGTGGCGCTGGGTTCGGTGATCGCGCTGATGGGCGCGGTGGCGATGCTGCTTCCATTGCTGGCGGGCGCGCTGCGATTCGCGGTGTCGGAGAGGCGGGGCGACGTTCTGCTTCGTTTGCTGGTTGCTCCGGTGGCGACGGCTGTACTGACTGCGTGGGTGGTTGGCGCGTTCTTTGCGCTGGGTGGACATTGGGCTCCTTTGCCGTGGACTATTGCCGGTGATTGGACGGCGTCGGCGGATTGGCCCTCGCTGCCGGCACGATGGGCGTTTGGATCGATTACGGCTGGGCTGGCGCTGTTGCTGTTGATCGTGAGTTCGATGAGTATTTATCAGGCGATTGAGCGCACGCGGTTCGATGCTGTGCGATTCACCTTGCTGCATCGACTGGTTACTGTGCATCCGTTGAAGGCGGCTAGAATTCCGGGCATGATTACGGCGGTTGCGATGGTGGTGATGACGCTTGGAGTTCTTGTGTGGGGAGTGATCGCGATGCGCGATGCGACAGCGGCCTTTGATGGATATTCTGGCCCGATGCATACGACGGCTTTGGCGTCATGGATTGGAAGTTTTTGCGTGTTTGCGCTCGCGAGCGTGGTTGCGCTGCGGATGCTGCCCGCGCTTCGCAAGCAGGCAAACGAGGGATTAGCAGGATGACACCATGAATCCACGACTCGCGCGACTGCTTACGCTGTTGTATCCGCGTGGGTGGAGGGAGCGCTATGGCGCGGAGTTTGAGGCGTTGCTGCAGGATGAGAAGAGCGGTTTTGGAGCTGCGTTGAATGTGATTTGGTCGGCGCTTATCGAGCGCATATTTCCTACTCAGGGAGGCAATATGAATCATCCATCACTTGGCTCTGTGATCAGGCATCCGAGCGCCTTTGTTCCGCTGGCGATGTCGCTTACGGCCCTGGCAATGCTTGCCTGCGCGCTTACCTATGGGATTGTCCAACACGGCAGCGTGGTCCGGGAGGCGGATGAAGGGACGGTCGCGCATCTTTGGCAGATTCTGATGGCGGGGCAGATGCCGGTGATTGTGTTCTTTGCGATCAAGTGGCTACCGCGGGCTCCGAGGCCGACGCTGTGTGTGCTGGGGATGCAGGCGGGGGCGGTGCTGGCGTCGATGGCGCCAGTGTACTTTCTTGGCTTGTGAATCGGGTTCAGACTTGGTTCCTCCGGGGCTGAAGCCCCTCTTTTCGCAGATTGGATTCAGGGGCCTGAAGGCCCCTGCTCCCTCCGGTGGAATTGCGTGCAGGTCACGGAACACCGGGGGGCGATGGATTCGTAAAAGTAGATTCCCTGCGGGAATGACAGACAGAAGAGCAAGGACAAAGGCAAGGGCAACAGCAGATCCTTCGCTGCGCTCAGGATGACAATTTTGTTGCTCGGTAACAACTGCAATTCGGGGTGATGATTCTATTTCGGAATGACGATTCTATTTCGGGGTGACGGTTCTATTTGGTGACAGTTCTATTTATTGACGCTTTCTTCCTGCGTCGATAGCTCTTCGGCTGGTTCGACGCGGATTTGTTTGATTCTGCGGCCTTCCATTTCTGTTACTGTCATGCGGCGGTTTTCGTAGAGGATGCTGTCGCCGGGTTTTGGGATTTTGCCTAGTCGCATCAGCAGGAAGCCCGCCAGGGTTTCTACGCCGCCGTCGCGGGGCAGGTGCCATTGCATCTGGGTTTCGAGGTCGCGGAGATTTACGCTCCCCTCTAATAACAGGGCTCCTGAGGCTGTGGTGAGGACGGGTCTTGCGGGGTCGTCGAATTCGTCGTCGAGTTCGCCGGTGAGTTGTTCTATGGCGTCTTCTACGGTGACCAGGCCTACTGTTGAGCCGTATTCGTCGACGACTATGGCCATCTGGCGGCGGCGCTGCTGGAATTCTTTGATCAGGTCGAGGACGGTCTTGGTTTCGGGGACCATGAGGACGTCGCGCATGATCTGGCTGATGCGAAGTTCGGCGATTGGGGCGGCGGCGGAACGGGTGCCGGCTGTGCGGCGGAAGTGCATGAGGCGGGAGAGGTCTTTGGAGTAGATGACGCCGATGATGTGTTCGGGGCCTCGGGTTTGGTCGTAGACCGGGACGCGGGAGTGCAGATGTTCGATGACGAAGGCACTGGCGGCTTCGATGAGGGTGTCGCCGGGCAGGGAGACGATTTTCTGACGGGGGGTCATGATTTCGCGGACGGGGACTTCGTCCATTTCGAGGGCGCGGTGGATGAGGCGCTCCTGGAATGGCGGGAGGACGCCCATCTGACGGGCGGCGGTGGCGATGAGTTTGAGCTCTTCGGGGGAGTGGACGGAGGCGTGGTGGCCCACGGGGATGCGAAAGAGATGGAGGACGAGGCGGGCGGAGGATTGGAGTAGCTTGACGGCGGGGCGGGTGACGGCCATGAAGAAGAGCATGGGGCCGGCGACGGCGATGGCGAGGTTTTCGGCGCGGCGGAGGGCGAGGGATTTGGGGACGAGTTCGCCGAGGAGGACGTGGAAGTAGGTGATGAGGGAGAAGCCGATGACGACGGAGGCGATGTGGGCGAAGACGATGGCGTGAGGGAGGCCCTCGAGCCAGCCCTGGAAGATATGAGCGGCGACGGGTTCACCGATCCAGCCGAGGGCGAGGCTGCAGAGTGTGACGCCTAGCTGCACGGCGGGGAGGAAGCCATCGAGGTCGCGCTGGAGGCGGCGGACGGCGGCTGCTCCGGGGATGCCTGCGGCGATCATCCGATCGACGCGGGTGCTGCGCATGGAGACGAGGGCGAACTCCGCGGCGACGAAAAAGCCGTTGGCCAGTATGAGGATGGCGACGGCGAAAATCTGTAGCAGCGGTAGACCGTGCATATCGGGTTGAGTCTAACACTGGTGCGGCGGGTTGGCGCCGCTTCGCGGCATTAGCGGGTTGGCGAGTTAGCGGGTTCGGTTCGGGGCCGAATGCTGCGGTTAGCGGGTTCGGTTTGGGGACCCGATGCTCTGGAACCAAACTCCACTAGTCAACGTATCTCACCTCGACACGTCATTACAGGGTTTCATTGGACGTGTTCCCTAAGCGCGAGTTTTTTGGAGGGTTGTTGTGGCTGCAGCACGAAGAAAGGGCCGTCTGTGGCTCTGGATTATTTTGATTGCGATTGTTGTTCTGGGTGCGACCGGATTCGGTATTGCACGTCTTGCCTCTGGTTCTGGGATTGACCCTAACAAGCTGGGGAAGGTTTCGCGTGGGGATGTGGCGCGGTCGGTGGTGGCGACGGGCAAGATTACGCCGATTACGCAGGTCGAGGTGAAGTCTAAGGCTTCGGGGATTGTGGAAAAGCTGTACGTAGACATCAACAACGTCGTGAAAAAAGGTCAGCCGCTGGCGCAACTGGATCAGCAGGAGATTGCTGCCCAGGTAGCGGCGCAGCGGGCGCAACTTGGGGCGGCGGAGGCGAATGTTTCGAACTTTGAGGCGGCGCTGGAGCAGGACAAGGTAAATGCTGCCGCTCCGGACCTGCCTATGTACAAGGTGACGCTGGACCGCAATGAGGCGATGGTGAAGCAGGGGTTGGTGCCGCAACAATCATTGGATAATGCGAATCGCGATTACCTTGCGGCGTTGAACAAGCGCGATGGAGCGCGGGCGCAGCTTGCGGTGGATGGCGCGAAGCTGAAGCAGGCCAAGGCGCAGGTTTCGCAGAGCCAGGCTACGTTGAACCAGCTGAATGAGCAGCTTAGCTACACGACGATTCTGGCGCCGATGGATGGGGTGGTGCTTTCGCGGGATGTGGAGATTGGCGATGCGGTGAGTTCGATTCTTGTGCTGGGGTCGACGGCGACGCTGGTGATGACTGTTGGCGATACGACGGAGGTCTACGTCAAGGGCAAGGTGGACGAGGCGGATATTGCGCACGTCTATATGGGCCAGCCGGCGCGGATCAAGGTGGAGAGTTTCAGGGATAGGTATTTTCAGGGGAAGGTGACGAAGATTTCTCCGATGGGCGTGGAGAAGGACAATGTTACGACCTTTGAGGTGCGGGTCTCGATCAACAATCCGGGCGGCGAGTTGAAGGCGCAGATGACGGCGAATGCGGAGATATTGCTGGATGAGCACAAGGGCGTGTTGACGGTGCCGGAGAATGCGGTGATCTATGACGCGCAGAAAAATGCTTCGGTTGAGGTTCCGGACAAGAAGCAGAAGGAAGGCAAGCGGAAGGTTGCGGTGAAGGTTGGGCTTTCGAATGGTTCAGTGACTGAGTTGCTGAGCGGGTTGAAGGAAGGCGACCAGGTGGTGTTGCAGTAGGTGCGTGAACGCGATTGTCCTGTTCGATTTTGGACAGTGGAATCGCGATTGCGGACAAGGTAAGAAAACAGCTTGGTGGAGCGCTATCAGAAGAGCTTTGAAATGAGTATCTTGCCGGGATTTGAGTTTGGCATGGCGGGTGCTAGTTAGTAGGGCGGAATCGTCCGATGGAAATGCTTAAAAGCAGATCCTTCGCTACGCTCAGGATGACAACCTAAGTTCAGGATGGCATTTCTTATTTCGCAGTGAAACATTCGCCTTGAATGACAGTTGTATTGGATGAAGAGGATAATTCTTAGTCCTGATCGAATTTAGTTTTCGAAACCAGTAACTTTGTGAGGAACGACATGAAACTTTGGATTCCAGTTTCTGCAGTTGTAGTGGCGCTGGCCGCTGTGCCGGCGTTTGCTTCTGAAGCTACCTTTGAAAAGACACTCTCGGTTTCGGGGGCTGTCACACTTCATGTTTCGACGGGGTCGGGGAATATTCACATCACGCCTGGGTCGGACAATCAGGTGCATATCTTTGGCAGGGTGAAGTCGCATGGATTTGGCGACAGCGACCAGAGGGTTCAGGAGATTGCGGCGCATCCGCCGATTGAACAGACGGGCAGCATTCTGCGCATTGGCGGGCACCAGGAGAATCTGCACAACATCTCGATCGACTATGAGATTACGGCTCCGGCGAAGACTTTTCTGGAGGCTTCTTCGGGCTCGGGCAATGTCGAGGATGAGGGCGTTGGCGTGAATGCTCGGCTGAATACGGGGTCGGGCAATATCCACGCCAAGGGGCTGACTGAGAGCTTCAGTGTGGAGACTGGCTCGGGTGATATTTACGCTGAGCAAAGCGGGTCTGGCGATGTGAAAGCCAATACCGGCTCGGGCAATATCGAGCTGCGGAATATCTCGGGCGGGTTGCGCGCTGAGACGGGGTCTGGCGACATCAAGCTGGGCGGCCAACCGAAGTCGGGTTGGAAGGTGACGACTGGTTCGGGCAATGTGGAGATGTGGGCTGAGCGGTCGGCTTTCACGCTGGAAGCCTCGACCGGGTCAGGCAGCATCCACAGCGACAAGGAGATGACGGTGCAGGGTTCGATCGATAACCACCATCATCTTTCCGGCAAGATCAACGGCGGCGGACCGACGGTTCGCGTGGAGACGGGATCGGGAGATATCCGGATTCACTAGAGTTCTGTAGCTCAGGTTTATAACTCAAGTTTACCAACGGGTGTTCCTCGGCGAGGTCTGAAGGGCTCCACGGGACGGGCCTCGCCTTTTTTTAAATATTTAGAGGAAGGATGGAGCAGGCTGCTTCCCTGCCCCATGCCTATTGGAATGCTTACTTCGCTAATTCGTAGACTACGGTAATTGTGGTTTCCACTTCGACGGGATCTCCGTTGAGGAGGAAGGGCTGCCAGCGCCATTGCCGAACAGCGTCGAGCGCACTTTGCTGCAATTCGTTCGGACCACTGTCAACGCCGATATGTTCAGGAACGCCCTCTTTGCTGATGATCACGGAGAGTTTCACCGTCCCTTCAATTTTTGCTTTCTTGGCGTCGGGTGGATAGACCGGATTTACGCGGGTAACGATCTTGAGGTCGTCAGCCTTGACGGCGACCCGTTTTGGGTGATCGGTTTGTGCTGCCGATGGGAATACGTCCATTCGTAGCGCGACCGCGGAGACACAGGTGGCGACCGCCGCGAGGGCGCATGCTGCTGCAATCGCAAACCGCCGCGCTCTGGAGATTTCGATTCGTTTTTGAGCCAGATTCATAATTCTCCTCTCGAAAATGTTGGCATCGAATATCCCGATGGCGTGAAGGGTTCTGGCTGGAGATCGGTCGGAGAGGATCGACGCCAGCCGCAGTAGTGATCTCGCATAATCTTCCCTTCCCTGGATGGCTTCTGCGGCAATGCAGTCGCAGACGATCTCGCGTGTTTCCGCAAGGCGGGAGCGAGTGATCCATAACACCGGGTGATAGGCCGCGGCGAGCGAGAGAAACTCGTAGATAAGGTTCTTTGCGAAGTCGTGGCGTTGCATGTGTGCGAATTCATGAGCGAGGACCGCCTCCAGGTCGCTCTCGGTTACGCGGTCGAGGAAGGAGGGCGGAAAGAGCAGTAACGGAGTGTGGATGCCTACTGTTACGGGGCCGAAGATCATGGAAGAGGTTGCGATTGCGAAGTTGGTTGATTCGAGATTGAGAAGGTGAGCGTAGCGATTGAATTTTCCGGCGAGATCGCTTGTCAGTGTGAGAGGTTGCGCTTCCCTGCTCATGGCGGCCGTCTTCCATAGACCGAAGGTAAGGCGGCCGATGAAGTAGAGGACTATGCACGCATAGGCTATGAGGATTGCCGCGAGGATGGATGCGGGAAGTCGAAGAAGGCCTGCTCCGGACGCTATGCTGGGGCCGAGGATAACGTGGACTTCGCCTCTTGCGGCATTGCCTCCCAAGATCGATGCGAGGAGCGCGGAGGCCTGCTGCCACAGGCTATTCAAATCGAGACGGCACATCGGCAGGATGGTTTCGATGATGAGTGCGCCGACCCATACGCGGTGTTCGGCGCGCGGGCTTACTGGACGGATGAGGCGTGCTGCGATCCAGGCGGCGGCGAAGATCAATGGGAGTTGCCAGATGGAGTTCAACAGATATGCGATAGTCCAGGCTTCGAGAGCTTTCATTTCCCTGCTCCTTCCTTCTCCAACCGCTTGGATAGCTCGAGGATTTTTTTTGCGTCGATCTGGCGGGTCTTGATGAGGCTCATCACGAGTTCTTCGCTGGAGCCGCCGAACATGCGGTCGATTAGATCGCGGACTGCGTGGCCTGAGGCGTTGGCTTCGCTGACGGTGGCGCTGTATTCATAGGCGCGGCCGTGCAGTTTGCGCTTGAGCTTGCCCTTGCGGTGCAGGATGTTGAGCATGGTTTGCACGGTGGTGTAGGCGAGCTCCTGTTCGAGGCCTTCCTGCACGGTGTTCACATTGCTGGGGCCCAGTTTCCAGATGACCTGCATGATCTGGAGTTCGAGCTTGGTCAGGGTTTCTTTTTCGCGCTTGCCCATCGGCCTCTCCTGTTCCTCCTAAGTGATTAGGAGATTAGGCGCTGCTGGGAATTGTTGTCAACTAAATTCTTAGGACATGTATGAGTTTCGATTTGTTTGAAAGGCCGAGCCGCAATCAATCTGCTAACCTGAGCGGCATGAGAAAGATGCCGGGTTGCTTGATCTGGATCGCGATTCTGATCGTTGCGTTGGTGCTGCTTTTTGGCGTCGTTCGCAGGAGTACCACGTATGAGGTCAAGGCTGATGCGCGCTCAGGGGAGTTGATTCGCGAGTTGAAGCTTGAGGTGCTGCCGAAGGAGTCGGGGTATCTGGGGATTGTTGGGAGTTCGGCGCAGAAGGTGGCTGTGGATGGGAAGCAGCTTGCCGTGCAGAGCCAGGTGTATTACATGCTCACGGATAAGCTGCCGATCAATTATCTGCACTGGTTGGCTCCGGATGATACGCATGTTCTGATCGAGGGCGGCCCGGTGGATTACTACATCTTTCATCCCGATGGGCGTGCGGAGATGGTGACGCTGGGGACGGATGTGGCGCATGGGGAGCGGCCGATTGTGGCGGTGCCGGGCGGGTGCTGGAAGGCGCTTCGGCTGCACAAGGGCGCGAAGTATGCGCTGATGGCGAATGCGCTTTCGCCGGAGTTTACGCCGGATCGGGTTAGGATTGGCGAGGGGGCGGAGTGGGTGACGCGATTTTCGGGGAAGGCGGAGTGGGCTACGCCGGAGTTTTTACGGGAGATGATTGGGCCGAACTGGGTGCGGTGAAGCGGCAAGTTGGCGCGCTGCGCGTGTTGGCAAATTAGCAGGTTAGCGACGGCCTCTCCGTCTCGTACACTGGAGGTATGTTGCGTATATTTCGGCCTATTCCTGTGGAGTCTTTGCGGTTGATTGTTTTTGATCTGGATGGGACGCTGATCGACTCGCGTCAGGACCTTTGCAATTCGGTGAATGCTGCCCTGCTCAATTTTGGGCTGAAGCCGCTGCCGGATGCGGCGATTGCCAGCTATATCGGCGATGGGGCGGCGATGCTGATTCGGCGGGCGTTGTCGATTCCGGGGGAACTGCCGCCGGGGCAGGTGCTGGATGAAGGGTTGTTCAACGAGGCATTTGCGTTTTTTCTGACCTACTATCGGGCGCACAAGCTGGACTATACGACGGTGTATCCGGGGGCGATGGATTCTCTGGAGGCGCTGAAGATGCTGCCGGATGGAAGCAAGCGACCGATGGCGGTGCTGACGAACAAGCCTGTAGGTCCGGCGCGGGCGATCTGCGATGGGCTGGGGATTTCTGAGTACTTCTTCAGCGTTTATGGCGGGGACAGCTTTGCGACGAAGAAGCCTGATCCGATGGGGCTGGTGGCGCTGATGGAGGAGGCTGGAGTCGGGGCCGGGGAGACGCTGATGGTGGGCGACTCGGATGTGGATATTCGGACGGCACGGAATGCCGGGGTTTGGGCGATGGGGTGCAGCTTTGGGCTGGCTCCGGAGACTCTGCATGAGGCTGAGCCGGATGTTTTGGTGGATCATGCTTCGGAGTGGGCTTCGGTGCTGGGGGCTGGGGTGACGACGGGTGTGACGGAGATTCGAGGCTGAATTCGGACCTGATTGGTGAAACCCACCCTAGCCACAAAAACAAAGGCGTGGCGAGGGGGCACCCAGAATTGATCCCATGCCTGAGGGGCTGACCCAACAAATTCTTCGGGAAAATGTTTCGAGGTTAAACAAATTTCACCCGTGATCCGTCTTAAAGATATTGTTTTTGAAATTTTTGGTAAATCCATTTACTCCCAGTTTATGATTTCTGGAAGGAGTCGCTCTTGTCACACTTTTTGCCTCTCTCGGTCTCTCGCTCTCTTTCTTTGTCTGTTGCCATTCTCTTAACCTCTTCTTTTGTGGCAGTTACGCCTTTAGCTCACGCTGGAGTTGCGGGTAAACCTGCGCTTCTTGGCGAAGTTGCGCCCGGGACGAAGCCAGGGGCTGTGGTGCGCGGGGTTGTGGCTGACCCTAGCGGCGCGATTGTGCCGAATGCTGAGATTGACCTGGTGGATGCCTCTGGGGCGGTGACGGCGACGCTGCATTCGGATGGTGAGGGGAATTTTCTGGTGACGGCACCGGCGATTGGGGACTACACGCTGGTGGTTTCTGAGGCTGGTTTTGACACGGTGCGGACGGTGGTGAAGCTGGCGGCTCTGCCGGCGGCTGCTCCGATGCTGCATATTGTGCTGCCGATATCGGCGATGTCGACGACGATCAATGTGAATGCCGGGAGCAGTGTGGATCTGACGGCGGCGGAGGCAAACTCCGACACTTCGGTGATGAGCGCCGAGGATCTGAAGTCTTTGCCCATTTTTGATAACGATTACAGTACGGCGATGTCTGCCTTTATGGATTCGGGTGCGGGCGCGACGGGCGGGTCGGGGCTGCTGGTGGATGGGGTGGAGGCGAATCATGCGACGGTTTCGGCGAGTGCGGTGCAGGAGGTGCGGATTAACCAGGATCCGTATTCGGCGCAGTATTACTACCCGGGCCGGGGGCAGATGGAGATCATCACCAAGTCGGCGGCTGATCACTATCATGGGGAGTTCAATTTTCTGTTTCGCGACTCGGCGCTGAATGCGCAGAACGCGCTGGCGGCTTCGAAGCCGTTTGAGCAGCGCCGGGTTTATGAGGGAAGTCTGACCGGACCGATATGGAAGGCGAAGAACTCGAGCTTTCTGGCTTCGTTTAATCGGGCGGAAGAGGATCTGGACGCGGTGGTGATTGCGACGCTGGCGCAGACGGCGGGGAATCCGAGCGGGCTGTTTCAGGCGAATGTACCTGCGCCTACGCGGGAGACGGATTTCAGCACGCGGGCGGCGCACCAGTTTGGACAGAAGCACTCGGCCTACGTGCAATACACCTACGAGGATTGGGACGCGCACAACCAGGGCGTTGGCGGACAGACGCTGGCTGCTGGCGGGTACGAGAGTCACTATCGTGAGGATGATCTGATTTTGCATGCCGACTCGACGCTTTCGCCGATTTTGCTGAACCAGCTTTCGGTGGTGCTGGAGCGTGCGCACAACCAGAATCTGAATGCGGCCGAGGCACCGAAGGTCAATGTTCTGGGGTATTTCTCTGGTGGGTCGGCTCAGAACGACTCGGTGTCGAGCGAGTATAACTTCAGACTGAACGACACGGTCAGTTACGTGTATGGGCATCACACGATCAAGTTCGGATTTAATGTGCCGCATATGAGCCGGCGCGCGCTGGATGATCGCACCAACGCTGCGGGGAGTTACACGTTTGCTCCCACGCTGGCTGCGGATGGATCGGTGGTGGCTTCGGCGCTGGATAACTACAACGCGAATCGGCCTTCGGGGTTTTCGCAGAATTCAGGGAAGGACCGGTTTATTTATCACCAGCAGGAGCTGGGGACGTTTGTTCAGGACCAGTGGAAGGTGAATGACCACTTCTCGGTGACGCCGGGATTGCGGTACGACTGGCAGAATTTTCTGGCGCGGGATCGGCTGACGTTTTCTCCGCGCGTTTCGTTTGCGTGGGTGCTGAATCAGGATTCGAAGATGGTGGTACGGGGCGGCGGCGGGTTGTATTACGACCGCTTTGGCGGGGGGCCGATTGCCGATCTCGTGCGCTATGAGAATGGGGCGCGGCGGTCGATCAATGTTTCGCTGAACCCGGAGAGCGAGCCTGCGGACGGTTGCGTTCCGGTGGGTGAGTGCGTTGATGTGAATGCGGAGCCTACTTCGCTGGTGAAGTTGCAGCCGGATGCGAAGGTTCCTTACCAGGTTCAATATGGATTGTCGGTGGAGCGCGGCTTTGGCAAGAGCGCGGTGGGTTCGATCAGTGCGTACTCGATTCGCGGGGTGGATCGCTTCCGTTCGGTGGACATCAATGCTCCGACGCCGCAGTCTGACTATACGGAGCGGCCTGATGCGGAGTACGGGCGCATTCGCGAGATGCAGCCTGAGGGTACGTTCTGGGGCAATGGGGTGGATGTTTCGTTCAGGGGTGAGCTGAACAAGTACTTTACCGGCTTTGGGCGCTATACGTGGTCGCGCTTTGAGTCGAATCAGGAAGGCATTGGTTGGTTTCCGCAGAACCAGTATGACCCTAACAATGAGTGGGCTAACTCAAGCTGGGACCGGCGGAATCGGTTGGGGATGTATGCGATGTTTAACCATCAGAGCGTGGCCAATCTGGCGGTGGGCGTCTTTGCTAATGCCGGGGCGCCGTGGACTGTGCTGACGGGGGCCGATCCATATGGGGACAGTCTCTTCAACGCGCGGCCCGATGGCGTTGCTCGGAATTCGGAGAATCTGCCCGCCTATGTGGATCTCGACATGCGCTGGGGACATGACTTCCACCTGACGAAGAGCAAGGATGAGGAGGCGCCGAAGCTGGGTTTTTCGGCTGGCGCCTTTAACCTGCTGAACCATGAGAATGGGACGGCGGTGGACCAGGTGGATAGCTCGACTTCGTTTGGGCAGGTGACTTCCGTGGCGCCGCCGCGGCGGATTCAGCTGGCGATGCGGTTTGAGTTCTAATACTACAGTTGTACTTGCTTCCTATCGTCGAAAAAGGCCAAAGGCCCGGGCCTGAAGGCCCCGTAAATTCGCACTCTTTCCGGGGGCTAAAGCCCCCGGCTCCCTCCGGAACTGCGATCAACGACTGTAGTACTAAGAGGCTTCGGGAGCTATCTGCTAAGAACGATCCGATTAATTTTGTGGAACTTCCCTTCTGCTGCGGGCGTATTCTCGTGGCAGGAGGCGTTCCGTGTCCAAATCTGTGCGCTTGTTTGGTCTGATGGTGCTTGTGGCGTTAGCGGGTGTAGCAGCTACGCCGGCGCGCGCTGCCGAGGATATGGTGCAGTTCGGCAGCACGATTGACGTGCCGAAAGATACGTCGATTCATGACGCGGTTTGCTTCTTCTGCAGCGTGAATGTCCACGGGACGGTGAAGGGGGACACTGTTGTGTTCTTTGGCAGCGTTCGCGTGGATGGACAGATGAACCATGATGTTGTGGTGTTCGTTGGCGATGTGGATGTGGCGGATAATGCTTCGATTGCGCACGACGTGGTGAACTTTTTTGGCGGCGTGCACATGGGTGAGAATGCCACGATCGGGCAGGACATGGTGGTGATGTTTGGGAGCCTGCAAACGGCGGAGTCGGCGAGCGTTGGCGGGAATCGCGTGGTGCAGCCGGGGGTTGTGTTCTGGGCGCCATTTCTGGTGATTGTTATTGGGGTTTACTTTCTTGTGCATGAGGTCCGGGGGCGGCGGCGCGTGCGGATGCTGCGAGGGTATTAAAGCATTTTCCGTAATAGTATGGTCCAGACAAATTCCGCGAAGTGTGGCTTTTCTTGGTGAAAAGCCACGCGAGCCTCCGTTGTTCGGTCTATGCCTTTATGGAAAATGCTCTAGGTTCTTATATTCGAGTAGATGCAAGCCGCTCTTAAGAAAGAGCCTGTCTCTTCATGTCCGATTAAATTCACGCGTGGGCTTCGAGCGATATTTCACTCACGGCGCTTTCCTGGCTTTATCTCCAGTCTCGCTGCCTTGACATGCTTTGCGAGCCCCAGGCGCTTAAGGAGACAGATACCGAAATAGTTGAGGTCAACCTCGTACCAGGCGAGTCCATGACGGGCTGAGACTGGATTGGCGTGATGGTTGTTATGCCATCCTTCTCCGCCAGTCAGCAAGGCTACCAACAGATTGTTACGTGAATCATCACTGGTTGAAAAACGTCGTCCTCCCCACAAATGCGTGACGGAATTGACCATCCATGTAACGTGCAATCCAATCGTTACGGGCATAACCGCACCCCAGAGCATCCAGGACCACCCCCCGAAAGCAAATAGCGAGAGACCTACGGTGGTGAGTGGAATCCAATGATTTTTATCGAGCCAGACGTAAAAGTGTTGTCGAGAGAGATCGGGGGCGTACTGCTTTAGCACTTCTGCTTCATTGCGAAGCGAGCCATCCATGATCCATCCCATATGAGACCACCACTTGCCATCTCGCGGCGAGTGAGGATCCCCAGCCTTGTCGGTGTATTTGTGATGCATGCGATGGACTGCGACCCAATAGATCGGCCCTCCCTGAAGTGCAAGCGTTCCGCAGACTGCGATGCAATACTCCAACCACTTTGGAGTCGCGTACCCTCGGTGGGTAAACAGGCGGTGGTAACCCATTGCGATGCCAACATTCTGGGCCAGGATCCATACGACAGCAAACGCAACAAGCGCCGACCACCGGAAGCAAAACAGAGCGGCGAGTGCACCGAGATGAAAGCTCACCAGGGCGATGGTGAAAATCCAATTGGTTCCACGTCGAATCGTCGGAGAGTAAAGACCTGGGGCTTCATAGATTGCGTCCCCGGATACTGGATGTACAAGTGTCGCCTCGATCATGGCCGTGTCCTTCCGATGTCCTCTGATGCCTGCCTCTTGAGACTCCAGATACTATCTTGTGAAAATGCAGTGAGCCTGGCCTCAACGCTGTTTCGTGCTTTCAGCGCTTCGGGAAAGAAGCCGGGCTCCGTGAACTCGGCAGATATTGGGACAACATGCGCGAAATGCAGATCGGCGTGAAAGTGCAACGTGTTGTCTATTGCCGTTTTGAACGCAGCATAGGACAACGGGCTCCAAAGGCTCCGAAACAAAGCTTTCTGTGGGAGGGGATGGAGAACTCGCATCTCGAACATGACAATCTCCTCCGCGAGCCCCGGAAGCAGGTCGCGCTTAATCGTCACGAATCAGGAATGAAAAATATGTCCTGTTTGAGACACGTTAGCCGGTCGAGTTCACGCCTGCACTTTGTACTACCGAGGGACGGGGTGGCCACGGGGCGCACGTGACGATCACTGGCAGTGCATTGCGCCGATCCATCACGCGCCGATGCATCAATCGTGCAGCACCACATTGAGCAAGGACTTATGCACACGGATGCCGCCGTTATATTCAATAAAGCCGAGGGTGCGGAATCGATTCATGAAGAAACTGACCCTGGACCGAGTAGTGCCGATCATTTCTCCCAGGGTTTCCTGCGTAATCTTCGGAATGAGCACATCCGTGCTTCCCGACTCGCCAAATTCGGCCATCAGCAAGAGAACCCTCGCTAAACGCTTCTCGCTGGAGTTGAAAAGCTGATCAACAAGATCTGCCTGGACGCGCATGCTCCGGGCCAGCAGAAACCCCAGGAACAGATCAGAAAACACATGCTCCTCATGTAGAACGCGGATCATCTCTCCTCGATCTATCTTGAGCGCCGTGCATGCGGTGATGGCAGTGGCAGTGGCCAGTCGAAGCCCGACCGCTCCGGCAATCGACTCCTCTCCAACGAAGTCGCCTGCGGAGAGAAGCGTGATCGTGGCCTCCTTGCCGCGTTTCGAAACGACAGTGAGTTTGGCGCGGCCCTTCTGGAGGTAGAAAACGGAGTCGGCTGCATCTCCCTGAGAAAAGAAGGCCTGTTTTGGCTTCAATTGAACGATCCGCCGTCCTAATCCAGTATTCGCGAGAAAGGAGGCAACGTTAAACGTAACTTTGTCAAACTCAGCCATCTAAATCACCCCTTGCCGGTGACGGTCTTGCCGGAGGCCGGCCCAGAAAGGTGCGGACCGCTTCCGATCTGAAGTAAACCGGGAGATTCCGCCAATGATACCAATCTGATGTCGACAATCCAATATCCTTGTCCAGAGGGCCTGCATAAGGCGGTTCAACCTTCCGCTCCGGACTACACGTCTTGTTCACGCCTTGCATCAGCCACATGGCATCGAAAGCAACAGCCTCTTCCTCCATTCATAACCTGGTAAATAGAGTGACAGCAACCCTGCAGCGGAGTCCTCCAACGGGGGCGTACAAAGTGGTTCAATGTGCGCAGACGCCCGCTTGAGCCACTGATAGCATGTGCCTTGAAGAAGCGAGACAGTCGCTACAAGGACGAGTCCAGCTTCCTCTTGCAAATGAGGTTACAACATGGAAACCGTATTGATTGTTCTGGTGGTGCTTTTTCTGATCGGTGGCGGGGGTTGGGGATATTCCCGGTGGCGGCGCTAAGAAAAATACCGGAGAAACTCGTGAACATGCCGCGTGGTCGCATCGTGCGGAAAGGATGAGAGAAGATTGAGCGTGGGTAGAGAGTTTCTTCCCGTATTCAGTTCTCTGGAGCGAAGACAGCTCACCCTCAATCCTTTTCTCTTACGTTCTCAGGAAAGCCGGGTTCTCCGCATCCAATAGCCGCGGAATGTCGCGAAGAGCGGTTAGAGGCGACAGCGGATCTCGTGGGGGCAAATGGAGACCCGATGAAGCGCGCCCTGAGTCTTGCCGCCGAGGCAACCGGCAAGGGAGTATGATGACGACAAACGACAAACGACAAACGCCCAGGGCGAGAGGCGCAACTCGCAAAGAAATGGAATCGATGGCTCTTTTACCATTAATGGGCGATTGGGCTCGCCATCTACTAGCCTATGAGGACGCTTCCAGGGCCGTCTCTTTGCAAACGGAGACTGCAACCTTCATTGTCTATGAGAAGCTCCGCCACCAGTTGTCCGCACCTATAGGGATTGAGGGTTTTCAAGCGCTCGCCGCTCGCGCGCTGACGCTGGCCAGGTCTGAGGCTCCCAGTCTCGGTGCAGTGCAGATTACTGCTGCTGGATGTTTATGTGATCTCGATGGGGTTGAATTGCAGGCGAACCCTCTGTTGGATGGAGAGGCGGGAGTCTTATTCATCGCGCAGTTGCTTGGGTTATTTTTGACCTTTCTCGGCTCAGCAACAACGCACCGCATGGTACAGGATATCTTCCCCGACCTTGAGCCTCTCACAGAAGCCGAGACCTCCGCGCCTTTCGAGGGTATTTTGCAGGAAGTCAACAATCTCAGAAGCGTCAGCAACACCCTTGAGTCCCTGGCGAACCAGCATCCCAATGTGGCAGATGGCCTTGTGAGTATTTCGGAAAACATTCGAAGCATTGCGACCATTCTGGACGTTTTCGCAGTTGTCAGAAATGCCTCTGACGCAGTGCGGGAAGCCCAGCCATTGCAACTTTCGACAAAGTATCTGATGTGAGCGCTATTGACGCTGCGTCCAAACGTGTTCCTTGCAGTTCTGCATGTAGAACACTTCAACTGCAAAATATGTAAGGATGGTTGGAATCTGCTATCGGGAACCATTCAGGATTGAAAATGGCAATTCCCCCTGAGATGCTCGTGCTGGCCCGGCATCTCCTCACTTATGAAGCCGCTGAGGGCGAACCCGCCGAGTCAATCGGGGCGAGAGAACTTCGCGTCTACGAAAGGCTGCGCAGCTGTGTTGATGCATTTGCAGGAGCAGCTGCTTTTCATGCGCTCGCGTCTCGCGCCCTGGTGCTCGCCATGTCAAGAGTCCCCAGTCTTGGCGCGGTGCGGATTGCAGTGGACGGATCTTTGCAGGGGCCGGGTGAGCTTGCGCCACAAATCGATACGGACAGGAACGAGGGTAACGAGGATCAAGCCGACGATGGGGGAGTTGTTCTCATCGCGCAGTTACTCGGTCTGCTTGATGTCTTTCTTGGGGAATCTTTAGCGATACGTCTGCTGCGGGATGCCTGGCCAAGTGGAACATTCGACGATAGCAATGCGGGGAACGGGAGAAAAGCGTGAGGACACCAGCGAAAGTCGCAATACGGAAACTACCGACCGGAATTCCGGGGCTCGACGAAATTGTGGGCGGCGGTCTCCCCGAGTTTTCATTCAACATCATCGCCGGCGCTCCAGGAAGCGGAAAGACGACTCTGGCGCACCAGTTCGTGTTCGCCAATGCGACCCCGGAGCGTCCCGCTCTCTATTTCACCGTCCTTGGCGAATCCGCCATCAAGATGTTGCGATACCAGCAGCAGTACACCTTCTTCGACCCGGCCAAGCTGCCCCACGCCATTCGTTTTATCAATCTGAGCCAGGTTGTCCTGGAGCAGGACCTTGGTGCGGTCTTAGAAGAAATCACCAAGGCGGTCGAAAAGGCCAGCCCCGCCGTCGTGGTGGTGGACTCCTTTCGAACCATGGTCCGGAAGCCGCAAAGTGAAATGGACCTTCAATCCTTTGTCCAACGCTTAGCCCTGTTTCTGGCAAGCTGGCAAGCTACAACTTTCCTGATCGGCGAATATGCGGAGGAAGAGTTACGCGATAATCCCATATTTACCGTTGCGGATGGGTTGTTCTGGCTACGCCAAACGGCGGAGCGAAATTCCATCGTGCGCAAGTTGCAGATCATAAAACTGCGCGGTCAGGCGTCCGTGCCGGGGTTGCACACATTCCGCATAACCGATGCCGGAGTGCAAGCATTCTCACGTACTTTTGGGTTGATGGGACATCTGAAAAATCCGCCCAGCCACAGGCGACTTTCCTTTGGCATTCCGGAACTGGATGCGATGCTGGGTGGGGGCGTTCGCGAGGGCGATAGCGTCCTTATAGCCGGGTCGTCGGGAACCGGGAAATCGGTTCTGGCAACACAATTCATTGCCGAGGGCATACGGGAGGGGGAGCCTGGAATCGTGGCGGTTTTTGAAGAACGTCCGCAAGCGTATGCGGAACGGGCCACCAGTCTCGGTTTGGATCTGGAAACTCCTCAGAAAGACGGAAAGCTCGAGATTCTCTATCTCCGTCCGCTCGATCTATCGGTGGATGAAACGATGCACGCAATTCTCGATGCAGTGCAGAAGATTGACGCGAAGCGCCTGGTGATCGATTCCCTGGCGGGCTTTGAGATGGCTCTGTCACCCGGCTTCCGCGCCGACTTTCGCGAGTCGCTCTACCGGATGATCTTCGCGTTAACGGGAATTGGAGTGACGATTCTGAGCACGGTTGAAGTAGATGAGTCTTTCGTCGAATTTCCTTTCAGTACCTACTCAATTTCCTTCCTCACCGATGACATCATCCGACTGCGATATGTATCCATCGACGGCCAGCTTCGCAAGATCATGGTGGTTATCAAAATGCGGGGTGGTAATCATGCCAAGGATATTCGCGAGTATGAAATCACATCCAAGGGTGTAGTTATCCTCGGCAACCGCCTCACTGCCTACCAGGGGCTCATCAGCGGACTTCCTGTGCATTGGGATCGATCCTACGCGGAGGAAGGGCCCTCAGATCAGCCGGGAATCCGGACCAAATCCAAGAGACCCTAGAGAGCTATACCCAGCCGCCGTCTACGATGTGGCCCTGGCCGGTGATGGCGCTGCTGTCGTCGGCGGCGAGGAACAGGGCGAGGCGGGATACTTCGTCGGGGATGAGTTCTCGCTTCAGGGCCTGGTTGGAGAGGATCTCCGCTGAATACTCGGGAGTGAGTACTAAACGGCGTTGTTTCTCTGTGACGATTGCGCCGGGAAGTATGCAGTTGACGCGGATGTTGTGAATTCCCAGTTCGTGGGCGAGGGTGCGGGTGAGGCCCATGATCGCGGTCTTTGCGGTGACGTAGACGGGCAGGCCGACGGATGGGATGATCCATGCGATGGAGCTCATGTTGATGATCGAGGCTGAGCTGGAGTATTTGAGTGCCGGGATGGCCGCCTGAGTTACGAAGAACTGGTGGCGGAGATTGACGGCCATGAGGCGGTCCCATAACTCGGGGGTAACTTCATCGATGGTGTGGCGCTGGTCGTTGCCGGCGTTGTTGATGACGATGTCGAGGCCGCCCAGCTTATCTATGGCTTGAGATACCGCGGCGCGCACTGCGTCGATATCTGTCATATCGCAGTGGAGATAGATGGGCTGCGGGTTGCCGGCGGCTGCCAACTGCGCGGCGAGCTTGCCGGCGGCTTCGTCCTGAATGTCGAGGAAGGCTACCTGCGTGCCCTGTTCGGCGAAGCTGCGGACGAAGGATTCGCCGATGCCTGTGGCTCCGCCGGTGATGAGGGCTTTGCGACCTTTGAGGCTGGGATAGGTGGCGTATTGTCGCTGGTTCATGTTTTCCCTGGGGTGGTTATGTCGGTGGATCAGCTTATCCCACCCTTGTCACTAAGAACGTGACAAGGATGGGGCACCCGATTTGTTTCGGACGAAAAAGATGACTGCGAGTTACTTAGCTGGAGTTATTTCTGTTACTGGCAGGTCCCAATGGGAGACCAGGATTTCGAAGCGGCGTTGTTCTTCGCGCTTGTAGGTTTCCTGGTCTGGGTAGAGCTGTTTGATGAGGGCTTCTTCGTTGGGATTGGCGGTGGTGGCGACGGTGCTGTTGGGGTAGCGGATGGTGACGCGATAGTCCCAGCGGCCGTCTTCGGTGGTGTGGAAGGCGGGGGCTTCGATTTTGACGGAGGTCATGCGTCCGGTGGAGACGATTTTCTGCAGCAGGGGGTAGTGGTTTTTGAGGAAGAGATTGAGGAACTCCTGCTGATGGCCCCACTGGACTTTGTAGTAGTACTCGATGGTGTAAGGGGTGTTGGCGCCGGGCGATGGGGGCGCGCCCTGGGCGTGTGCGGCTGAGGCGGCAAGTGAGGGGAGCAGCGAGAGCAAGAGTGTGAGAAGGATGCGGCGCATGAAGCCTCCATGAAGCGATGGAGGCTATCGCCCCCATTTCATTGAAGTCAATTACTTACGAGCAAGCATAGGCGTTTTGCCAAAAGATTTGCAAAACGTCTGTGCACACCGCATGGTAACTCGCGACAGACGGACGGGACTGCGGACCGATGGCGGCGGTCACGCTGGCGCGATCACGGTCGCTACACTCTTACGCGGTAGCGCTGCGAGGCATTTCCGCCTTTGCGCTTGGCCTCGTAGAGCGCAATATCGGCGGATTTGTAGAGGCCTTCCTGGGTATCGCCGTCGACCGGAAAGACGGCCACACCGATGCTGCAGGTTGCTTTGAGAGTCGAGCCGTTGAAGGGGATTCCGGCGTCGAAGCTGTCGACGATTCGCCTGCACACCATCTCAATACCGGCTGGATCGGTCGGGCAAATGAGCAGAATTGCGAACTCGTCGCCTCCCATCCGAGCCACGCAATCGGATTCTCTCACTGCTGCCGTCAACAGCTTTGCGCTCGCAATCAGGACTGCGTCGCCGGCATCATGTCCCATGCTGTCGTTGATCTGCTTGAAGTTGTCGAGATCGATGAGCAGGAGGGAGAAGGGGTCTCCATGACGGCGGGTGAGCGCCAGCCGCGAGCGAAACTGCTCGGCGAACATGCGCCGATTTGGCAGCGAGGTCAATGCGTCGTAGTAGGCGATCTCTTCGAGTTGGCGATGGCTTTCGCGTAGCTCCGCGGTGCGAACGATAACCTGCTGTTCGAGGAGATCTTTTTGAGCGATGAGGGTGCGCACGCGATGGCGCCACAGCGCGCGCGTCACGAGCATTGCCACCAATACGCAGGGTGCGATGAACCACCAGGAGAGCCACCAGGGCGGCTTCACGGAGAAGGCGAAGCGCGCCGGAATGGGACTCCACAAGCCGTTTGGACCGGCCGCGACTACTTCGAAGACGTAGTGACCGCCGGGAAGGCCTTCGAAATGGATGCTTCTTTCGCGGGTTTCGTTCCAGGTGGACTTAGAGCCAAGCAGCCGGTAGCGATAAAGGGTGCTGGTATCGGATGCGTAGTTCAGACCGCTGAATTGAATGAGGAGAGAGTCTTCGGCATGGGAGAGAACCGGCTTGTCTTCGGCCTGGAAATCGCGCGAGACGCCCTGGATCAAGGTGAGCACTACCAGCGAGGGAACTTCTGGAATCGGATACGGGAGTTCGGCGTAGCGCGAAAGGCCGCGGGAGGTTCCGACCCAGACGTTGCCCTGAGGATCGGAGGAGAGAGCCAGGTCGTCGCCATCGTCCCAGATCAATCCGTCGTCAGTGGTGTAGTGACGCCAGTTGATTTTCCCCTGGGTATCGGGTTCGAGGACGTCGACACCGTCGTCGGTGCTGGCCCAGAGACGTCCGGTGCGATCGTAGACAAGCGCGTAGACGAGATCGGAGGAGAGGCCGTCGCGCTGGGAGACGTTGGTGACCTCAGGCTGCGGGCTGGTGAAGCGAAGGCGTGCGATGCCGATGGAGTCGCGATAAGCGACCCAGACCTCATCATGGTTCGCGCCGTGGCCAACGATAAGGCCGGAGAGATCGGAAGAGAGGAGACCATCATGGGCGGTGAAGATACGCCATTGGCTCCCGTCGAAACGCAGTAGTCCAACCGATGCAGTGATCCAGATGACGCCGTTGTCGTCGAGCTGGACAGAGTGGAAGTAGGCGCCGGATGAGATACCGGGGATGTCGACGCGGTCGAATTTGAGGCTGGCGGCGTCGACGGAAGTCGATGTGCGGAAACAGCCGCTGGAAGTGGCGGCCCACAGGCGGTTTTCGCGATCGACAACCAGAGAGTTGACTTGTTCGGCAACCAGGCCCGCTGCTGCGCCGTACTTGTGCGGCAGAGCGCCTGCTGCATTGAAGCGGGTGACGCCGGCGGGCGCGGTGCCCGCAAAGACATCGCCGGATGGGGCGGCGGCGAGAGCAAAGACGCTGTCTCCGGTGAGGCCGGTGCGGGTGGTCCAGAGATGGGCGAGAGCGCCGTCCGGGGCAAAGATGCTCAGACCGCCGCTGGTGCCGACCCAGAGCCTTCCGGCGCGGTCGTGCAGGGTGGACCAGACGCTGTCGTTGGACAGGCCGTCTGCCTTGCGCCAGGAGAGCCATTCGCCGTGGCCGAGGCGGCGAATGAGACCGCCGCCACGCATGCCCATCCAGAGCGATTCATCGCGATCGACGAGCACGGGAGCGACAACGTCGGCGGGCAAGCCGTGTTTGGGGTCAATGTAGGTTCGATTGGAATGATTGGGACCGTCGAGCACGACCAGGCCGGAGTTGGTGGAGACGAAGAGGCGTCCGTGGGTATCGGCGAAGAGGCGGATGACCTGAGCCTGTGGAATACCTTCGGAGCGGTCGAGGAAACGGGACTCTCCGCGCGGCCGCTCATAGAGGCGAGTGGCGCTGCGAACCCAGAGATTGCCGAGAGAGTCGATGACGACGGCGCCCCATCGATCAAGCGGCAATCCGGCGGGCGAGCCGACTCGTTCCGTGGTATCCGGGGTGAGGCGCCAGAGCTCGCGATCTCTGCGGAACCAGACATCTTCGCCGTGGACGTAGAGGCCGCCGATGGAGCCAGGCGCGACCATGCTGAATCGATACACTCCGGCGTCGTCGCGCTGGCCACGGATGATTCCGGTGCTGTGCTCGAGGTACAGGCGACCCTTTGCGTCGAAGTCGAGGCCGAGGAAGATGCCCTTTACGCCCGGATCGATGGACTCGAAGTTAGCCCCGTGACGGCGGGCGACGCCGTCCTGCGTGGCGACCCAGAGAGTGCCGTCGGGCGCCTCGGCGAGACTGCGGATCTCGGCGTGAGGAAGGCCCTCGGCGTGGCCGAAGGGCTGAAAGGTCTTGCCATCGTAGCGAAAAAGGCCATTGTCGGTGCCGATCCAGAGAAAGCCGGTGCGGTCCTGCAGGAGGCAGTTGACGCCGAGATTGGTGAGGCCGTCGCTGGGGCCGTATTGGCGGAAGGTGTATTGCTGGGCGGAAAGCGCCGAAGCCAGGAGCAGCGCGAAGAATACGCACACAAGGACGGCTTGAAATCTGCGGATGAACTTCATGATTGGATGATTTGCTCTATTTGTGCGCGCGAACTCTTCCTATGGTATTTGAAATTTTCTAATGTGCGCGGCTTTTGAAGCAACTAGATGCTGCTTGCGTGCGGGAAGAGTGAGATGAGCATGTGGCAAATGTGTTTACGCGCGCGGGATGGAATCGCGATCTTCACTGAGGCGGAATTGTGAAGAAGGCGAATGGGAGGTTGCGGATCACGGTCCACACGAGGACTACGGCGGTGAGGGCCCAGCCTGCTTTCACTGAGAGATTGATCTGCGGAGTGCGCCAGAGGTTGAGCCTGCGCAGGCCCTCGATAGAGAAATGCGCGAGCAGGAAAGGCGCTGCAATGACGGCGAGGGCGTTGCAGCGCAGGGCGGTGGAGATGTCCAGGTTCAGCATATAATGCAGGGCGCGCGTGGAGCCGCATCCGGGGCAGTAAAGGCCCGTCACGTCGTGAAAGGGGCATGATGGCAGGTGGAGCGCGGCGGGTGCGTAATGGTGCAGCAGCACTGCCGCACCGACTGCGAAGATGGCCGGGACGAGCACGCGCGCGTAGTCAGCGGCGTGGGTTCGCTGGCCGGTTTGTGTGGCTGCTTCGGTCATTGCGATCATTGATTGCTGAGCACCATTCCAATGCGGGCGGCGATGATGACGAAGCCGATGATTGCGCAGACGATCAGGGTGGTCTGTGCGCTTTTGGCTGTTGACTGCGCTGCTGCGTAGTTGCCCTGCGCCCACTCCTTCTTTGCCCTGTTGGACTGGATGAGGCCAACGATACCGCCGGGCAGGCAGCACCAGAATTGACCACATCGTCAGGTTCGGAAGAGGCGCCGGGGGCGGTGCTGTGGGCGGAAAATTTGGGGCGTAGCCTCCGAAGGACATGCTCGGCGTCGGGGGTGGCGGCGGTGGAGGAACTGCGCGGAACCAGGCCTGAGAGCCGGCGGGTTGCCAGGCGGGCATGCCATCTGTCCACACGAGGTCTGGTGCTGCAATTTGTCCTGTTGCGGCCATGCCCTGCAGGGTTTCGAGGGGAACGGGGCCTATGCGCTGGTCGCCCTTTTGCAGATACCAATTTGCCATGGTTGGGAATCTCCTCAGCTCGCTGCGATGTTGACGAATCTTATCAACAACTGCGGAGGAAAGCGTGATTCCCGCTCATGTTTTCTGAATACTTTTTGTGGCAATCAATTTGATAGCGGCGTTGGGAGGCTTGGCTCGGCTTATCTGCCTGCGAATCCCTGATTGGCGATGGTGTTGGGTGTGGCGTGAAGCAGGACGGCAAGGGCTACGAGGAGTGATGCGTAGTAGAGCCAGACGTTCAGGTCGGATTGCTGGGGTTTGTCTTTGGTGAAGAGGCGCCAGGTGATGCCGGCGGCGACGAAGAAGAAGAGACCTTCGCCGGTGTAGTACCAGAGGCCGAGGGTGAGCATGAGCAGTGCGGCGCGATCGACGGCGGCGAGAGCGTAGGCTGCTTTGCCGCCGTCGAGCATCCAGACGGGGATGAGGTTGAGGGTGTTCAGGAAGGCTCCGGTGCGGGCGAGAGCGGCCCAGAGGGGGTCGCGGGTCTGGGCGTAGATGAGGAAGCAGATGGCGGCGGCGATCCAACCGGCGAGGGGGCCAGCGAGCGAGATCTGTGCGATCTGGCGGCGAGTGACGCCGAGGCCGGTCCAGCGGACGTAGGCTCCAAAGCCGGGGAGGAAGACCGGCATTTCGGCGGGCAGGCCGCGGCGCTTGATGTCGATGAAGTGGCCCAGTTCGTGGATGAGGATGCAGACGGAGATGCCCAGGCCGTAGCGCCAGCCGAAGATGCCGACGTAGAGAACGATGAAGAAGGCGAAGCTAAAGAGGAACTTGAGCTTGAAGATCAGAAAGAAGGCGCTCTTGAATTTGAGCAGGAGCAGGGCGATGGGGCCGAATGGGCCCAGCTTCTTGACCCAGTTAGGCGGGGGCGGCTTGGGTTTGGCGGTTTGAGGAGCTGAGGGCGGCCCGGAGGGGGAGTTTGGGTTGGGTTGCGTTTCGAGTGCGCCGGATTCTACTGCCTGCAGGGCGCGGATGCGTTCGCGGACCCACTCGGCTTGTTTGGAGTCTTGCGGGAGGAGCGGGAGGGAGTATTCCCAGAGTTCGCGGGCCTGCGGGTAGAGGCCTCTTACTTCAAGGGCGCGGGCGTCTTTGGCGAGTTGATCGAGGCGGACGGTGTGGACGAGCGCGTGGCACTCGGGGCAGGCCAGCGCTTCGAGCGGCAGGCCGGCGTCGCAGTTGGGGCAGTTGCGAATGGCGGAATGGGTGATGGTCGACACGGTTGTTCTATGTCGATTCTATCGTCTATGCGGAAGTTGCGCTGTAGGGGCCGTCGACGGGGAGACGGCGGGCGGCGGTGAGCTGCCAGGCGATACGGAGGCCGATGAAGAGGATAACCAGGCCGATAGCGCCCTGGAACGGGCTCCGGAGCGCAAGGAAAGGCGACGCGACTCCGTACCAGAGCAACCTTGGCCAGAAGTGCACGAGGACTGCGGGCAGAGTGCCATGGAACTGAGGGTCACGCATGATCCGCGCGAGCAGGATGGGGACTTCTGCGAGCGAGATGGCGAAGTAGGTGAGCAGCACTGCTGCGATCTGGTAGTGGCGGCCACCGAGGCCGTTCGAGCCCTTGATGATGGCCTTGGCGATGATCCAGCCGACGCCGAGCGCGAGGTACCCGAGGTAGATGTGGGTTGCGATGGTGAACCCGGCGTAGACGGCGAGAGCCAGGATGGCTGCGCCGATTCCCAGGAGCAATCCTCGGAGGAAGGCGGCGTGGCTGTCTGATGGTTGGCCGTTCAGGGCCTGGCCTGCGCAGGTGGGGCAGACCATCTGGCCGTTGATGCGATAGTAGTCGCCGGGAATCAGATTGCCGCAGATGCGGCAGCGTTCGGTGCCGGGGATGTGGGCGTACTCTGCCGTGGCGAACTGGGACAGCCCGGCTGGCGCTGCGGGAGGCGGAGTTACGACGGAGTTGAACTCCCGGGATGTGTCATTTGGGTCGAGCATTGTTGTGCCCAGATTAGCATAGGTTCGATTGGGATTCGATTAGGTTTGCGGACTATTCATGATGGATTACCTGAGTGTTTATGGGCTTAAGGCGAATTGATTGATGCGGCAGCGATAGCAATAGACGAGAAGAGCAACAGCAGATTCCCTCCGAGAATGACAGACAGAAAAGCAAGTGCAATGGCAAGAGCAACAGCAGATTCCCTCCGAGAATGACAGACAGAAAAGCAAGTGCAATGGCAAGAGCAACAGCAGATTCCCTCCGAGAATGACAGACAGAAAAGAAAGTGCAATGGCAAAAGCAACAGCAGATTCCCTCCGAGAATGACAGACAGAAAAGCAAGGGCAATGGCAAGAGCAACAGCAGATTCCCTCCGAGAATGACAGACAGAAAAGCAAGGGCAATGGCAAAAGCAACAGCAGATTCCCTGCGGGAATGACAGACAGAAAGGCAAGGGCAACGGCAAGAGCAACAGCAGATTTCCT